>Ga0070672_100002105_pt1 | contig 12559 bp, 10 predicted proteins | sample KBSM13metaG_FD_66151 | JGI IMG/M metagenome (GOLD analysis project Ga0070672, IMG submission 66151) | Miscanthus rhizosphere microbial communities from Kellogg Biological Station, Michigan, USA - KBS M1-3 metaG | ecosystem: Host-associated > Plants > Roots > Rhizosphere > Soil ... | reverse complement strand
GGGAAGTAGCTCGGGTCGAGCACGCGGCCCGGTTGCTTCGCCGGCACGCGGGAGCGTGGCGTGCACGCTGACGTCGCCAGTACGACGACCGGCCTCAGGTCCCGCGTGGCTACGACGAGGTGGTTCCGCCGGGCTCGAAAGCAGCACCCTCGAGGTGCGTCGGATCGACCGGGCGTGGCGTTAGGCTGAACACGCGCCCGAAGGCCTGCGTCACTTCACGCGCCACCGCCTGCATGTCGACCGATCCCCGCTGAGCTTCTCGGGCAACGGAAGTCATCGTCACCCCGGAAATACCGCATGGGACGATGAGGTCGAAATAGCGCAGGTCCGTGTTCACGTTGAGCGCGAAGCCATGCCACGTAACCCAGTCGCGCGCGTGGACGCCAATCGACGCGATCTTCCGTCGCGAGTCCCGATCGGCTTCGACCCAGACGCCCGTGTACTTGTCCACTCGTCCACCGGCGATCCCGAACGCGTCGATCGTCTGGATCAGCGCCTCCTCGACTTGCCGGAGGTACCAGTGCAGGTCCTTGCGGTGACGTTTCAGGTCCATCACCGGGTAGCCAACGAGCTGCCCGGGTCCGTGAAAGGTGATGTCGCCACCTCGCTCGACGTCGAACAGCTCGACACCGTGCGACGCGAGATACTCCGGCGACGCAACGAGGTTGTTGCCCTTGGCCGTCCGACCGAGCGTCACGACTGGTGGGTGCTCCACCAGCATCAGCACGTCTTCCGCGATCTCACCCGTGATCCGCCGCCGCGCGACGTCCCGCTGTAGCTCCAGCGCGGATGCGTAGGACAGGGTTCCGAGATCGACGACGAGAAGCTCGCTCACCACTGCACCGCCGGGCCGTTAGGCGTGAAGCATCTTGCCGAGCGAGTCCAGACATGCCTCCGCGACGGCTTCCGACAACGTCGGGTGGGCGTGGATCGCCAGGTCGACCTCCTCGACAGTGAACTCGTTCTCGCGCGCGACCGCCAGCTCGTGAATCAACTCTGTCGCGTGCAGTCCGACGATGTGCGCGCCGAGGATCTCGCCGTACTTGGCATCGCGGATGACCTTCACGTGCCCCTCGGTCTCACCAGCAGTGCGCGCGCGCCCACTCGCCATGAAGGGGAACTTGCCGACCTTGTAGTCGATCTTCTTCTCCTTCACCTGCGCCTCGGTCATACCGATCGACGCGACCTCGGGGTGACAGTACGTGGCATTCGGGATGTTTCCGTAGTTCACCAGGTGCGGGTGCTGCCCTGCGAGCAGCTCGGCGAGCACTACCCCTTCTCGCTGACCTTTGTGCGCGAGCATCGGAGCGCCGATGACATCGCCGATCGCGTAGATGCCCTTCGCGGTCGTCTCGTAGGTCTCGGTATTGACCTTGATGAAGCCACGTTCCGTGAGCTGAACACCCGCCTCCTTGAGGCCGATGTCCTCCACGTTAGGCGCGCGGCCAGCGGCCACGAGCACCTTTTCGGCTTCGAGCTCCTTTTTCTCTCCGCCTACCTCGACGGTCATCTTCACCGACCCCTTCGCCACCTTCACGTTCGAGATCTTGGCGCCGGTGAGGATGTCGATCCCGCGCTTCTTGAACGAGCGAGCGACGGCTGACGAGCTGTCGGCATCCTCCAACGGCAGGATCGCCGGCATGACCTCCACGATCGTGACCTTCGTACCGTAAGCGTTGAAGACGTCTGCGAACTCGCAGCCCACCGCGCCCGCGCCAACCACGATCAACGATTTTGGTGCGCTCTCGAGCGTCAGGACTTCGTCCGAGGAAAGGACGTTTTGCTTGTCGAGGTCGAGGCCGATCTGGGGCAGACCCTTCACGCGCGATCCGGTCGAGATGATGACCCCCTTCTTGGCATCGTGCTTCTCCTCCTTACCGTCGGCGGTCTTCACGACGACGGTCTTGCCGCCGGCGAGCCGGCCCGTGCCCTTGATCCAGGTCACCTTGTTCTTCTTGAACAGCGTTTCGACGCCCTTGGAGTTCTGCGCGCTGATACCGCGCGAGCGCTTCATCGCTGGGCCATAATCGAGCTTCAGTTCGCCGAGTGTGATCCCGTGCTCCGCGGCCTTCTGCAGATGGTTGGCGAGTGCCGCACTCTCCAGCAGCGATTTCGCGGGAATGCATCCCCAAAGCACGCACGTGCCGCCGAGGCCTTCGCGCTCGATCACCGCCGTGGAGAGGCCGAGCTGTCCGCACCGAATCGCGCCCACGTATCCGGCGGGTCCACCGCCGAGGAAGATCACGTCGTACGATGCCATTGTTGGGAATCGGGAATCGGGGATCGGGAATCGAAACGACTCTGCGTCGGCTGAGCCGAGATCCCGGAAAGGACGAGGCCAAAGGAACCGTGTGCCGACCGAAACCTAGCGGGTCCCCGTCAGTGCACGCCACCAACCTGCGCTCCGACTCCCGATTCGCGGCGACTATCGATTGACCCGAATCTCGCGCCTCGTGCTCCGGACCCCATCGGAAAGGATCACCTCGAGGTCGGCTGCCCCCGTGCGAATCTGGGCGTTGCCTCCGCGAGCGAACGACAGAACCTCGCCGGTCCGACCATCACGAATCAGCGCCATTCGGGCTGCCGTCGCGCCCCATTGAACTCGCACCGTGCCGGACGGCGTCGACGTCGCACCGGCCTCGTTGATCGCGGCCGAAATTCCGCCAGGCACCAGCGATGCCTGCATGACTGCTGGCGATGCGCCAGGACCGCTCAGTCGAATGGACGTCAGCTCCCCCTGCGTCGCTTCGTCGATGGGGATCGCGAATGCGAAGTGTCGAGCGGTCGGGTCGTCTGCGTCTGCCGGCTTTTCCCCGGAGAACGCATACGAGAACAACCGACGCCCATCGCGTGCCATGCCTTCGATACGATATGGCCCGCTTTCGCTGGGCACCACCGGTCGCGCCACGAGCGAGAACGCGGGCTCGAGCACGAGCCGTCCGCGTTCCACACGTCCCCACACGAGCAGGGATGGGCGCGGCGACGACGACGCGCCAGCCACGGCGGCCTCCGTTGAGTTCGACGCACGCCAATCCATGGCCCCCACGTAGTTGTAGTCGCTGATCCATGGGTCGGCGCAGTAGCCCATGAGATCGGGAGACGACGGGAGGCGCAACCTGTTCGTCGAGAGGTCGTAGCCGTATACGCCGATGGAGCCATCGGGGTTCGGGAAGGTCGGATCCCGATCGAGGGCGCCACCGCACGGCGCGTGCAAACGCCCGAAGTTGTGAGTCAGCTCATGTGCCGCGACGGTGCGTCCACTGGGCATATAATCCCACCCCACGACAGCTCGGCCACCGATATACCCGTACCCGGCGATGCCGGCGTTGTAGCTCACCTTCACTACACCGAAGTAATGCCTAACGCCCGATTCGGCGATCCGAAGCGCGTCCATTTCCGACAGGACATGCAGCCACTCCGAATTACCGTTGCTCGACGTCAGCTCGAGCGAATCGCTGGTGGTATACGGCGCGTGAACCTGCACGTCGATGTCGCGAAGCGGCAGCATTCGCCGCGCATCGCCCAGAAATTGATCCGTGTTGGACGTCGTCACGTTGCCGACGAGCGTCTTGTTGAAGCGCTGGATCACCGGCACGAACGTGATTCGCAGCGGGTCGACGTTGCGGACGTCGAGCACCGCGGCCGTCCCTGATGCCGGGAAGGTGTTGTCGGTCTCGTTGGCTTCGGCCACCGTGTTCGCCGGATCGACATCCGCCAGGATTCGCAGCCCCGGCTGAACGAGCTGACCGGGCACGATTCCGTTCCACGACGTCGCCAAAACAGCCTGGTCCGGCGCGGTCGGTACCGGACTGTCGTTGGTGAGCGTCATGGTGTTCACCAGTGTATTGCCGCTGAAGAGCCTCACCCGAACGCTCGTCGTCGCGCTCGTTGACTGGTTCGCTCGGGCAAACACACGAATGTACCCATCCCGTCCGGCGACGAGTGGAACAGTGCCGCTGTACGTCTGGACGGACTGCGTGATGGTGACCCCATCGATCGTTAGGTTCAGCGTTCCGTCGCTTCGCGCATAATTCACCGTCACGACGGCAGTGGTCGCTGGAGAAAGGGTGATGGTCTGCGAGCCGAAATTCGGGACGTAGCTCGCGCCGTTAGCCGTGACCGAGTTCGCGTTCACGGTATACGGGCCGGAGGGCAGGCCGACGGTGTCGCGCGACGCTTCGACGGTGAAGCCTGTCCCCGGACCCGTGACACTGATATCCGCTGCCACGCCGTCCGGCAGTCCGCTGACGTCGAATCTGAGATTGCCGGTGGTCTGCGCGTACCTGACTTGAACTGTCTTCGGCTTCAAGCCGGGCCCGAGCAGGACCTGAACGGAGCTCGGCGTGACACTGAACCGCTGCTGATCCGCGCTAATCTCTGGCGCAGTGATTACGTACGGTCCGGGATCGATGCCGTCGAACGTCGTCGACGCGGCGATGGTTTGCAGAAACCCGTTAGGCCCACTGACGCGTATCGCTGGCGGCTTGCCCGCGGGTGCGCCGTCGACCGTGACGATCAGTACGGCGCTCGAGACCTCGTAGTCGACGGCGGCTTCGACCGGGACATTCGACTTGGGGATCGACACGGTCTGGGTGTCGGCGAGCGGCGAATATCGCGTCGCACCGTCGCGGATCGGCGCTGCGGAGATCAGGTACGCGCCGGGCCTGAGGCCAGCGACTACCTCGGTCGCCGTGAGCACGCGTGAGTAGTTGTTGGGGCCGACGAGCGTGACTTGCGCGGCGACACTCCCCGGGAGGCCGGCAATCGTCAGCGACAGCGTGCCGGTGCGCGGGCCGTTCGAGTCGGTGCACGACCCGAACACGGCGCCGGCTCCAACGAGCAGCGCGATGCGCTGCACCCAGCGGGAGAAAAACAGGGGCACGGTACAGAAACTACGCGTGCGCATGAAAAGCGTCACGCGACGGTCGGGCCGATCGATACACCACATCGGCCCTCCGGCCATCGGTGATGAAATCAGGCAGTGCTGATCAATAGACCAGCATCAGGGGGTTCTCGATCAGACGCCGCAGCGTTTGCAGGAACCGCGCGCCAAGCGCACCGTCCACAACGCGGTGATCGCAGCTCATGGTGACGCGCATGCGCTTCCGGTGCGCGAGCGCTCCGTCGACCACCACCGGTTTCTCTTCCAGCGCCCCGACCGCCAGGATGCCGACTTCGGGCGGGTTGATGATGGCGGTGAACTGGTCGATACCGAACATGCCAAGGTTCGAGACCGAGAACGTCGAGCCCGTGTACTCTTCAGGCTTGAGCTTCCGTTCGCGGGCGCGTTTGGCGAGCTCCCGCGACTCGCGAGAGATCTCGCTCATCCGCTTCTGGTCCGCGTCGAAGATGACTGGCGTGATCAGCCCGTCCTCGATCGCGACCGCCATCCCCAGGTGGACACGGTTGAAGTAGCGGATCTTGTCGCCGAGCCAGTGGGCGTTGACCTCGGGGTGCTGGGCCAGCGCGGTTGCCACTGCCTTGAGCACGATGTCGTTGAACGAGACCTTGAATTCATCCCCCATGGCCGCCATCGCAGCGCGCATCTCCGCGACGCGCTCCATGTCGAATTCGGCGGTGAGGTAGAACGTCGGGATCGGCCCGATGGACTCGGAGAGCCGGCGCGCGATCGTCTTTCGGATCTGGGTGAGCGGCGCGTCGCGATAGTCCTCGCCCGCTGGTACGAACCGCCCGGCTGTCGGCTGCTGCTTCGCACTGCCCGACGCGACGGCGGCCTCGATGTCGCGCTTTATGATGCGTCCGCCCGGGCCACTCCCCTGGACGCCCTGCAAGTCCAGCCCATTCTCGGACGCCATGCGGCGCGCGAGTGGGGAAGACCGCATCCGCCCACCGCCATTGCCGCTGGGTGCGGCGGACGGCGCCGGCGGAGCAGCCGGGCGGGCCGGCGGAGGCGCCGGCGGGGCGCCGCTGGCGACTTTCTCCTGCGTGGCCCCGGCGCTGGCGGCAGCCGGAGCAGCCGGAGCAGCCGGAGCGGCCGGTGCAGCGGCAGCGCTGCCAGCGCTGCTCACGAGCGCGTCAATGTTCTCGTCAGGCGGGGCGATGACGGCGATCAGTTGGCCCACCGGCGCTGCGTCGTTCTCATTGAGCAGACGCTTTCGAAGCACGCCCTCGCCGCGAGCGACCAGCTCCATGATCGCCTTGTCAGTCTCCACTTCGGCGAGCGTTTCGCCGTTCTTGATCTGGTCGCCTTCGTTCTTCAGCCATTTGACGAGGCGTCCTTCCTCCATGGTCGGCGAGAGCGCCTCCATCACGACCTTTGTTGCCATACCCGAGGATCCCTCCGCCTACTCGAGGTACATGACTTTCTTCACCGCGGCGATCGCCTTCGCAGCGTCCGGCTTGGCAGCGCGCTCCAGGTTCTTGGCGTATGGCATCGGCACGTCGGCTTGATGCACGCGGACGACCGGCGCGTCGAGGTCATCGAAGCAGTCGCGCTGGATGTAGTCGACCACCTGCGCACCAACGCCGCAGATCTCCCACCCTTCCTCGAGAACGACCGCACGATTGGTCTTCCGAACCGACGTCGTGATCGCGTCGACGTCCATCGGCCGAATGGTGCGCAGATCCACCACGTCCACGTTGATTCCCTGCTTGCCTAACTGGTCCGCGGCCTGGAGCGCGGCGAGAACCATCTTCCCGTGCGTGATGATCGAGGCGTGCTCGCCTTCGCGCTTCAGCTCTGCCTTACCAAGCGGCACGATGACTTCCTCGTTCTCGGGCACCTCGCCTTTCGTGTTGTAGAGCATTTCGCCCTCCAGCACGATGACGGGATTGTCATCGCGGATCGCGCTCTTGAGCAGTCCCTTCGCGTCGTATGGCGTGCCCGGGGCGACGACCTTCAGTCCGGGAATGTGGGCGAGCCACGACTCCCACGCCTGCGAGTGCTGTGCGGAGAGCTGCAGGGCCGCCCCGTTAGGCCCGCGAAAGACCATCGGCATGTTGTACTGGCCACCCGACATGTACAGCATCTTCGCGGCTGAGTTCACGACCTGATCGATGGCCAGCAGCGCGAAATTCCAGGTCATGAACTCGATGATGGGGCGCAGGCCGACCATCGCGGCGCCAACGCCAACGCCGGCGAACCCAAGCTCGGTGATCGGCGTGTCCACCACACGCATCTCGCCGAATTCCTGCAGCAGCCCCTTCGAGACCTTGTACGCACCCTGATAGACCGCGACCTCCTCACCCATGATGAAGACGCGATCGTCTCGGTGCATCTCTTCGCGGAGCGCCTGGTTCAGGGCGTCACGATATGTAATGACGGACATTCGACTCGAGTTAGGCTGGTTCAGTCAGCGGCCACCGCGGCCTCGGCGTGCGCATCGCTCGTCGTGTCGACCAGGACGTCCTCATACAGCGCCTCGATCGGCGGCTCCGGGCTCTGCTCGGCGAAGTCCCACGCGTCCTGGACGACCGCTTTCACTTCCTCATCGAGCTTCGCGAATTCGTCGTCTGTCAACTGGCCCGCCTGTTGGAGCTGCGTTCGCAGGACGATGATCGGGTCGCGTTTGAGGTACTCCTCCAGCTCTTCCTTCGTGCGGTACGTGCCGCTCACGGCGTCGGACATCGAGTGCCCCATGAACCGGTAGGTTCGCACCTCGAGCAGCGTCGGTGTCGATTCGGTCCGTGCTCGATCGACCGCCTCCTGTACCGCAGCCCGCACCACCATCACGTCCTGGCCGTCCACAACGCCACGCGGCATGTCGTACGAAGCCGCGCGGTTGTAGATGTCGTGGATGGACGACGCGCGCTCCAGCGCGGTCCCCATCCCATACCGGTTGTTCTCGATGATGAACACGACTGGCAGCTTCCAGAGGGCCGCCATGTTCAGGGCTTCGTGAAACGCGCCCGTGTTCACGACGGACTCGCCCATGAAGCACACGCAGACCTGATCACCGCCGCGATACTTGATTGCGAAACCCACACCGGTCGCGATCGGTACGTGACCGCCAACAATGCCGTGCCCGCCGAGGAAGTTCGCGTTGCGGTCGAACAGGTGCATGGAGCCACCCTTGCCGCGCACGACGCCGTCGATGCGGCCGAACAGCTCCGCCATGATGGCTCTCGGCGCCATGCCACGGGCGAGCGCCTGGCCGTGATCGCGGTAGGTCGTGATCACGTAATCGTCGGGGCGCAGGATCGAGATCGCGCCCGTGCCGCATGCTTCCTGCCCGATGTACAGGTGACAGAAGCCACCGATCTTGCCTAACGCGTAGGCTTCGGCGCACCGCTCCTCGAACCGTCGCTGCAGCAGCATGGAGCGAAGCAGGTCGCGACGTAACTCGATGTCGTCCGAAGAGGAAGGGGAGTCCGGTTTCTTTTTAGCCATATGTGGAAACGATTAGCGGGAACTGGGAACAGGGAACAGGAACCGAGGCTGCGCGGCTGCTCGCCACGCTCGGGAACCGAAACGTTAGGCCGCTTCGGTTCCCAGTTCCCCGTTCCCAGTTCCCGCTGTCCCGTGCGCGAAGCCTGCTGCCGACACCTGTTCCCACGCGTGATAGCTCGATCTGACCAGCGGGCCGGACTCGACGTGTCGGAAGCCCATTCCGCGACCGATCCGTGCGAGCTCGCGAAATTCCTCCGGCGTGTAGTACCGATCGAGCGGAAGGTGATCGTTCGAGGGGCGCAGGTACTGGCCGAGCGTCAGAATATCTACGTCGACCGAGCGAAGGTCATGCATTACCGCCACGACCTCCTCGATCGTCTCACCAAGTCCGAGGATGATTCCCGTTTTCGTCGGGATGTCGGGCGCAAGCGACTTGGCGTCGCGAAAGATCTGCATCACGCGCTCGTATCGTCCGCCGGGACGCGCGCGCTTGTAGAGGCGCGGTACGGTCTCGGTGTTGTGATTGTAGATCTCCGGACGAGCCTCCAGCACCGTGCGAATGCTGTCGACGTCGCCCTGAAAATCCGGAACGAGCACCTCGACCGAACAGCCTGGAACCTGCTCGTGGATCTGACGAATCGTCTCGGCGAAGATGTAGGCGCCGAAATCGGGCAGATCGTCGCGATCGACGGACGTGATCACCGCATGCTGGAGCCGCATCTCGGCGATCGCCGCCGCGACGCGACCCGGTTCACTCAAGTCATATTTGGGAGGACGTCCGTGCGTTACCGCGCAATAACCGCAATTGCGCGTACACACGTCGCCAAGAATCATGAATGTCGCGGTGCCGTGCTCCCAGCACTCGCCCACGTTCGGACAATGCGCCTCTTCGCACACCGTGTGGAGATCGAGCTCGCGCATGAGGTGCCGGAGGCGTGCGTAGTTTGGGCCGCCGGGCGCCTTGACCTTGAGCCATGAAGGCTTCCGCTCTGGCAGCGGCTCGGCCCGGTGCCGGCCCATGATCTGGTAGAGTGTGTCTGCCATCTCGTAACCAGGGGAACTCGGCCTGCGACAAGCAGGCGAAGCAAACCGCAAATTGATGCTGGGTGCGAAACTTAGCCCCGGCGAGAAACGCCGACCAGCGTACGCTAACCTGCTAACAGCAAGTTGGCGGTTGCCGCGATGATGGTATCAAGAGCCAATGGCAAATCGCGCGATTGAAAAGGCGCTGATGTCGACCGGAGGCGGGTCGCCCGTCAGAAGCGCGCCGATGCAATCACCGGTCAGGGGCGTCATGAGAATCCCGTTTCGCGAGTGGCCGGTCGCGTAGAGAAGGCGGGGCTCGTCGGGATCGAGGCCAAGGATCGGCTGGAGATCCGCGGAGATCGGGCGAAGCCCTGCCCACGCGTCAGTCGGCTGGCTGGTCGCAAACTGCGGGAGAATCTCCCCCGCTGCCCCTGCGAGCTTCGCGATTCCCTCGGGCGTGGTAATGGACTCGAAGCCCGCCCGTTCTGTTGTAGCGCCGACGAGCGTGCGCTCGCTGGCGCGTGGTACGAGGTAGCCCCTCGGGCCGTACACCGCTCGCCGAAGTGGGGACCCGGCGTACGCGATCATCTGACCTCGTACCGGTTCCACCGGGATCACCTTCGGCAAACCCGTGATCGTCGCGCTCCAGGCGCCAGCCGCGAGAACCACCGTTTGAGCGGTGTAGCGCGATCCGCTTCGTCCCACCGCCTCGACTTGGTCAGCGAACCGCAATTCCGAGATGGTATCTGGAACGATCGTTACCTCGGTAAGGGCGTCCACGGCGACCCGGAGTGCCTCGAATAAGCGCACGTTGTCAACGGAGCCGTCGAGCGGGTGTAGTACTCCTCCCAGTCCGTGACTCAGCGCTGGCTCGAGCTCGGCGAGCTCCCGCGCGTCGAGCCACTCGGCTTCCGCCGGCTTCGCGCGGCGCAGGCCCCGAACACCCGCCTCGTTCAGCGCGACCTGAATGATTCCATCCCGGTTGAGCGGGACCGCGAGCCCCGTCAGCTCGAGAAGCCACTCGAGGTAGGTGGGGTATCGGTCGCGCGCGGCAGTCGCGAAGTCGCCCGCGTGGCCATCGGCACGCTCGATCGATGGCGCCAGTAGACCCGCGGCCGCGAGCGAAGCGGCGCCGGCCCGGGGCTCGCCGATAATTCGCACGCGGAACCCGCGCTGTGCCGCGGCGGCGCCGCAGGCGAGGCCGATGAGCCCACACCCAACGACGAGAACGTCGGAGGCCGAGGTCGAGGAGTCGATCGACACATGCGACAACCTAGCGCTCTGACGACTGGGAGACACTGTGCGTATACTTTGTGGTAGACGCGACCGGCACCAACGCACACACTGAAACCGGGTTTGCGTGCCGCGCGTAAGAGTGAACAGTCCTCGTTTGGGAGAACCCTCGAATGCTCCGCACCATCTTCATGATCGGGCTTTTCGCGTTGGCGGGCCTGTTCGTGCTCAAATTTTTCTTCGGAATTCTCCCGGGCATTCTCGGTTTGATTGCCTTCGTGTTCTTCCTGGCGGTAAAGATCGCCATCGTGGGCGGTGTGATCTACCTCGCGATTCGGATCTTCAGCCCGGACACGGCGCGGCGTCTGCGCGAGAAGTGGTCGGGTAACGGCGTCTAAGTCACTCCAACCGCGGATCGAGTCAGGTCCGCGGAGCACGCGATAGAGATTTTGAAGGCCCGAGCGCACTCCGTGCGCCCGGGCCTTTTCTCGTCAACCGTCAGCTTTCCGATTCCAGCTTCTCGACGACGCCCCACGCGAGGAGCGGGACCATGAGCTCGTGGTGTCCGGTGATTTCATAGCCGTTGCCGCCCTCGAGCGTCGGGCGCTGGACCACGTTGACGCGCGGCCGATAGTGGCGCTGCATGTCGAGGTCGCACGTCGTGAAGTCGGTCGGTTTCCCCGCGCCCAGATTCCGAGCGATGGTGAGCGCCTTGAGGAAGACCTCGGGCATGATCACCGCGCTTCCGAGGTTCAACACGACGCCGCCATCGTGGAGGAAAGGGAGTGAGGCCGCGAGCCGACGAAAGTCGCGATGGCTCGTGTCGCCGATCGCGGCTCCATTGGCCGCCGGATGCTGATGGATGATCTCCGCGCCTAACGCGGCGTGAACGGTCACCGGCAACCCGAGGCGATGGGCCCCGAGTATGACCGACAGCTCCGGGTGGGCGAGCTCCGCTATGCTCTCCAGAGCGACGGCGATCGATTCACCCATGCCCAGCTTCTCTCGCATTCCCGCGGTGAACGCGTCATTGAGCCCACGCCCGGTCTCTTCCGCCATCCCGAACGTGCCGTCACGGAGTCCGGCGGCGACGTCCTCCGACGTGCCGCCGAAGCGTGCGATCTCGTAGTCGTGAATGGCGGCGGACCCGTTCATCGCGAGGTGCGTGATGATCCCACGCCGCATGAGGTCGATCAACAACGGCGCGAGCCCCGTTTTCACGACGTGACCGCCGAGCATGACGACCACCGCTCGGTCGCGTTGTTTCGCCTGAGCGATCGCGTCGATGACGCGCACGAAGTCGCGCGCAACGAGCACGTCGGGAAGCGAGGCGAGAAACGCCGCAAAAGTCCGCTTCCCGCCCGGCGGCGGCGACGCGAACTCTTCGGCGCGTACCTTGTTCGGTCGCCGCGCGATGGGCACGGTCCGAACGGCGGCGAGGTCCGCTTCGCGAGGGGTCACGGAGGAGGCGGTACGGTCGGGATCGTGAGAGTCGGCGGCTGAGCCGACTTGAGGTACAGGTTGAGCGAACCCACCGGCAGGTCTGCCTTGAGCTGAACCATGATGCGGTTCGCATCCTCCGAGAACCAGATCTCCGCCTTGCTGTTCTCCGAGAAGATCCCCTTCGACTTGATCATCGGCTGGACCACGATGGCCTGGTACGTCCCTGCCGGCACCTTCACCGTCTCTCGACGAAGCACCTTGATCCGCACCGGGTTTGCGTCCGGCTTGAAGTATCGGTCGAACGAATACGTGCGGCCGATCTCGAGAGGAACCGTGCGTACGAAATAGATGAACGACGCATCGTCCAATGGATCCGGGACCGACGGCTGCTCGGGCTTGTTGGGTTCCTGGTAGACCGCGCGCTCGGGATAGATCTCGTAGAATTTCTTGCGGTCCTTGCCGGTCTGCTCGAAGTCCTGTGTGAAACGAAGCGACGTGATCGTCGCC
>Ga0070672_100002100_pt1 | contig 12567 bp, 12 predicted proteins | sample KBSM13metaG_FD_66151 | JGI IMG/M metagenome (GOLD analysis project Ga0070672, IMG submission 66151) | Miscanthus rhizosphere microbial communities from Kellogg Biological Station, Michigan, USA - KBS M1-3 metaG | ecosystem: Host-associated > Plants > Roots > Rhizosphere > Soil ... | reverse complement strand
CGAGATGTCGTGCACTTCCTGCGAGGCGTTGATCTCGCCCACCGACACTTCCCAGGTGTTCAGGATCTTGCCGCGCAACGGCATGATGGCCTGCGTCTCGCGATCCCGCGCCTGCTTGGCCGAACCACCCGCAGAGTCACCTTCCACGAGAAACAGTTCCGAATGTTTCGGATCCTGGTTGGTGCAGTCGGCTAACTTCCCAGGCAACGCGGGACCGGCGGTGACGCGCTTGCGTTTCACCTGCTGGGCAGCCTTGGTGCGCTCCTGCGCATTCTCGATGGCGAACTGTGCGACGCGCTCGCCCGCGTCCGGATGCTGGTTGAGCCACAACGACAGTGAGTCGTGCACGAAGCTTTCGACCAGCGAGGCCGCATCGCGCGTGGCGAGCCTCTCCTTCATCTGGCCAGCGAACTGCGGCTCCTGGATCTTGATGGACAGCATGAAGCAGCACTTGTCGAAGATGTCTTCGGGCGTGAGCTTGATCCCGCGCGGCACCAGGTTGCGGAATTCGCAGAACTCACGAACCGCGCCTGCGATACCAGCGCGCAGGCCGTTTACGTGCGTGCCGCCTTCGACGGTCGGAATGAGATTGACGTAGCTCTCGCCCATCGCGCGTTCCGCGTTCGGGGTCCACACGATCGCGTACTCGACGACATTGACCTTCTGCTGGTCATTCTTCGCGAAGATGGGCTCGGCCGGCAGCGCGTCTTCCTTGCCGATTTCTTCCTTGAGATAAGCGGCGAGATCCCCGGTGAAGAACCACTCGTCCTTCTCTTTGGTGGCTTCGTTCTCGAAGGTGATCTTGAGACCCGGGCAGAGCACCGCCTTGGCCTTGAGCACATGCTTGAGTGACGGGACCGAGAACTTGTCCGAGTCGAAGAACTTCGGATCCGGCCAGAACCGCACCGTGGTGCCGGTGTTGCGCTGCCCCACCGTGCCAACCACTTCCAGCTTCGAGGAGACTTTGCCGTCCTTGAAGCTGATGTTGTATTCCTTGCCGTTGCGCTTGATCCAGCACTCGAGCTGTTTCGACAGTGCGTTCACAACGGACACGCCGACGCCGTGCAAGCCGCCAGACACTTCGTAGTTCTTGTCGTTGAATTTTCCGCCGGCGTGCAGGCGCGTGAGGATCAGCTCGACGCCGCTCACCTTCTCCTTGGGATGGATGTCCACCGGCATGCCACGGCCGTCGTCGGCCACCGACAAGGAATTGTCCTTGTGCAGCGTGACGTTGATTTCCTTTGCATGGCCGCCGAGCGCTTCGTCGACCGAGTTGTCGACGACTTCGTGCGCGAGGTGATTGGGCCGCGAGGTGTCGGTGTACATGCCCGGGCGGCGGCGCACGGGCTCGAGGCCGGACAGGACTTCGATGTCGGATGCGTTGTAAGACATTCTCTGCCGCTGAAAAAAAATTGCGCGCAGCCGCAAAGCCGCGCGGCGCGCAGTCTACCAGCGAATTCCGGCGCGGGAGAGCCGCGCAATCTTCGGGCTTAGGTCAATTCAGCACGCAACCGACGACCGATCGGCGTGAATAGCAGTCCAAAGACCAACGACACGATGGTGACGGCCTGAGCCGCGAACTTGAGGATTTCCGCACCGGTAGCCGCTGAAACTTCCGGCATCGGCAGGTTCATCGACACCCCGGAAAAGGACTTCAGCCCGAAGACCACGACGAGCACAGCAGCGATCGCGACTCCGATGACGTTGATGACGAACAGCCAACGCGCTGACGAAAGTGCCTTGGACCGCACCTGCACGGGATTGGTCGCGCGCTGCTCCACCGCCTCGATGCGTGCCCAGACTGCTGCGTCGAACCGGCGATCAAGCCGCGGCGCCTTCACTTGGTTCGCGAGCGAGCGATCGAGGTTGGCTTCAATGTCGAGTTTGCGTGTCATGACTCGTTCCCCATCTCGCCGGCCAGAGCGGCGAGTTTCTTGCGCCCCCGGTGCAGCAGCGCTTTCACTGTACCCGTGGGCATCGACAGAAGATCGCCGACTTCTTCACAACTGCGATCTTCCAGATAAAAGAGGACTACGACGCGGCGATAGGGTTCCGGCAATTGCTCCAGCAACCTCGCCACGTCGTATTCGGCGGCTGCCTGGCTGGCTGTTTCCAATCCTGCCTGACCGCGCCCGAAGACCATCGGATCGCCGTCGTCATCCGCCGCTTCCGCGAAGTCCTCGAGAGGAACGAGCCGGCGCTCCCGCTCGATGGCCGTGAGGCAGGTGTTGCGGGCAATCGTGTACAGCCAGGTCGACAGTGACGCGCGACCGTCGAATTTTGGCAGTGCCTGCCAGGCCTTCACGAAAATCGTCTGGGACAAGTCCTCCGCCAGGGCGTCACTGCGCACGATAGAAACGGCGAGGTGCATGACCTTCTGGCGGTAGCGGTCCATGAGGCCTTCGAGCACGGCGCGATGGTCCCCACGACCCAGGGCCGCGAGCAGGTCCGCGTCGCGCTCCATGGCGGCCGTTAGGGTCGGGATCGGCGTCCGGGCGCCCGAATTCATGTTTACCGCTGCCTGCACGCCCTTGATACTGCCAAGCGGTATAGCGGGTTGCAGACAGCCCCTGCAACCGGATTCCGGCCTGGCCGGTATCAAGGGCGTACATCGCCCAATCGGAGAAATCGATCATGGATCCTGGAATCATCGCCGTCTTCATTCCCATCGTTGCCATCATCATGGGCATCGGCATCGGCATGTTGGCAATCTGGTCCGAGCACAAGCGCAAGGCACAGCTGCTGGAGCAGAATCACCGCGAACGCATGCACGCCATCGAGAAAGGGATCGAACTGCCCCCGCTGCCCGCGAATCTCGTCGGCATTAGCAATGGACCTGCGACGGCATCGGCAGCCAAGTCATTGCGCAGCGGCATCATGCTGGTGCTCATCGGCATCGTCCTGTACTTCGCCATCGGCATGTCGGGTGGGCAGGAAGGCGCACTGTTCGGTCTGATTCCCGCCGCAGTCGGCATCGCGAACCTCGTGTACGCGGCTATTCAGTGGAACAAGGAAAAGACCGAGCCGCGATCGCTAGATCGTTAAAAGGCTCAGTCCAGATCGGCGATGAGTGAGGCGCGCACGTTGTCGGGCGCCGGCGAGATCTGGTGCTGATACTCAGGGTGGTCGATGCCGACGGAGAGCGCGGCGCCACCCTTGAGTTTGGCCGACATGGCGGCGCTCAATTCAAAGCGCAGAAAGTGCACCGCCGACGTTTTCACCTCGTTCTCGCGCTCCATATCTTCGTCGGCGATCGCAAACACGCGCTCGAATCCTGACACCTGCACCCAGCAACGATCTTCGACGCCACGCAGCTTTTCAAGTTGCACGCGTCGCACCTCGGGATCCGTGTACTCGATGAGGAACGTCACCTTCCAGTTGCTGCCATCCGGGATCAGTGGATTGTAGGCAGCCAGTTCTTCGGCGATGCCCTCGGCTTCGAAGATGCGTTCAGTGCGGAGCATCTCCTGCACCTGGTACTGCACGGTGAGCCGGTCCTCGAACAGCCACATGGTGTTGGGACCCACGTTCAACTGGCGATTGCGCTTGTGCGCAATCACACGCGTCCGGAAGTCCGGCCGCTCGCGCGAATAACGTTCCAGCGACATCAGATCCGATACGGCGAGTTTCTGCATCAGATCCCGTATGCCTTGCGCACCAGTGACATGGGATGTTCGGGCTCACGCGCCGCGAGTCCGGTCGCGTCCGGCGCAAGCCCGCTGTGAATCTGATGGCCCGCCATCGGACAGTCGCTCGAGTAATGATCCGCGTTGGCCTGCGCCACTCTCGAAACGACCGGCTTGCCGATCTTTACGGAAGCCGCCCGATATTCCTTCTTCACCGCGTAGGTGCCGTTGTGGCCGGAGCAACGCTCGATCACCTCAACCGTCGTCTCGGGCACGAGCTTGAGCATGTCGCGCGTCTTGAGTCCGATGTTCTGCACGCGCAAATGACAGGGCACGTGGTAGCTGACCTTGCCTAACTTCTGCGTGAAGTCGGTGCGCAGCAACCCGGCCTTGTGGCGGAGCATCAGGTATTCGAACGGATCGAAAATGTGTTCCTTGACCGCCTGCACGTCGGCGTCTTCGGGGAACATGAGCGGCAGCTCCTGCTTGAACATGAGTACGCAGGAGGGAATCGGCGCGACGATGTCGTACCCATCGTCGATGAGCGCCTTCAACTGCGGGATGTTGAAGTCCTTGTACTTCGCCACCGTCTCGAGATCGCCGAGCTCGAGCTTGGGCATGCCGCAACACTTTTCCTTGCCCACCACCTTCACGGGAATGCCGTTGTGCTCGAACACGGTGGTCAGATCTTCGGGCATGTGCGGCTCGTTGCGATCGCCGTAGCAGGTCACGAACAGCGCCACCTTGCCGCGGGTTTCCGCGGTGGCTTTGACTTCCCCGGCCTTACCCGACGCGCGGCGTGCGCGTTTGCTGCCGGTGGTGGAATGAAACTTCGGAAGCGGCGCGGTGGCGTCCACGCCGAGTGTTTTTTCAAGCAATGCGCGCCCCATCTTGGTCGCGTTCACAGCATTGATTATCTCGGCGACCACCGGGATGCCGGCGATGCTGCCCAGCGCGCGGGTATTCGAGAGTAGTTTGTCGCGGAAACTATGCTCGCCCTTGCGGTGCTGCACGTGTTTGGCACGCAGCATCAGATGTGGGAAGTCGATGTTCCAGGGGTGCGGCGGGACATAGGGACACTTCGTCATGAAGCACATGTCACACAGGTAACAGTGATCGACGACGTCCCAGTACACCTTCTTGTCGACACCATCGAGCTCGAGCGTTGGGCTCGCGTCGATCGCATCAAACAACGTCGGGAATGAATTGCACAGCGAGAAGCAGCGGCGACAGCCGTGGCAGATGTCGAAGACTCGGTCGAGCTCTTTCTCGAGCGCAGCCTCGTCGACGAATTCAGCGCTCTGCCAGTCGAGCGGGTGACGCGAGGGAGCCTGCAGGCTGCCCTCGCGTGTGCCGGTGTCTCCCGCGCCCAAGCAGCGTGGCCGTCAGATGGAGTCGAGGGCTTTCTGGAAGCGATTCGCGTGCGAGCGTTCGGCCTTCGCGAGCGTCTCGAACCAGTCGGCGATCTCGGAGAATCCTTCTTCGCGCGCTGCCTTCGCCATGCCCGGGTACATGTCGCTGTACTCGTGTGTTTCGCCGGCGATGGCGGCTTTCAGATTCATCTTGGTCTCGCCGATCGGCAGACCCGTCGCCGGATCGCCCACCGTTTCGAGGTATTCGAGGTGTCCGTGCGCGTGGCCGGTCTCACCTTCAGCGGTCGAGCGGAATACGGTGGACACATCGTTGTATCCCTCGACGTCGGCCTTCGCTGCGAAATACAGGTAACGACGATTCGCCTGCGACTCACCCGCGAATGCGTCCTTCAGATTCTTTTCGGTCTTGCTGCCTTTGAGGTTCACGGCTCTCTCCTTCAGTTATCCAGTCGAGAATTGCTCTCATTTAGACTTGTTCTAAGAGGGCGGCAACTCTACGGCCGCGTCGGCGCAGGCGTCAATCGGGGACATCAATCGTTTGACCCTCGCGCGCACTGGCGTTTAACGTCGCGCGCGTGAAAACGAAACCCCAGAAGACTGATCCCGAGACGACAGACAAGTTGCCCGACTTCGAAAGCTCGCTTGCCGAACTCGAAGCTCTCGTCGCGAAGCTCGAACAAGGCGACGTGCCTCTCGAAGAAGCACTCAAGACTTTCGAACGCGGCGTGGTGCTCACCCGCCAATGTCAGACAGCGCTGCGAACAGCTCAACAGAAGGTCGAAGTCTTGTTGACGCGCAATGGTGACGAATCGATCGAATCGTTTGCCGACTCAGATGACGCTGACGATGCCGGGCGTTGAACTCGCGCACTCTGCGTCGACGAGTTTTCTGACTGACCGCGTTCCGCTGTATCAGCAGCGTATCGAAGGCGTGTTGGCGCACGCGCTCGAGATCGGTGGCGCTGCAACTCCGCGCCTGCTCGAAGCCATGCGTTACAGCACGCTGGCCGGCGGCAAGCGAGTGCGTCCGATATTGGTGTATGCCACCGGCGAAGCGCTCGGTGCGTCGCTCGAGGTGCTCGATGCGGCGGCGGCGGCCGTGGAGCTCATTCACGTCTACAGCCTGGTTCACGATGACCTGCCCGCGATGGACAACGACGATCTGCGCCGCGGCAGACCCACGTGCCATCGTGCGTTCGACGAAGCCACTGCAATCCTCGTCGGCGATGCATTGCAGGCGCGCGCCTTTGAAGTGCTGGCGAACGGGCCGGCGAGCATTCCCGCCAGTGCGCGGATCGAAATGCTGCGGGTTCTGGCAGACGCCATCGGCACTCGCGGCATGGCCGGAGGGCAAGCCATCGACCTTGAAGCCGTCAAACAACTCCTGGGTAAACCTGAGCTCGAGCGCATGCATCGCCAGAAAACCGGCGCTCTGATTCAGGCGAGCGTGCTGCTTGGCGCGATTTCTGCCGGATCCCAGGACATTCCGGAACGCGCGGCGCTGGCCGAATTCGGCGCCGAGATTGGCCTCGCATTCCAGATCCAGGACGACATCCTCGATGTCGAAGGCACCACCACCGCGCTCGGCAAACGCGCCGGCGCAGACGCCGACCGCATCAAGCCGACGTATCCGTCGGTGCTCGGCCTGCAGGAATCGCGCGAAGAGGCGCTCGCGCGTCGCGATCGCGCCATTGCCGCGCTAGAACCGTGGGGAACGCGCTTTGCTGCGTTGACTGAATTCGCGAATTTCCTGGTGGCTCGCGTCCACTAGGGATTTCGCCTGCTGTTCTGCCCTGCCCCCCGTGTAAACTTCGCGCGAATATGCCTGACCCCACGGACCCTTTCACGCTGCTTCGCTCGATCAACTCACCGGCCGACCTGCGCGCGCAGCCGGAAAGCGAGTTGAGCAATGTCTGCACCCAGCTCCGCGACTACCTGATCAAGAGCGTCGCCACTCGTGGCGGACACTTCGCCGCTGGCCTCGGGACGGTGGAACTCACGGTGGCATTGCACTACGTCTTCCAGACGCCGAGCGACCGGCTGGTGTGGGACGTCGGTCACCAGGCCTATCCGCACAAGGTGCTCACCGGCCGCCGCGACCAGCTCGACACCATCAAACAAGGTAACGGGCTGGCACCTTTCCCAACTCGCACGGAAAGTGAATACGACACCTTCGGCGTGGGCCACTCGAGCACATCGATCAGCGCCGCGCTCGGCATGGCGGTCGCGGCCGAGCTCGAGAAAGCTGACCGCAAGGTGGTGGCGATCATCGGCGACGGCGCCATGACCGCGGGCATGGCCTGGGAGGCGTTGCTGAACGCGGGCATCCGCAAGGACACCAACCTTCTGGTGGTGCTCAACGACAACGACATGTCGATTTCGGAGAACGTCGGCGCGCTGTCCAACTACTTTGCCAAGGTGCTGTCGGGCCGCATGTATTCGACGTTGCGGTCGGGCGGCAAGAAGATCCTCAAGCAGATGCCCACGATGTGGGAGCTGGCGCGCCGCTCCGAAGAAATGATGAAGGGCATGGTATTGCCCGGCACGATCTTCGAGGAGCTGGGCTTCAACTACATCGGCCCGATGAATGGCCACGACATCAAGGAGCTGGTGGCGACGTTGCGCAACATGCGCAATCTCAAGGGCCCGCAGTTGCTGCACGTGGTCACCACGAAGGGCAAGGGTTACGACCCCGCGGAAAAGGACCCTATCAAGTGGCATGGCCCGGGTCCGTTCGACCCGGTCAGTGGCACCATCTTCAAGGAAAAGGCCACCGGCCCGAGCTATTCGCAGGTCTTCGGGCAATGGCTCTGCGACATGGCGGCGCTTGACCCGCGCATCATCGGCATCACCCCCGCGATGCGCGAGGGCTCGGGGATGGTCGAATACTCGAAGAAGTTCCCGCAGCGTTATTTCGACGTGGCGATCGCCGAGCAGCATGCAGTGACGTTTGCGGCCGGCCTTGCCTGCGAAGGCCTGCGCCCGGTGGTCGCTATCTACTCCACCTTCCTGCAACGCGCCTACGACCAGCTGATCCATGACGTGGCGCTGCAGAATCTGCCGGTACTGTTCGCGCTCGATCGCGCGGGCCTGGTCGGTGGCGATGGCGCCACTCATCAGGGCTCGTACGACTATTCATTCCTGCGCTGCATTCCCAATCTCACTGTCATGGCTCCCGGCGATGAAAACGAATGCCGGCAGATGCTGTACACCGCGACCACCATCGATGGTCCGGTGGCGGTGCGTTATCCGCGCGGTCAGGGCCCGGGCGTGGCGCCAGTGGTGGAGATGACGGCGCTGCCCATCGGCAAGGCGCAGGTCCGGCGCACAGGGTCCAGCGGCCTGCTGATCCTCGCGTTTGGCGCCATGTTGAAAGCCGCCGAACTGATCGGCGAGCGCCTCGATGCCACCGTCGTGAACATGCGGTTCATCAAACCACTCGACGAAGAACTCGTCATACGACTTGCGGGCACGCACACCGGCCTGGTCACGATCGAAGAGAACGCGATCGCTGGCGGTGCCGGCTCGGCGGTGCTCGAGCTGCTCGCCAGTTGCGCGGAGACACTGCCCACTCTCGCCCTGGGCATCCCCGATCGCTTCGTGGAACACGGCTCGCGCGAGGAGTGTCTCGCGCAGGCAGAGCTCGATGCGGCGAGCGTCGAGGCCGCCGTGAGGCGCTGGTGGGAACATCAGTCGGTCTCGAAGATGAAGGCGTCCGGGACATAAAACGCCGCAACCGGCGTGCTGGCTGCCCGATTCCTGTGCCTTATCTCCTCCGAGGGGTTGATCCCGCCGTGAAAGCCCGCAAACTGTGCGGGCTTTTCCCTTCTCAAGGTTTGTCATGAACATTGCCGCCGCTCCCCACGCTCGCGTTGTCTCCGTCGAAGACGTGCAGAGTCGGGCCGATACCCGCCAGATCCCGATCAATCAGGTTGGCATCAAGGACATCAATCACCCCGTGAAGGTGAAGGATCGTTCCGCGGGCGAACAGCACACCGTCGCGAACTTCAACATGTACGTGAACCTGCCTCACAACTTCAAAGGCACGCACATGTCGCGGTTCGTGGAGATCCTGCATCGCGAACGCGAGATATCCGTGGAATCGTTCGGCAGCCTGCTCGCCGAGATGACCGAGCGCCTCGAGGCGGACTCCGGCCACATCGAAATGTCGTTCCCCTATTTCGTGATGAAGAAGGCGCCCGTATCCGGCGTCGAAAGCTACATGGATTATCGCGCCAGCCTCATCGGCAAGCGTGTGAACGGCGAGACGCACATGTGGGTGCGGGTCGTCGTGCCAGTCACCAGCCTGTGCCCCTGTTCGAAGAAGATCTCCGAGCGCGGCGCACACAATCAGCGCTCGCACGTCACGATTGCCGCGAAGCTGCGTGAGCACATGTGGATCGAGGAGCTCATCGAGATCGCCGAGGGCGAAGCCTCCTGCGAGCTGTACGGCATTCTCAAGCGCCCTGACGAGAAATACGTGACGGAACGCGCTTACGACAATCCGAAATTCGTCGAAGACATGGTGCGCGATGTCGCCGTGCGGCTCAACGACGAGCCTCGTGTCGCGGCCTACGTAGTTGAATCGGAGAACTTCGAGTCGATCCACAATCATTCGGCGTATGCGCAGATCGAGCGCGACAAAGACGCCGACCTCAAAGCCCCATAGTTCGAAAACATAGTCGAAAAAACGCATGGCGCAGGCGGTCCCGCCTGCGACCGACGTCACACTTTGTGAGGCGTAGCGGCGCGCGCGAATCAGCCCGAGAAATTGGTCAGTGTGTCTTCGCCCCGCCTGAGGTCGAATGCAGCCGTTCTGACCTGCTCCTGGAGTGAGATGTCGCGCCGCGACCAAGAATCCCCGTTTCGCTGGATAACCGCGGCTGCGCTCGTATGCCTGGCGTGGTGCTGCGGCGTCCAGGCGCAGGCCGGCTCGCTCACGGTCACCGTGAAGCAGCGCAATGACAAGCCCCTGGTAGGAGCCGTCATCACGCTCGAGACGCCGGCCTTGCCGTCAGCATCGCCCATCGCCGCGATCATGGACCAGGTGAATCTCGCCTTCGTCCCGGATGTGCTGGTGATTCCGCTGCATTCGAAGGTGCTGTTCCCGAACAGCGATGCGATCAGCCACCAGGTGTATTCATTTTCAAGCGCGCGGCAGTTTCAGCTGCCGTTGTACCGGGGCAAGACCTATCCACCCGTGGTGTTCGATCAGCCGGGCGTCGTGACTCTCGGCTGCAATATCCACGACAACATGCTCGCCTACATCGTCGTTACGGGCGCGCCCTACTTCGGACGCACTGGCGCCGATGGCGAATGGATCGTGCCGAATCTGCCGCCCGGAAAATATTCGTTGCGCCTGTGGCATCCGCTGATCAATGAGCCGCAGGAGGTGGAGCGAACGGTAAACATTGCGGCTGACCGTGACGTCTTAGAACTACGGCTCTCACGTGATCTGCGTCCGGCACCACTCAAGGGGCGTCCGCACTCATGGGACTACTGAGCCCGTCTCGCGCGCTGTGGCTGGCCATGTTTGTCGCCGGCGCACCCGCGTGCGCGGCGGATTGGGAACTGGCACTCGATCTGCGCGCCGTCAGCTCCGACGGACGCGAATCTTTTCTCGACAATGGCCAGGGCAAACTGCGCTTCGACGAAGATCACCAGGGCATTCAACTCGGCCGGTTGCGTGCGGCCTGGAACCAGCCGCTCGGTGAAGTGTTCTCGGCACATGTCGAAGCCTCCACCTGGGATGATGACGACAAGAATCCGATCGACCTCACTGAAGCCTTTCTCGAGTACCGGCCTTACCCTCGCGGGGGCTTGCGGACTCGTGTGCGGCTCGGCGCGTTCTATCCACCCATGTCGCTCGAGAGCCGCGCGCTCGGCTGGGAAACTCCATATACGATCACGCCCTCGGCCATCAGCTCGTGGATCGGGGAAGAGATCCGCACCATCGGCCTCGAAGGCCAGGTCGACTGGTTAGGCACGCGTCTCGGCTACGACTTCGACCTGCAACTGACCGCCGCGGTATTCGGGTGGAACGATCCGGCCGGCACCATGCTCGGCGCTCATGGTTTCGCCTTCCACGATCGCCAGACCACCTTGTTTGGACGAGTGGGCGCGCCGCAGCCGGATCCCGAATTCGCAAAGAAAGAATTGTTCCACGAGATCGATGGCCGGCCCGGCTACTACGTCGGCGCGCAGGCGCGATATCTCGACCGCGCAGTGCTCAATGTCCTGCACTACGACAATCGTGCCGATCCCACTGCGCGGCTGCCTTCGATACGCGATCTCGCGTGGCTCACGAAATTCGATGCTGTCGCGCTGCGCATCGAAACTGGCGGGGGATGGACGCTCCTTCTCCAGGGACTCGATGGCACCACCGTCATCGATCCCGGCTTCTGGCTCGACTGGGAATTTGATTCGCAATCCGCCTTGCTCGCCAGGCGTATGGGCGCGCACATGCTCACGGTGCGTTACGACGAGTTCAACGTGCTGTTCCGCGGCGACCCGCTGGAGTCCGGCAGCGAAGACGGCAATGCCTGGGCGCTGGCGTATTCCTATGATTCCGGCGAGCACTGGCGATTCGCACTCGAGTGGTTGCGCGTCGACAGTGACGTGCCGGCCCGTGTGGAGTTGCTCGGTGAGCCCGCGTTTGCCCGCGAATCGAAAGTGGAATTCTCGGCGCGCTATTCGCTGAGCGGCAGCTTCTAGCGAAGCGCGCGCCGGCGGTTTATGACCACCTTCGCACGGACCTGCGCGTCGCCTGCATGGCGGTATATAACGGGATGTTGAACACAACAACACCTGGGCGCGCCCGCATGAAAATTTTCAGACATCACGCGAAGTTTCTGGCCGCCTGGATAGTCGCGCTGGTTCAGGTCGGAGCGGTCCACGCCGGTGAGCCGAAGCATCCCGAGCTCCTGGTGCTCGCGGCGGCCTCGCTCACCAACGTGCTCGGTGACCTGTCGGCGGACTGGCAGAGGGCATCCGGCGTCACGGTGAAGCTATCGTTCGCGGCGAGCTCGGTGATGGCGCGCCAGATCGAGGCTGGCGGCAAGGCGGATGTGTTCGTCTCCGCCGATCAGGAATGGATGGACTATCTGCAATCGCGCGGGCTCATCGAAAAGCGAACGCGTCGCGACCTGGTCGGAAACCGGCTGGTATTGATCGCGCCCGCCGATAGCAAGATCGAACTGAAAATCGCACCGGGCTTCCCGCTCATGGCCGCGCTCGGTAGCGGACGTCTGGCCACCGGTGATCCCGACACGGTCCCGGTAGGCCGCTATGCGCGCTCCGCGCTTATCTCGCTGGGCATCTGGGACGTGATCCAGGACCGCCTGGTCCGCGCCGACAATGTGCGAAGCGCGATGATGTTCGTGGCACGCGGCGAGGTGCCGCTTGGCATCACCTACGCTACGGACGCATTGGTCGATCCGAAGGTGCGAATCGTTGACACCTTCCCCCCCAACACTCACGCCCCCATCAACTACCCCGCCGCCGTTGTAAACGGCGCACGCGGCGAAGCCTTACCCTACGTCGAGTTTCTCGGCAGCGCACGCGCGCGTG
>Ga0070672_100002084_pt1 | contig 12600 bp, 11 predicted proteins | sample KBSM13metaG_FD_66151 | JGI IMG/M metagenome (GOLD analysis project Ga0070672, IMG submission 66151) | Miscanthus rhizosphere microbial communities from Kellogg Biological Station, Michigan, USA - KBS M1-3 metaG | ecosystem: Host-associated > Plants > Roots > Rhizosphere > Soil ... | reverse complement strand
ATGGGCGCGTTGTCCACGCACCACAACGACACGCCGGAAACGGCTTCGCGCCCCTACGACGTCGGGCGCGACGGCTTCGTCATCGCCGGTGGTGGCGGCATGCTCGTGCTCGAGAGCCTCGAGCACGCGAAGGCGCGCGGCGCGCGAATCCTCGCCGAACTCGTCGGCTACGGCGTGACCTCGGACGGTGTCGACATGGTTGCGCCATCGGGCGAGGGCGCGGTGCGCTGCATGAAGATGGCGATGCAGGGCGTCGATTCGCCGATCGATTACCTCAACACGCATGGCACGTCGACGCCGCTGGGCGACCTCGTCGAACTGGCCGCGGTGCGCGAAGCGTTCGGCACGAAGATTCCGCCGCTGTCGTCGACCAAGGCGCTGTCGGGCCATTCACTCGGTGCCGCCAGCGTGCACGAGGCGATCTACTGCCTGCTGATGATGCAGGGCGGCTTCATGGCGGGCTCGGCGCACATCGAACAGCTTGACCCGAAGGCCGAGGATTTTCCGGTCCTGCGCGAAACCCGCGACGCCGAGCTGCGCACGGTGATGTCGAACAGCTTCGGGTTCGGGGGCACCAACGGCACGCTGGTGTTCCGCACCTTCGAGTGACGCAAGGCGGGTCTTGCCCGCCTCGCGCAATCCGGGCACGCGACTGGACGGACTGGACAGGACGCGTCCCGGCCGCCTTCAGGCATCGCGTCCCGTCAGGGCACGCATTTCCACCGCGGTTGACCTGGATCAGCGGCGCGCCGCCCGGGCGGGCATACGATGCTTGCGTCCAGTTTGCCTCCGCGAGGTAGATCCGATGCGTTGCCTGCTGTTGTCCGCTTCATTGCCGTTGCTGCTCGCATGTGCGGCTCCCGTTGCAGCGCAATCGCACGCGCACGCGCATCCCGGCGTGGATGCCGCCACGGCGCCTGCGCCAGTGCAACGCTGGAAGACCGATGCGCCGTTGCGCGAAGGCATGGGCCGCATCCGGGCCGCGGTGGATGGGCTCGGACATTACGAGCACGGCCACATGGGCGCGGAGCAGGCGTTGAAACTGGCCGCCAGCATCGAGCGCGACATCGGCTTCATCGTCGCACACTGCAAGCTCGAGCCGCGCGCCGATGCGGCGCTGCATCCGATCCTCGGAGCGCTCATGCAGGGCGCACTGGCGCTGAAGGCGAATCCCGCGGAGTTCGCGACGATCCAGCCGATGCGCAATGCGCTGCAGGACTATGCGCGGGCGTTCGACGACCCTTCAGCCGAAGCGTCCGCGCGCTGACGCACGATTCGTCAGCCGCTGCAGCCGCCGCAACAGATCGAGGGAAGCTGCGTCAACTGTGGCAGCGTCACCGGATAACCGGCCTGGACGATCAGCGAGATGAGCTGCCTGGCCTCGACCGACGTGGCGATCCGGAGCGTCGGCGATGCCGGGTCGATGTCGACCAGCGCCGACGGATCGACGGCGCGGATGGCGTGTTCGATTTCGGCGGGATCCGGAGCCGGTCCGGACAACTGGATGTGGAATTCCATGCGGTTCCTGCAGATGGTGGCGGCGCGTCGCCGCCGGAGGGCATGCCGTCATCGTCGTGCGGACGACGCCGCAACGCACTGACCTGGGTCAAGCCGCGCGTCTCACTCGCCGTCCGGTGCGTGCCAGCGTCCATCGCGGGCCGTGGCGAGCAGGCTGGCGCTCCAGGCGGCCGGGTCGAGTCCGTGCCGCTCGAGCCACGATCGATCGAAAAGCGTCTGGTCGTAGCGTTCGCCGCGATCGCACAACAGGCTGACGATGCTGCCGCGCTCGCCGCGCGCGCGCATGCGCGCCGCCAACTGCAGGCAGGCGACGAAGTTGGTGCCGGAGGAACCGCCGTAGCGGCGGCCGAGCAATCCGTCTAGCCCCCAGGCCGCGGCGATCGATGCGGTGTCGGGAACCTCGACGATGTCGTCGACAACGTCGAACATGAACCCCGGTTCCACGCGACGGCGGCCGATGCCTTCGATGACGGTTGGCCGGGTGGCTTGCGCATCGCGATCGCGTGCGCGCCAGCCCTGCGCGAACGCGCCGCCCTCGGGTTCGGCCACGCACAACTGCGTGGCCAGTCCGCGATAGCGCAGGTACCGGCCGATCGTCGCCGACGTGCCGCCGGTGCCCGCGCCGCACACGATCCACGCCGGTTCGGGATGGGATTCGAGCGCGAGCTGGCCGAGGATCGATTCGGCGATGTTGTTGTTGCCGCGCCAGTCGGTCGCGCGTTCGGCCAGCGCGAACTGGTCGAGATGGCATGCGCCGCGCTCCGCGTGCCAGGCGGCGCGGGCATGCACGAGCGACGGATCGTCGACCAGGTCGCAGTGGCCGCCAAGCGCCTGCACGTGGGCGATTTTGGGCGGCGCGGTGCAGGCCGGCATCACCGCGATGAACGGCAGGCCCAGCAGGCGCGCGAACCACGCTTCGGAAATCGCGGTGCTGCCCGAGGACGCATCGACGACGGCCTGGCCCTCGTGCAGCCGTCCGTTGCACAACGCGTACAGGAACAGCGAGCGCGCGAGCCGATGCTTGAGGCTGCCGGTCGGGTGCGCGGCCTCGTCCTTGAAATAGAAATCGACTCCGGGAAACCCCGGGAACGCAAGGTGCAGCAGGTGCGTGTCGGCCGAGCGCGCCGCTTCCTGGCGCAACTGCTGCAGTGCATGGCGACTCCACTCGCGCCTGTCGGTGGCGCATTTCGCGGATTCGGCCCTGCGTAGCGACGCGTGCATCGTCATCCGTGTGCCTGAAGCGCGCGGATCCGCCGGGCGAGATGCTCGAAGTACAGGTCGATGTAGCTGATCCCGTTCTCGCGGTCGATCAGGTAGGGATTCATCAACGTGTGACGCAGGATGACGAGGCGGTCGCCGCCCCGGTCCTCTTCGCGCCCCAGCGTCGCCGGATCCAGTGCGAGCGAGCGCAGGATCGTGTGCAGTTCCGGCTCGCCCAGCGCTTCGGGGCGCAGCGTGGTGACCGAACCGAAGAATTGCTTGAGCTGCAGCGGCTGGTTCGGGTCGCAGCGCAGTTCGTCGTGCAGCGCGCGCACGAATGCATTGGCGCGGGCCACGTCGACATTTCCGGCAGGATTGAGCGCAAGGCAAACGAGGTTGCTGTCCGGTGCGAACGGCACCGTCGCATGCGCGACGTCGGCGATGTCCCGCGCGAACGCCTGCGCGCGCGCATGGAATGCCTCGGCCGAAAGGATCGTCTGCCTCGGCAGCAGGCCGAAGTGCTGATGGTCCAGCGGCAACACCTTGTGGGTCACGTACACCGCGGCGGCCGCCGCCCCGGCCTTGGAGCCTTCGGGGATGAATTGTCCGAGATGGCGGTAGCGTGTCAGGTAGTCCTCGGCCGACGTTGTATGGAAAACGTAGTCGGCCTGTTCTGCCAGGAGCGACATCGGCCGATGGTCGCGACAGACGAACGCACCGGCGCCATACGGCAGGTAGCCGAGTTTGTGCGGATCGACCGTGATCGAATCGGTGCGCGCCAGGGCCGCGAACGCCGCGTGGACTTCGGGTTGCGGGAAGTGGCGGTAGTCGCGTCGCACGTCTTCGATCCGACGCAGTCCGCCGTCGGGATCGCGGAACAGCGTCGCGAGATAGCCGCCCCAGGCGCCGTCGACATGCACGTCGAATCCCAGTCCCTGCGCCTGCCAGCGATCGCGTGCGTCGACGATTGCGTCGACCGGATCCACGGTGCCGTATTCGGTTGTGCCGAGCACCGCGACGGCCATCAGCACCGGCTGGCGGTTGTGCGCGCAATCGGCAAGCGTCTGCTCCAGAGCGCCGATGTCCAAGCGCATGCCGCGCTGGGGCAACAGGTGCAGCTGGTCGCGCCCCAGGCCAAGCAGCTTCAGCCCCTTGCTCCACGAATAGTGCGCGGTGATCGGCGCCAGGACCGTCGGCACGCGCAGTTCCCGATGGCGTTCGAAAAAGCCGGCGATGCCGAGTTGTTCGATCCTCTCGGCCTGGACCTGCTCGCGCCAGTTGCGCCGTTCGCCGCTGGGTAGGGTTGCCAGCCACGCAGTCCAGCGCTCGAGCAGCGCGATGCCCGCGCCGCGCCCGAGGTTGAACGCCATCCAGTCGTCCTCCGGCACGCCGATGTCGGGCACGTTCGCGGCGCGCAGCGCGACCGGGAACGCCTTCAGCGCAAGCGCCAGCCGCAATGCCTGGTAGTTCGCCAGCGTGCCGCCGGAGGCCAGGTGCCCGAAGGCGCAATCGGCGCGCGCGGGGTCATGCGGGTAACCGAACATGCGCGCCAGCTGCAGGCCGACCTGAACCTCCATGTCGACGGTGACGGGAGCGGCATCCTCGCTGACGTTGTTCGGGTTGTAGGGCAGTGTGAGCATCTGCGCGGCCAGGCCCGGCAACAGCAGGTCCGACACCATGTGCCCGAGATAGCGTGGACTGTGGAACGGCACCGACTTCTTCAGCGCCGCCGACAGCTGGTGCAGCTCGCGGCGCAGGCGTGCCTCGAAGGCCAGGTATTCCGGATGCTGCGCGGCGTGGGTCGGGATCGCCGGCGGATCCTCGGGATGGAAATTGCGGCGCCAGTAGACGTGGTCGCGCAGGAATTCGACGACGAGTTTCTCGAGCAGTCCGTCGTTTTCGGCATAAGGGCCGAGGAAACAGGCATCGAGCATGCGCCGTTGGGGATCGGCGCCGAGCAGGTCCAGGCGTGCGATTGGAGCGATGGCCGCGTCGACTTCCAGCGAGGCGGCCACCGGGGAATGCGATGCCTGGGCGATGGACATGCGCGTTGCTCAGGCGTGCCGCAGGTGGCTGCGCGATGCCGGCCGGAGCTGCTCGGCGAATCCATGGTTCACGTCGCGGTGCTCGGCTTCGTCGGCGCGCACGGCGATGCTGTCGGGGAGCGGGGCACGTGGGGTCATCGCGGTTCTCCTGGTTTTCGGACTCGGCGCGTGGGCGCTTCGTCGATGAAGTCAGGTTAGAACCGGCCGCAGCTTCGTCCCATGACCTGGGTCAAGGCGGCTGCGTGGCGTGCTGCTTTCAGCTTGTGAATCGCAGGAGCCAGCCCAGCGGGTGGTGCGCCAGCGCGATCCCGATGATCGTGGCGAACGTCAGCAGCGCGGCGAGATAACAGATGGCACGCGCGTGCGGCGTGCGCCCACGCCTGAGCGCGAACGTGCCGAGCACGACGTAAACGACCACTAGGATCAGTTTGGTCGTCAGCCAGCCGTTGGCGAACATCGCCCCCGGCAGCATCGTCAGCAACATCAGCGCGGCGGTGAGCAGCACGGTGTCGATGGTGTAGCTGGCATATCGGACCGGCGCCGCCATCGCCCACCGCGGCCGACCTGCCTGCGCCAGCGCGCCGCGCAGCGCGAACAGAGAGCCACTGGCGCTGACCGCAGCGACGTGCGCCCATTTGATCTGCGGATAGAAGGCCATCAGGCCCATCGCTTCAGACATGTCCGTCGCTCACCCCGGTTTGCCGTCCGCCCGCGGCGAGAGATAGATCCGGCCGATACGCACCACCCAGGGCGCCAACGCGACCAGCCAGCCCACCGCCGCGATCGCCATCCACGCCATCGGATCGGGCGCGAGCTCGGCGGCGACGCGCAGCAGCGCCACCAGCTGGATCGCAACGAACGCGAACCACGCGACCGCCGGCATCCGCAGCGGGCGACCCGAATGGCCCTGTGTCACCCGCGTCACCATCGCGACGAGGATGCTGCCGAAGAAACCGATGAACAACGCGTGCGCCGGCGCGCGGCCGAGCCAGAACATGCCGGTCTGCAGGTAGGCGATCGACTGCACCGAATACAGCGCGAACGCGACCGGCAACCACGCCAGCCCGACGAACAGCGTGACCAGCAGCCCGTTGCGCGACCCGCGTGGCCACCAGCGCCACAGCAACGTCGTCGTCAATGCGAGCAGCCCGAGATCCGGCGCCCACAACCAGCGGTATCCGTGCACGAGTTCCAGCGCCAGGTGCGCCATCGCGAACACCCAGAACGCGCCAAGCACCCACAGCGGTCGCCACGCCCTGTATCCCGGCACGGCATTGCCGGCGAAGAACGGGAACATCCGGTGCGCGACGGTGACGTACACCGGCAGCAGCAGGCCGAATGTGCCGATCTTGATGCTGGCGAATGCATACAGCGGCGATGCGCCGAGCAGGAACACGAGCCACGCGACGAGTCCGGCCAGGCCCAGGCACAGCGCCGCGAAACACGAGCGCGCGTGCCACGTCGTGCCTTTCTCGCGGAACAGCAGCGGGCCGAGCGCCAACAGGCCCGCGCTCCAGCCGGCGATCGTCAGCGCCGTGCCGGCGACGACGCCCGCGGTCCATCCGAACGCACCGAACAGCGTCGCCATCTGACCGCCGAACAGGCCGATTCCCACAGGCAAATAGCGCCAGCGCGCGAATTCCGGCAATCCCATCCAGCGCGGAAACGTCGTCAGGAGGAAACCGAAGAAGAAACTCGGCAGCACCTGGTACTGCATGACGAAGGCGTGCAGCCAGCCCGCGTAGGGCGTCGGTTGCGGCATCGCGAACCACTGCCAGCGCGTCGACGCCAGCCACGCCGCCCACCACGTCATCGCCAGCAGCACGTTGGAGGCGCCGATGAAGAACATCAGCCGATGCGGCGCGCGCGCGAGCAGGCGAGGGGAGAGCGCGGCGGAGGAATCGCGGGAAGTGTCCATTCAGTCAGTGTGCCGCAGCGGCATCGGGGTCGCCTTGATTTACGTCAGTCACTCCAGAACAGTCATGCGCAAACGCGAACGGGGCAGCCGTGGCCGCCCCGTCGCGTCCCCCCATGGGTTGCCTAGGTTTCGCGTTCGACCTGGCCCGCGAATGCCGGATCGCGTTTGGGCGCGATCCACAACCTGAGCACGAACCACGCCAGCGACAGCGCACCGACGCTAAAGATGGTGTCGCCCGGCACGCGCATCCAGATCAGCAGCTTGACGATCGGCCGCTGCATGAACGCGTCTGAGCGTGCGAACGCGTAGCCGTGGTCGATGGCCGCGAACAGCTGCATCGTGCCCAGCGGCAGCAGCGTGAGCACCGCCATCAGCGCCAGTCCGATGTTGAGGCACCAGAACGCGACCTTCAGCATCTTCGTGTCCCACACCATCTGCCCGCGCAGGCCACGCAGGCAGAACAGCACCAGCGCGATGCCGAGCATGCCGTACACGCCGAACAACGCGGTGTGGCCGTGCAGCGCCGTGAGGTTGAGGCCCTGCATGTAGTACAGCGACAGCGGCGGGTTGATCAGGAAGCCGAACAGGCCCGCACCGACCAGGTTCCAGAACGACACCGCGATGAAGAACAGCACCGGCCAGCGGTACCGCGCCATCCACGGCGTCGCCTGTCCCAACTTCCAGGTGTGGTATGCCTCGAAGCCGATGTAGGCCAACGGCACCACTTCGAGCGCGCTGAAACTTGCGCCCAGCGCGACGACCGAGATGGGCGTCCCGACGAAGTACAGGTGGTGCAGGGTGCCGAGCACGCCGCCCGCCATGAAGATGATGGTGGCAAACAACACCGTCACGTTCGCGGTCGCGGTACGGATCAGGCCCAGGCGGGTGAAGATCAGCGCCATCACCGCGGTGGCGAACACCTCGAAGAAACCTTCGACCCACAGGTGCACCAGCCACCAGCGCCAGTATTCGACCTCGGAGATGTGGGTGTGCTCGCCCCACATCAGTGCCGCGCCGAAGAACAGGCCGATGCAGACGGTCGACAGGAACAGCAGCGCGACGATCGATTTCGAATCCGTTGCCGGCCCGCGCAGGATCGGCCACAGCGCACGCCCGACCAGCGTCAGCCAGAGCAGCAGGCCGATGAAAAGGAAGTACTGCCAGAAGCGACCCATGTCGGCGTACTCCCAGCCCTGGTGTCCGAACCAGAAGTTGTATTGCAGCCCGAGCTTCTGCATCACCGCCAGCCACTGCCCGGCGAACGAACCGACCACGATGAGCAGCAGGCACGCGAACAGGAAGTTCACGCCCAACCGTTGGAACCTGGGCTCATGGCCTGATAGCGCCGGCCCGATGTACAGGCCCGTTCCGAGCCAGGCCACCGCGATCCACAACACCGCCAGCTGCGTGTGCCACGTTCGCGACAGGGAGTAGGGAATCCACTCGGACAGCGCGAATCCGTAGGCTTTCTGGCCCTCGACCTGGAAGTGCGCGGTGATTGCCCCCAGCAGGATCTGGGCGAGGAAGAGCGCCAGCACGACCCAGAAGTACTTCGCGGTCGCGCGCATCGACGGCGTGATCCGCAGCAGTGCGAACGGATCGGTGGAAGGAATCGCATGCGGCTCCTCGCCACGGCCATGGCTGACGGCGTGGTGCCAGCCCAACGCGGCAATGCCGGCGAGCAGGAACAACACGCTGAAGGCCGACCACAGCCACAACGCCGGCGGCGGTGTGTTGCCCACCAGCGGTTCGTTCGGCCAGTTGTTGGTGTACGTGACATGCTGGGTCGTGACGCCGTTCGGATCCGGGGCAAGCGACTTGGTGCCGTCGCCCGGACGCTCGGTGGTGGCCGCCCACGCGGTCCACCAGAAGAAGGCGGTCAACGCACGACGATGTTCCATCGTGTCGACCGTGCCTTCCTTCATTGCATAGCCTTCGCGCAGCTTTGCCGTCGCCGGATCGTTGCCGAACAGGCTTTCGTAGTGCGCGGCGACGTTGGAAAGCGCGATCACCCGTTCCTGCGTGAGCGTGATCGTCTTCGTCGCCGGATCGTAGGTGTTGGCCCGCATCATTTCCTGCAGGCGTCCGCGCAATCCAGCCTGCTGTTCGGCCGACAACTGTGAATACCCGGGGGCATCGAAGTCGCGGCGCGCCCATTGGTCGAGCACGTCGATCGCTTCGCGATGCAGCCAGTCGGCGCTCCAGTCTGGCGCGACGTAGCTGCCGTGGCCCCAGATGGAACCCAGCTGCATGCCGCCGGTCGATTGCCAGACCTGTCGACCCTCCTCGATGTCGGCCCGGGTGTAGACGACCTGGCCTTCCTGACTGACGACGCGCTCGGGCATGGGCGGCGCGGCGCGGAAAATCTGGCCACCCGACCACAGCAGCACGGCAAACGAAGCGACGAGCAGGGCACCCAGCCCCAGCCATAGCTTTCGGGTATTGCTCATGGCGATCTCCAATTCAGACGGCGCATCTTCGAGCGCGAGGGGTCCGCCGACCTTGATTTAGGTCAAGCGCACGGTCGGGCGGCACGGTTGAGTTCGGACCGTGATGGAGCGCGGTTTGTCCGCGTGTCACCATGAGCGGCATGGCGATGGCCCACATTTTCGACCTGGTCCTGTTGCGGCGCGGTTGTTCGCAATGCTTGCTGCGGCAACTGTGCCTGCCGGCGGGCATCGATGCGGCGGAACTGTCGCGCCTGGATGACATCGTCAAGCGACGGCGCACCGTGCAACCGGGCGAGCGCCTGTTCCGGCCGGGCGATTCCCTGCAAGCGGTTTACGTTGCGCGCGATGGCGCCTTCAAGACGATCAGCACCAGCGAGGAGGGCGAGGAGCAGATCATGGGTTTCCATCTGCCCGGCGAACTGATGGGGCTGGATGCGCTGGGCTCCGGCGCGCATCGTTGCGAGGCCGTGGCATTGACGAGCGCCAACGTCTGCGAAGTCCCGTTCGACGACCTGACCGGCATCGCCGCCGAGGTGCCCACCCTGCAGCAGCAATTGCTGCGGATCATCGGCCAGTGCGTGGACCGCGACCACGACCATATGGAACTGCTCGCCAAGCGCCAGGCCAACGAACGCATCGCACTGTTCCTGCACGGATTGGGCGAGCGCCTGCGGCATGTCGGGCTATCGCCGACCGACATCCGCCTGCCGATGAGCCGCGAGGACATCGCCAGCTTCCTGGGCCTGGCTTTGGAAACCGTCAGTCGCGGCTTCGGCCGGTTGCAGGACGACGAGGTGATCGCCGTGCATGGCCGGCGCGTGAAGATCCTCGACATGGACGAACTGCTGCGACTCGCGCAGCACGGCCAGGAATCGCCGCCCCCGCAAGCCCGGGCACGCCGTATCGCCCGTTAGGCCGCGTCAGCGTGGCAGTGCGTGGCAACCCAGCGCGGCAAGCGGTCCGTGCAACACGGGCACCTGCATCAGCCATGGCGCCGAAAGGGTCAACAGTCCTGCGGCCAGCACCAGCGTTCCTGCTGCCATGCGCCACATGCCCCGTTGCAGGCGCTGTCCGAGGCGCGCACCCGCCCACGTCAGCGGCAACATCACGGGCAGCGTGCCGAGGCCGAACGCGAACATGGTGATCGCGCCATGCGCGACGTTCGCCTGCAACCACGCGGCGGCCAACAAGGTCGTGCTGAGTCCACAGGGCATCCATCCCCACAACATGCCGAGCGCGATGCGCTTGCCGGGCGTGTTCGCGGGAAGACAGCGACGTTGCAATGGACGCAGCCATCGCCAGGTGCGCCCGGTGCCGGCGGCGTGCAGGAAACGAAAACGTCCGCTGCGGTCGAGCAGGCGCAGGGCCGCGATGACGAGCACGGCACCCACGGTCGCGCGCAGTGCAATGCCAAGCGCGGGCACGCGCGCCATATCGAGCAAACCGTGTCCGAGGCCGCCCACGAGTGCGCCCGCCAGCACATAGCCGAGCACGCGGCCGACGTTGGGCTGCAAGGCCACCCACCAACCGCCGCGCTGCTGCACGGACATGCTCGTCGCGATGCCGCCGCACATCGCGGCGCAGTGCGCGCCACCGAGCAATCCGCTCAGCAGTGCGCCACCCACCACGAGCCAATCAAGGGGCATCGCCATGCTCCTTGCGAACACGCGGCGGCAATTCGTCCGTATCGACCAGGATGTCGAGCGCGGGCGTGTCGAGGTCGTCGAACTGCCCCTTGCGCACCGCCCACACGAACGCCCAGATCGCGACGGCCAGCAGCATCACGCTGAGCGGAATCAACAGCAGCAGGATGATCATGCGCGCACCTTCTGCGTCGCGCGGGCCAGGCGCAACGCATTGAGCGTGACCGCCAGCGACGACAGCGTCATGCCGACCGCGGCCAGCCACGGCGTCACCAGGCCGGCCGCCGCCAGCGGCAGCGCCAACAGGTTGTAGCCGATGGCCCAGGCCAGGCTTTGCCGGATCACCGCACGCGCGCGTCGTGCCAGCGCAATCGCCGCGGGCACGCGCAGCAGGGACGGCGCCGCCAGCACGAGGTCCGCTGCGCGCTGCGCCAATGCGGCGCCATCGCCGATGGCGAGCGAGACGTCGGCGCCCGCCAGTACGGGTGCATCGTTCAGTCCGTCGCCCACCATGGCGACCACGCGGCCTTCGCGTTGCAGCGAGCGCACGTACTCGAGCTTGGCCTCCGGCGTCTGTCGGCCATGCGCTTCGGTCAGATCCAGCCTGCGCGCGCAACGCGCGACGGCCTCCGCGGCATCCCCGCTGGACAGATGCACCTGCAGTCCCTGCGCGCGCAGCGCCGCGATGGCGGCGGACGCTTCCTCGCGCGTGCATTCGCCCACGACGAAACGCGCTGCCGCACGCGTGCCGTCGCCGAGCCACAAAGCGCCGTCGTCGTCGCTGAGGCAGGCGAAGGGAGCCTGTCCCAGTCGCCAGCGCACACCGTCGATGTCGCCTTCGATGCCGCTGCCGGCCACGGTAGTGACGTTGCGCGCGTGGAGCATGCATTGGATGTCCGCGTCGACGAAGGCCGCCGCCAGCGGATGCCGGCTGTCGCGTTCGAGCGCGCATGCGATTCGCAGCGCCTGCGCCTTGTCGAAGCCGTCGCGCGCGGTCACTTCCAACAGTTGCGGCACGCCCGAACTCAAGGTCCCCGTTTTGTCGAACACGACATCGGTCGTGCGCGCCAGCCGCTCCAGCGCATCGGCGCGCACCGGCAACACGCCCATGCGTGCGAGCGCCCCGTTGGCCGCGGCGAGCGCAGCCGGTACCGACAGCGACAGGGCACAGGGGCAGCTGATGACCAACAGGGCAAGCGTTACTTCGAACGCGCGCGCCGGGTCATGCGCGCGCCATGCCAGGAACACGCAGGCCGCCACGATCGCCAGGCCGAGCACGAACCACCCCGCGATGCGATCGGCCGCCTGCGCCAGGGGTGGGCGGTGGGCCTGCGCGCGTTCCACCAGGGCCGCCAGCTGCGACAGGCGCGTGCCCTGTCCGACCACCGTGGCCAACACACGCGCAGGTTGTTCGCGGCATACGGTGCCGGCGAAGACAGCCGCGCCGGCCGTCTTGCACAAGGGCTGCGCTTCGCCCGTCAGCAGTGACTCCTCGAAGCACGCATCGTCGCCGATCAGCATGCCGTCCACCGGGACCGCTTCGCCCGCTGCCACGCACACGATGTCGCCCGCGGCCAGCGCGCCGGCACGAACGCATTCGCGGCTGCCGTCCGCGCGCTCGCGGATGGCAAAGGCGGGCCGCGCGCGCGCAATGGCGTCGACCTGCGCGCTCGCGACATTGCGAACGCGTTGCTCCAGCATGCGCGCTGCCAGGAGCAGGAAGACGAACATCACCGCGGCGTCGTACCAGACGTGGGGCCCGCCGCGCACGGTTTCGACGACGCTGGCGCCATAGGCCAGCAGCGTCGACGCCGCGACCAGCGTGT
>Ga0070672_100002080_pt1 | contig 12608 bp, 9 predicted proteins | sample KBSM13metaG_FD_66151 | JGI IMG/M metagenome (GOLD analysis project Ga0070672, IMG submission 66151) | Miscanthus rhizosphere microbial communities from Kellogg Biological Station, Michigan, USA - KBS M1-3 metaG | ecosystem: Host-associated > Plants > Roots > Rhizosphere > Soil ... | reverse complement strand
TTTCCGTCGTTTCGGTCGGGACGAGCCCCCTGGGCAGCACGCCGAGCCTCTATGGCCACGAGGTCAGCGCTGATCAGGCGATCACGACGGTTCGGAGAGTCTTCGAGAGCGGCATCAATTTCCTGGACACCGCCAACGAATACGGAGGCGGCGACAGCGAGCGCCGCGTCGGGGAGGCGATCCGTCAGGCCGGAGGCCTGCCTGCCGGCTTCGTCCTCGCGACCAAGGCCGACCCGATCCCGGGAGTGCGCGATTTCTCCGGGGAGCGGGTGCGCACGTCCTATCTGGAGAGCGTGGAGCGCCTGGGTGTCGATCACTTCGAGTTGTTCCATCTCCACGATCCCGAGCGGTTCGGCTTCGAAGAGCTGACCGCTCCGGGAGGAGCCGTCGACGCGATGCAGGAACTGAAGCGGGACGGGCGTGTCGGTCTCATCGGGGTTGCAGGCGGCGACCTCCGTGAGATGCGGCGATACGTGGATCTGGGGGTGTTCGACGTGCTGCTCACCCACACCCAATACACGCTCCTGGACCAGAGCGCTGATGGGTTGATCGACCATGCGCGCGACGCGGGCATGGCCGTGCTCAACGCGGGCCCCTACGCCAGCGGAATGCTCGCCAAACCCGACGATGCGAGTTCGAAGTACCGCTACCAGGCGCCCAGCCCCGAAGTTCGCAACCGCACGGAGGCGATCCGGTCGCTGTGCGAACGCTTCGGGGTTCCGCTCGCGGCGGTCGCGCTGCAATTTTCGACACGCGATCCCCGGATCCTGTCGACGATCGTCGGCGTCTCGTCGCCGGAGCGCGTCGATGAACTCGTCCGGAACGAGACGCTCGTGATCCCGACAGAGCTGTGGGATGCGCTCGCCGACCTGGTGGGGTTCGTTCCGGGGGCGACCTCCTAGTCGGGTTCCCCATCGCGTTCATGTCGCACGTCTGTGCGACGATCCGCCCCAACGGGTGCCCGGAACAGGGTTGATCGGCGGGAGGCACGAATGCGCGGCGAAGCGACCGTGCTGCACGCCGACCTCGATGCGTTCTATGCCTCGGTCGAGCAGCGCGACGCGCCGGAGCTGCGTGGCAGGCCGGTGATCGTCGGCGGCGGCGTGGTGCTTGCCGCGAGCTACGAGGCGAAGGCCCGCGGGGTGCGCACCGCGATGGGCGGCCGTCAAGCTCGCGACCTGTGCCCCGAGGCGGTGGTCGTCCCGCCGAGGATGGAGGCATACTCAGCAGCCAGCAAGGACGTCTTCGCGATCTTCCGCGAGACGACTCCGTTGGTGGAGGGGCTCTCGATCGACGAGGCGTTCCTCGAGGTCGGCGGCCTGCGCCACATCGTCGGCACGCCCGAACAGGTCGCTGTGCGGCTGCGGGAGCGCGTGCGGGCCGAGGTCGGGCTCGCCATCTCGGTCGGAGTCGCCCGCACGAAATTCCTCGCCAAGGTGGCCAGCGCGGTGAGCAAACCCGATGGGCTGCTGATCGTCGAGCCGGATCGCGAGCAGGAGTTCCTGCTGCCGTTGCCGGTCGAGCGGCTGTGGGGCGTCGGCGCGGTGACGGCCGCGAAGCTGCACCGCTACGGCATCCGCACCGTCGGGGAGCTCGCCGAGCTCGAGGCCGCGACTACCGAACGGATGCTGGGCCGCGCGGCGGGAGCGCACCTGCACGCGCTGGCCCGTCTGCGCGATCCGCGACCGGTCGAGCCGACGCGCCGCCGCAGCTCCATCGGCTCGCAACGAGCCCTGGGCCGCGGGCCGCGATCGCCCGACGAGCTCGACCTCGTCCTGACCCAGATCGTCGATCGGCTGGCCCGTCGTCTGCGCGAAGGCGACCGGGTCTGCCGCACGGTCGTCCTGCGTCTGCGGTTCGGCGACTTCGCCCGAGCCACTCGCTCGCACACCCTGGCCCCGGCGACCGACCGCACGGCGGTGCTGCTCGCCGTTGCACACGCCCTGCTCGCCTCGGCGCATTCGGAGATCGCCGAGCGAGGGATCACGCTGATCGGCCTCTCGCTCGCCCAACTGGGACATGTCGATGACATCCAACCGGAACTGCCGATCGAGTGGAACGAGGGAGCCCGGCTCGACTCCGTGCTCGACGCGGTGCGCGACAAGTTCGGGGTCGCCGCCGTCGAGCGGGCCGCCCAGCTGGCGCGCGATGCCGGCTGGTCGACGCCGCTGCTCCCCGAGCACGAGTGACCAGGGGGATCCGCGTGAGTTGCTGCGTCCCTGACTGTGTGGCGGCCTCGGCGCCGGACGCGCCCCTGCCTCTCTGCGAGGCGCATCTCGCGGTCGCCGGCGAGTGGAGCGCGCGCACCGAGGGGGTGACCGACCTCCTCCCCTCGCCCTGTCTGGCCTGCGGCTCGCGGCTCGGGGTGCGATACCCATCTGGCTGGGTGTGCGCCGTCTGCGAGTGGCGGTACGGCGAGGTGCCCGATGACGACGTGGCGCCTCCCCGGGTCGACGTCGTCTACTACCTGCGCAACGGCGATCGCGTGAAGATCGGGACCACCGCGAATCCCCGTCAGCGATTCGCGGCGATCTGGCACGAGGAGGTCATGGCCTTCGAGCGAGGAGATCGCCGCCTCGAGCGCGTACGCCACGAGCAGTTCGCCGCCGATCGGCTGGGCGGGTCGGAGTGGTTCCGCCTGACGCCGGCCATCGCCGAGCAGGCGGAGACGATCGCCGCGGGCCGTGACCCCTGGGATGTCTACGCACGATGGATGAGCGAGGCCGCCGCACTCGCGAGCGGTCGGCCCGGCCGTCAGCGCCGATAGGCCTCGACGATCAGCTCACCGCGGATCGTTCGGAAGACTTCGAGCAGCGCCGCCAGCGTCTTCTTCCCCGTTCCGGAGACCTGCAGATCCCACGGGCCGAGTTTCTCGAGCCGTCCGGTTCGGATGCGGACGACCTCCCACTTTGCGGCCCGCAGCGCGCGGTCTTTGCGCAGGTCGGCATCCTGTCGCGTGCCGACGTGCTCGAGGCCATGCCGCCCGGTGCTGTCGTACTCGACCGCGATGCGCAGCTCGGGGATGACGATGTCGGGCCACACCTCGAGATGCTCGAAGAACGGTCGGGTCACTCGCACGGCATTGAGGCCGGGGGTGAACTCGAGGCGCTCGGCGAGGTCCTGCCGCAGCTGCGCTTCGACGGCGGATGCCGTGGCCGGCGCGCACTCGCTGGCGAACGCCTCGCCCGCGGCGAGCTGCGGCGTTTTCGGGCACAGCGGCCTGGCCCGGGATGGAGTGGGCGACGCCATGAGGGATGCCGCGCGTGACCTCGCCTCGGCGGCCGGTCGGATGCGGGGCGGCTTGGCCAGCACCGCGCACTCCGGGCACCAGGCCGAGCGGCGGCGTTCGCGCCCCGGTCGCTGGCGCTGCTCGCCAGGAGTCGCGGCGAACAGGTGCCCGACCTCGCACTGCCAGAGCAGCAGCACCTCGGCCGCGGGCGGGATCTGGGTGAGCGTGATCCCGGCGTTGAACTCGGGGTGGTACTGCCGGATCAGGGCGGGATAGGGGGCCCACGCCTCGCGATAGGTCCCGACCGGGAATGGGACGTCCGTGTCGTGGGTGAATTGCCGTCGCGCCCACCACGCCTCCACGCCCTCCGCCATGGGGCGAGGATAGGAGCGGCATCCGACGCTCCGCACGTCGAGCACCGTTTCTCTAAACTGCTCCGAAAAGCATCAGGTTCGCCCAGCCAAAAGGAAGTGCGCAACAGATGACGGCACCCCGGCGTGATCGACCGGTGACGAGGACCGACGTCGCCCGGCGAGCCGGTGTCAGCTCGGCGGTGGTGAGCTACGTCGTCAACTCGGGGCCTCGCAACGTCGCTCCCGAGACCCGCGAACGCGTCCTCGAGGCGATCGAGGAACTCGGCTATCGCCCCAACGCCAGCGCACGAGCGCTGAAGCTCGGCGTCAGTGAGACGATCGGCCTCATCATCTCGGACATCACCAACCCGTACTTCTCGGAATACGCGCACGCCATCGAGGAAGCCGCCGCAGAGCGCGGGCTCTCGGTGATCTTCACGAACTCGACCCTGGCGGTCGGCACCGAGCGGGAGGTCATCTACAAGATGACGCGACGCGGCGTCGACGGCATCCTGCTTGCCAGCATCGTCGACGACCCCGAGCTGGACACCGCTCGGGCGGCCGGCATTCCCGTGGTGCTTCTGGATCGTGCCCGACCGGTGGATGGCCATGCCAGCGTGGGGTCGGCGTTCCGGGAGGCGTCGCGAATCGGAGTGGACCATCTCATCGGCCACGGTCACGAGCGGATCGGCCTGGTCACCGGGTTCACGGGAGGGTCGACGACGGTGGACCGCGAGGAGGGCTGGCGAGACGCCATCCTCGCCGCCGGGCTGGAGCCCGGGCCGGTGATCCGGGTCCCGTTCACGCGCGCGGGAGGGTTCGACGCGGGCAGGCAGGTCGTCCAGAACGCCGATCGTCCTACTGCCTATTACGTGCTCTCGGACCAGCAGTCGATCGGATTCCTGAACGCCCTCCACCAGGCGGGGCTGCAGATCCCGGGAGACGTCGCGGTGGTCTCCTTCGACGGATCGCAGGAGTCGGAGTTCAGCTGGCCTCCCCTCACGACGATGCGGCAGCCGGTGCGGGAGATGGCTCATGCCGCCGTCGAGCTGCTCGACAAGCGGGAGCCGACTACCCACATCCACCACTCCTTCGAAGCTCCGCTCGTAGTGCGCCAGTCCTGCGGATGCTCCTGACGCCGGTACGCAACGAGCGCTCCTGAGGAATCGGCCTCCGAGCGATTCGCACTGGATTCCCGGGCATCTACTCGTGTATATTGGCGACGCCGGGTGTCGCGGCGGCAGCTGCAGCCTCGATCACGTTCATCGCATTTCTGAATTACAAGGGAGTGATTTTCGAATGAGCAATGAGAACTTGGGTGCCTTCAGCCGGGCCACCGGAGCGACCGTCAGCCGCCGTGCGCTGGTCTCTGGCGCGGTCGGCCTGGCAGCACTTGCCGCGCTGGCCGCCTGTGCGCCAACGAGCTCGGGCGGATCCACAGCGTCGAAGACCCTGACCTTCGGCTCCGGCTCATCCGACGATGTGCCCAAGCGCGCCTACGCGGCCGTCGTCGATGCATTCATGAAGAAGAGCCGCGACAAGGTGACCACCAACACGGTCGCCCACAACGACTTCCAGAACAACATCAACACCTACCTGCAGGGCAGCCCGGATGACGCGTTCACCTGGTTCGCCGGCTACCGGATGCGCTTCTACGCCGCCAAGGACCTCGTCGCGCCCATCGATGACGTGTGGAAGAAGATCGGCAGCAACTTCGGCGCGGGCCTTCAGCAGGCCTCGACCGGCGACGACGGCAAGAAGTACTTCGTGCCGAACTACAACTACCCCTGGGGCTTCTTCTACCGCAAGAGCGTCTGGCAGGCGAAGGGCTACACCGTCCCCGCCAAGTTCGACGACCTGGTCGCACTCGCCAAGCAGATGAAGGCCGATGGCCTGACCCCGATCGCGTTCGCCGACAAGGACGGCTGGCCGGCGATGGGTACCTTCGACTACATCAACATGCGCACCAACGGCTACCAGTTCCACATGGACCTGACGGCCCACAAAGAGTCGTGGAACCAGAAGAAGGTCAAGGATGTCTTCGACAACTGGAAGCAGCTGCTGCCCTACCAGTCGCCGGACGCCCTCGGACTCACGTGGCAGGAGGGCGCCCAGGCGCTCGGCGCCGGCAAGGCCGGCATGTACCTGCTCGGCTCCTTCGTGACCCAGCAGTTCACCGACCCCGCGGTTCTCGCCGACATCGACTTCTTCCCGTTCCCGGAGATCGCTGTCGAGGGCACGGACTCGGTGGAGGCGCCGATCGACGGACTCATGCTGACCAAGAAGGGCGGCGACAACCAGGCCGCGCGCGACTTCATGGCATTCATGGGTTCCGCTGCGGGCCAGGAGGCCTACTTCTCGGTCGACAAGTCGAACCTGATGACGGTCAAGACGGCCGACACCTCGTCGTACTCCGACTTCAACAAGAAGCTGGCCGGCGTGATCGGGGATGCCAAGCACATCAGCCAGTTCTTCGACCGCGACGCCCTGCCCGCGATGGCCAACAACGTCATGATTCCGGCACTTCAGGGATTCCTGAAGGACGGCACCGTCGACACGGCCAATCTCGAGGCTCAGGCAAAAGCGCTCTACGCGGCTCAGTAGAAGACACTTATCCATGACCGCTGCAGTTCGCACAGGCGAACAGGCGACGAAGGCGACGGAGCGGGGGCTCCGTCGCCTTCGGCGGCGTTACAGCCTGCTCAGTCGCCGCGACAAGATCGTCCTCACCGTGATGGTCGCGGTGCCCACGTTGATCCAGCTCGTGCTGGTGTGGATTCCGACGGTGCTCTCGATCCTCCTGTCCTTCGTGCGCTGGAACGGGCTCGCCTTCTCGGACATCCGCCCGGCCGGCACGGCCAACTACCAGTACATCTTCACGACGTACCCGCAATTCTGGCCCGCTCTGCAGCACAACGTCATCTGGTTGGCGTTCCTCGCGGTGATCGCGACCCCGCTGGGGCTGCTGCTGGCCGTCGTGCTCGATCAGAACATCCGCGGCTCGCGGATCTACCAGAGCATCTTCTTCACTCCGGTGATGCTGTCGCTGGTGCTCATCGGCGTGATCTGGCAGTTGTTCTATTCGCAAGACAACGGCCTGCTGAACTTCTTGCTCGGCACCTCGGGCACGCCGCGAGCCGTCGACTGGTTCGGTGATCCGCACCTCAACATCTGGGCCGCGCTCGTCGCCGCGACCTGGCGGCATGCCGGGTACGTCATGATCTTGTATCTGGCCGGCTTGAAGGGCGTCGATCCCTCGCTCCGCGAGGCGTCATCGCTCGACGGAGCCAATGCGTTCCAGACCTTCTTCCGGGTGATCCTCCCGGTCATGCGCCCGATCAACATCGTCATCGTGGTGATCACGATCATCGAATCGCTTCGCGCATTCGACATCGTCTACATCATCAACGGCGGAAAGAACGGGCTGGAGCTGATCAGTGCACTCGTCATCCAGTTCCTGGTCGGCGAGGCGCAGGTCATCGGGATCGGCTCGGCACTCGCGGTGGTGCTGCTGGTGATCTCGCTGGTGCCGATCATCATCTACCTGAGCCGCACGTTCACGAGGAATCAGTCATGACAGCATCAGTGGCGACGAGCGCGCCCGCCGCCCGGCCACCCGCTCGGGTGGCGAAGAAGCAGCGCCCGAAGTACGGGACTCACCTCTTCCTTGTCATCATGTCGATCCTGTGGCTGATTCCGCTGGTCTGGGCGGTGTACACGTCGCTGCGGCCGAGGGCCGACACCGAGAAGTACGGGTACTTCAGTATCGCGGGAACCTTCAACTTCGACAATTTCGTCACCGCGTGGAACCAGGGAGGGTTCGCGACGTACTTCGGCAACTCGGTGATCATCACGGTGCCGACCGTGATCCTGACCCTGTTGTTCGCGTCGATGATGGCGTTCGCGGTGTCGCGCTTCACCTGGAAGTTCAACATCACCCTGCTGATCATGTTCACGGCAGGCAATCTGCTGCCACCGCAGGTGCTCGCGGCTCCGTTGTTCGAAATGTTCAAGCACTTCAACCTGCCGTACAGCGTGAGCGACTCCGGCAACCTGCTGAACACCTACACGGCGGTCATCGCGGTCGACACCGCGTTCCAGATCGGGTTCTGCACCTTCGTGTTGTCGAACTACATGAAGGCGCTCCCGCATGATCTGACGGAAGCGGCGTTCGTCGACGGGGCGGGGGTGTGGCGCCAGTACTGGGAGATCATCATGCCCCTGACGCGTCCTGCCTTCGCAGCGCTCGGCACGCTCGAGGTGATCTGGATCTACAACGACTTCTTCTGGCCGCTGCTATTGATCCAGAGCGGCAATCGCCTGCCGATCACCACCGCGATCCACAACCTGCAGGGGCAGTTCTTGTCGAACTACAACCTCCTGGCGGCGGGTGCGATCATCACCATCATCCCCACCTTGATCATCTACATCCTGCTGCAGAAGCAGTTCGTCGCGGGCCTCACTCTCGGAGCCAGCAAGGGATGAGTTTGGAGCGGTTGAGCAGGCTCCTGTCGGACGACGGGAGTCCTCGCATCGGGTTCGGTGGGGATTACAACCCGGAGCAATGGGACCCTTCCGTCTGGGCCGAGGACGTCGCCCTGATGAAGGAGGCCGGCGTCAACCTGGTGAGCGTCGGAATCTTCTCGTGGGCGCTCCTCGAGCCGAGCGAAGGGGTCTACGAGTTCGGCTGGCTCGATCGCGTGCTCGACCTGCTGCACGAGGCGGGCATCCGGGTGGATCTTGCGAACGCGAGCGCCTCGCCGCCTCCGTGGTTCTCGCACAGGTATCCGGAGTCCCTTCCGGTCACCGCATCGGGCGTGCGCCTCGGCTACGGCTCCCGTCAGGCGTTCTGCGGCTCCAACCCCGACTACCGCCGCGCGGCAGCGGCTCTGACGCGCAAGATCGTCGAGCGGTACGGTGCCCACCCCGCCGTCGTCATGTGGCATGTGCACAACGAGTACGGCTGCCACAACCAGCCCTGCTACTGCGACATCTCGGGGCGTGCCTTTCAGGTCTGGCTGGAGAAGAAGTACGTCACCATCGACGCGCTGAACGAGGCCTGGGGCACGGCCTTCTGGTCGCAGCACTACACGTCGTTCGACCACGTCACGCCGCCCCGGCAGTCCGGTGCGAGCGTCAACACCTGCCAGGTGCTGGATTTTGCGCGGTTCTCGTCCGACGAGCTGTTGGACTGCTTCCGCGCGGAGGCGGCGATCCTGCGGGAGAACTCGCCGCATCCGGTGACGACGAACTTCATGGGCTTCTCGATGGGCCTGTCCAAGCCGGTCGACTACTGGGCCTGGTCGCAGCAGATGGACATCGTGTCGAACGATCACTACCTGATCGCCGCCGACCCCCTGGGCTACCAGGAGCTCGCGATGACCGCCGACTTCATGCGCGGCCTCGCCGGAGGCGAACCATGGATGCTCATGGAGCATTCGACCTCGGCCGTCAACTGGCAGCCCCGGAACCGCGCCAAGGCGCCCGGCGAGATGTTGCGCAACACGATGCAGCACGTCGCGCGCGGAGCGGACGCCGCACTCTTCTTCCAGTGGCGGGCCTCCGTGGCCGGCACGGAGAAGTTCCACTCGGCGATGGTGCCGCACGGCGGATCGTCAACGGCGCGGTGGCGGGAGGTGGTCGAACTCGGGCGGGTTCTCGGCTCGCTCGCGGAGGTCGTCGGCTCGACCGTGGCAAAGCCGTCGGTCGCGATCATCCATGACACCGACGCACGGTGGGGCAACGAGCTCAGTGACCACCCCAGTGTCGACGTCGATGTCATCGCAGAGACGCGCAGGTGGCACGCGGCCCTGCTGTCCCGGGGGGTGACCAGCGACATCCGCCGATCGGTCGACGACCTCAGCAGCTATGCGGTCGTGGTCGTGCCTACGCAATATCTGATCACGCAGCGCGCCATCGAGAACCTCACCGCATACGTCGAGGCGGGCGGCGCGGTCGTGGTGACCTACTTCTCGGGAATCGTCGACCAGGATGACCACCTGCACCCGGGCGCGTACCCTGGCGCCTTCGCCGAGCTGCTCGGTGTCTCGATGGAGGAATTCTTCCCCCTCATGGCGGACGAACGGGTCGAGTTGTCGCGCTTCGGGAACGGGCGCATCTTCAGCGAGCGCGGCGCGGCAACCACTGCCGAGGTGCTGGCGAGCTATTCGAGCGGACCAACTGCTGGGTCGCCCGCCGTCACCCGCCGCGTCGTCGGCGCCGGTGCCGCCTACTACGTCGGCACGTCCCTCGAGCCCGAGGGGATGGCGGAGTTCCTGGAGCTGGTCGCGGGCGAGCGCGGCGTGCGGTCGACGCCGGGGGCGTCCGCCGAGTTCGAGATCGTGACCCGCACTTCGGGTGATCAAAGCTGGGTGTTCCTGATCAATCACGGGAGCGAATCGGGCGCAGTGGGAGTCTCGGGAGTGGAGTTGCTCTCGGGCAACGCCGTGGACGGCTCGCTGACCGTCGAGGCCGGGAAGGTTGCCGTCGTGCGCGTCGCCTCATGACTGTGCTCTACCTACGGGGCGGTTCGTCGTCGTTGGCGCTCGACGTCTCCGGGGCGGTGCCCCTTGTCGTCCACTGGGGTCGTGATCTCGGCGAGGATCCCGTCATCCCCTCGGCGCTCGGCAACGCCGTCGCGCACTCGCTCTACGACGATCCCGTGCCAACCGAGCTCGTGCCGCAGGCGTCCACCGGGTGGAGAGGGCGGCTGGGGGTGATCGGCCACCGTGCGGACGGCCGCGACTACTCGCCGCTCTTCGCGATGACCGGATTCACCCAGGATGCCGGCGACGTCGCGATCACGATGGTCGCGGCTCACGAGCGGTTGGCCCTGCGGGTGGAGCTCTCGATGAGCCCCGGAGGGATGCTCCGCATCCGCCACGAACTCACGAACGAGTCCGATGAGAGCTATGCGCTCGACGCCCTGAACGTCACCATCCCGGTCGGCCGGGCCGCAACCGAGGTGCTCGATCTGACGGGGCGCTGGGTTCGGGAGCAGCATCCGCAACGCCAGGCCCTCCGTCAGGGAACCTGGCTGCGTGAATATCGCCACGGCAGGACCGGCCACGACAGCTCGGCCCTCACCATGGTCGGCACAACCGGATTCTCGAATCGTCGCGGCGAAGTGTGGGCGACCCATTTCGGGTACAGCGGCAACCGGGCCACTTTCGTCGAGAAGACGCCCGCGACGCCGGCGATGATGGGGTCCGGCGTGCTGTTCCTCCCCGGCGAGCTCGAGCTGTCGGCCGGGCAGAGCTATCGCACGCCGTGGGTCTATGCGGCCCATTCGACCAGCGGGATCGACGGCGTCTCCGAGGTCTTCCACGACTGGATCCGTGCCCGGCCCACGCATCCTCGCTCGCCGCGGCCGGTCGTGCTCAACACCTGGGAAGCGGTGTACTTCCGGCACGACCTCGATGCGCTGCTCGAGCTGGCGCGCGCGGCCGCCAGCCTCGGAGTCGAGCGCTTCGTGCTCGACGATGGCTGGTTCCACGGCCGCCGGAATGACCATGCGGGGCTCGGGGACTGGACCGTCGACACGAATGTCTGGCCCGACGGACTCGCTCCGTTGATCGAGGGCGTGCGTGCCGAGGGCATGGACTTCGGGCTGTGGGTCGAGCCGGAGATGGTGAGCGAAGACTCGGACGTCATCAGGGAGCATCCGGATTGGATCAGCGGCCCCGGCAATCGCACCCCGGTCGAGTGGCGCCATCAGCAGGTCATCGACCTGGTGAATCCCGATGCCTGGCAGTACGTGTTCGATCGCATCGACGCGCTCCTGACTGACAATCGCATCTCTTTTCTCAAGTGGGATCAGAATCGCGACCTCGTCGAGCCGGGCCACGCCGGACGCGCGTCGGCTCACGAACAGACGGAGGCGGCATACCGGCTGTTCGACGCTCTGAAACTCGCGCACCCGGATGTCGAGATCGAGAGCTGCTCGTCGGGTGGCGCTCGCGTGGATCTGGGGGTGCTCGAGCGCACCGATCGGGTGTGGGCCTCCGACTGCAACGACGCCCTGGAGCGGCAGACGATTCAGCGCTGGACGCAGGCGCTGCTGCCGCTCGAGCTCATCGGCAGCCACGTCGGACCTCCCCGTTCGCACACAACCGGTCGCACGCATTCGCTGTCCTTCCGCGCGGCCACCGCGATGTTCGGCTCCTTCGGAATCGAGTGGGATGTCCGCGGGCTCACTCCCGCCGAGTTCGCCGAACTCCACCTCGCGGTGTCTCTCTACAAGACGCACCGCGCCCTGCTGCACTCGGGCACCGCGGTCCACGCCGACCTCCCCGACGATGCCTACCGCCTCCAGGGAGTGGTCGCCATAGACCGGCGGGAGGCGCTGTACTCGTTCTCCTGCCTGCGCAGCGCCGAGGATGAGGTGCCGGGGTCGGTCGTGCTTCCGGGGCTCGATCCGCAGAAGCGGTACCGGGTTGCCATCGTGTTCCCGGGCGGCCGCATTCCCGATGAGCAGCGCAATACCATCCCCTGGACGGTGGATTCGGTGGTCGCATCCGGATCGTTCTTGAGCGAGGTCGGGCTGCCGATGCCGGTCCTGTGGCCCGAGCACGCGATCGTGCTGCACGCCTCGGCCGTTGAGGACTAGCAGCACTGACTGCTGGTCGTTTCGGGCTACCGTGGGGCGGTGAGGTCGGCGCGACAGGTGGTTGGTTGGGGGCTGGCCGGCGCCGCAACCGTCGTTGTGCTCGGAGTGGTCGTGGCGGTCGCGCTCACTCCGACCCCGACGCGCGCGGCGGCCCACAAGCCGGTCGCCCTGACCGTGGCGCGCGATGCGGCGCTGGCCGCGCGCAAGACGAAGAGCGACCAGGCGATCACCGCCTTGGTGAACGCCGCCCAGCCGGGATGCTCGGCCGCGGTCGCGAGGCACGGTCGCGTGGTGTGGGCGGGGGCCGGCGGTCTCGCCGACCTCGCCACGAAGACGCCGGACACGACGAGCACCCGCTTCGACATGGCATCGGTGTCGAAGCAGTTCACCGCCGAGGCGATCCTGATGCTTCAGCGGG
>Ga0070672_100002076_pt1 | contig 12614 bp, 11 predicted proteins | sample KBSM13metaG_FD_66151 | JGI IMG/M metagenome (GOLD analysis project Ga0070672, IMG submission 66151) | Miscanthus rhizosphere microbial communities from Kellogg Biological Station, Michigan, USA - KBS M1-3 metaG | ecosystem: Host-associated > Plants > Roots > Rhizosphere > Soil ... | reverse complement strand
TGCGGCGCGGCCAACGCGAAGCTGCGCGCGAGCGCGTCCTCGCTCGCCGCGAGGCCGAGCAGGAGGACGCCGCGGCAGAACCGATCTTCGCGGGCGATGCAGGCGCTGATGCCCTGCCAGGCGGCCGCGCTCTCCGGCGGCGGCAGCTTCCACCAGTCGGGACGCACGCCGGCGGCGTAGATCTGCGCCAGCGCACGCGCGAGCGTCGCGTCGTCGCTCGCCGGCTCGCGTGGCGGGATCACCTCGATCAGCAGCTCGCGATCGGTCGCGACGCACGCCGCCTGCAGCGATTGCAGCGCCGCCAGTTGCTCGTCGCGCAGCGCCGCGTCGTCGTCCGGGTGGTAGCTGACGAGGCACTTGGCGACGTGCTCGCTCGGCCATGCGCGCAGGGTCAGGGCGATGTCGTTGCCGGCTTCGAAGCGAAGCGGCCGCGAGCCAGGCAGCTCGACCGGACGGGCGATCCAGCCGGGGCCACCCGTGAGACCGGGCAGGACGTCGTCGCCGTAACGGTCGTCGACGATCATGCCGAAGCCGGAGATATTCGACGCGCCGCGCCGGCCGCCTTCGGCGAGCAGGCGCTTGAAGCGGGCGATGCGTGCGTGCGTGCGCTCCATATCGCCTTCGTCGGCGACGGCGACGCGAGACGAGCGATCCGACGCGTCGCCGGCCAGCTCCTCGAACTGCAGACGATGGTCGAAGGCGAGCACCGCCAGCTCGGGCCACTGGCGCAGCCGCGTCGACGCGCGGTGCAGATGCTCGAGATCGCGGTCGCGGCGGACGGCGCGATGCGTCGAGCCGTGGGCCAGGAAGTGCTGCAGCTCGACCCAGCTCGGCATCGCCGGCGCGCAGCCGTGGCGCGAGACGACGAGCGCGCCGCAAGCGTTGGCGTACGCCGCGCAGCGTTCGAGCGGCTCGTCGCGCAGCCAGCCGCGCAGGAAGCCGGCCATGAACGCGTCGCCGGCACCGAGGACGTTGAAGACCTCGACCGGAAAGCCCGGGCCGGCGACGCCGTTGCCGAGGTCGTCGGCGATCGCCTCCGGAAAGACCAGGCAGCCCATCGGCCCGCGCTTCATCACCAGCACCGCGCCGGTCAGCGCGCGCAGCCGGCGCAGCGCCAGCGGCGTATCGGCGGTGCCGCCGGCGATCCGGATTTCCTCCTCGGTGCCGACGATCAGGTCGCACTGCGCCACGATCCGCTGCAGCTCGCGGCTGACGCGCTCCGACTCGACGTAGCGCTGCTCGCCCAGCCCGGGCGCGGTCAGGCCCCACAGCACCGGGCGATAGTCGATGTCGAGGATCACGCGCGCGCCCGCAACGCGCGCCAGCTCCGCGGCGCGCTCGCAGGCGGCGAACGTCTCCGGCTGCGAGAGATGCGTTCCCGATAGCAGCAGCGCGCGCGACGACGCGATCAGGGCGGGATCGACGTCGCTCGCCACCAGGCCCATGTCGGCGCAACGGTCGCGGTAGAAGACGAGCGGGAACGTGTCGCGATCGCGGATGCCGAGGAAGACGAGCGCGGTGAGGCGGCTCGGATCGGTCGTGACGTGGCCGACGTCGACGCCTTCGGCGGCGAGCCGCTCGCGCACGAAGCGGCCGAGATGCTCGTCGCCGACGCGCGTCAGCATGGCGGGCTTGAGGCCGAGCCGGGCGACGCCCACGGCGGTGTTGGCCGGCGAGCCGCCCAGGTACTTGGCGAACGAGCGCATGTCCTCGAGCCGGCCGCCGATCTGCTCGCCGTACAGATCGACTGCTGCCCGACCCATGCAGACGAGGTCGAACGGCCGCGCGTGGAGCTCGGCGGCCGATGGCCGTGCGGGGCGCTGGCTCATCTTGCCCCGCCGTGGCCGTTCTTGCGGCGCGGCCCGGATGGCTTGCCGCGCGCGCTGTGGGCGGCGAGCCGGTGGCCGGTGCTCACGACCAGCGCCTGCGCCAGGCAGAGCGGCGCGACCAGCGAGCGAAACGGCCGGGTCGAGTCGTCGCCGAGCTCGAAGCAGACGTCGGCGGCCGGCTTCAGCGGCGACAGCGCGCTGTCGGTGATGGCGATCACCGAGACGCCGCGCGAGCGGCAGGCGAGCGCCGTCTCGACCACCGCCGGCGTGTAGTTGCGAAAGCTCGCCACCAGCAGCGCGTCGCCGGCGCGGATCGTGTGCGCGAACTCGCCCAGCATGCCGCCCAGGCCGTCGAGCAGGTGCGCCGGCAGCTCGAGCTGGTTGAGGGCGTAGGCGAGGTAGCAGGCGACCGGGAAGGCGCGCCGTTGCGCGAGCACGTGGATCTGCGGTGCGCCCGCCAGAATGCCCGCCGCCGCGTCGAGCCGCGCCGCGTCGACGTGCTCCTCGAGTTGCTGCAGCTCGACGATCGACTCGGCGACGAACTGCGGCAGCACGTCGCCCTTGCCGGCGGCGCCCTTGCCGCCGCGCCGCATCTGCGCGATCCGCTCGCGATACGGCGCCGAGCGCTCGACCAGGTGACTCTGGAACAGCTGCTGCATCTGCGAGAAGCCGTCGAAGCCGAGCGCGTTGGCGAAACGGATCATCGACGACGGCTGAACTGCGTTGGCCTGCGCGACCGTGGCGACGGTGCCGAGCGCGAGATCGTGGGGCTTCTCGAGCGCGAAGCGCGACAGCCGCTGCAGCTGAGGCGAGAGCTGCGGGTAGACCGCGGCGATCGTCTCCTTCAGCTCGTCGAACGTGGTGGCGCGTGGCGTCATGGATAGGAACAAACCAGCAGAAAGAACAAAAGTTCTTGTTTGCCGAAATACTAGAACGTACATTTCTTTCTGTCCAGCACGCTTCCCCTCATGTCCACCGCCCCGCCGCGCGCCGGCTTCCTGCCGCTGCCGATGCTCGTCCTGCTGCTCGTCCTGGCGACGACGCCGCTCTGGCTCGCGCGCGTCGGCCTGTACCAGTACCTCGCCCTCGAGGTCATGGTCTGGATGCTGTTCGCGCTCGGCTACAACCTGATGCTCGGCACCACCGGCCTGCCGTCGTTCGGCCACGGCGCCTTCTTCGGCGCCGGCGCCTACGCCTTCGGCCTGCTGCAGCAGCGCGTCTTCGCCAACGTCTGGTTCGACCTCGGCGGCGCGATCGTCGGCACGGCGCTGCTCGGCGCGCTGGTCGGCGCCTGCGTCGCGCACAAGCGCGGCATCTATTTCGCGCTGCTGACGATCGCCTTCGGCCAGGTGTTCTGGTTCGTGTCGGTGAAGTGGCACAGCGTCACCGGCGGCGAGGACGGGCTGCAGAACATCGCCCGGCCGCTGCTGCCGCTCGGCTTCGCGACCGTCGACCTGCGCGCCAACCAGGCGCTGTTCTATTTCTGCCTGGCCCTGTTCGCGATCGCGCTGGTGGTTCTCTGGCGCCTGGTTCACTCGCGCTTCGGTCGGGTGCTCGCGGCGATCCGCCAGAACGAGCTGCGCGCGGCCTTCGTCGGCTATCACGTCTGGCTCTACAAGTGGCTGAGCTTCACCATCGCCTCGGCCTTCGCCGGCCTCGCCGGCGCGATGTTCGCGATGGCGCAGCAATCGGCGTATCCCAACGTGATGAGCCTGCACTCGTCGGGCTTCGTCGTCATGATGGTGCTGATCGGCGGCGGCCTGGTCAGCTTCTGGGGGCCGGCGATCGGCGCCCTCTTCTTCATCCTCGCCCGCGACGTGCTCGGCGCCGCGACCGAGACCTGGCTGCTCTGGTACGGCCTGCTGTTCGTCGTGATGGTGCTGTGGCAGCCCGAAGGCATCGCCGGCATCTGGCAGTCGTGGCGCCGGCGCGTTGCGGCCGCGGCGCGCCCGGTGTCGCCGGTCGCTGCCGGCGGCGTCGCCGTGCCGCTGCGGGAAGGGGCGCTGCATGGCCCTCTTTGAAGCGACGGCGCTGCACAAGCGCTTCGGCGATCAGATCGTCCTGCAGGACCTCTCGCTGTCGTTCGAGGAAGGGCGCCTCTCGGGAATCATGGGACCGAACGGCGCCGGCAAGACGACCTGCTTCAACGTCCTCACCGGCCGCCACGCGCCCGACCGCGGCAGCGTCACCTTCGCCGGCGAGGACATCACCGGCCTGCCGCCGCGCCGGATCGCGGCCAAGGGCATCTCGCGCTCGTTCCAGGTGATGAACCTGTTCGACGCCGACAGCGCGCTCGACAATGTTCTGATCGCCTTGCCGCGCGTGCGCCGGCACGGCTTCGACGCCTGGCGCGACCTGCGCGCCGACTCGGCCGCCGAGCACGAAGCGGCCTCGGTGCTCGCCCGCGTCGGTCTCGCCGGCCAGGAGCGCACGCCGGCGAAGAGCCTGTCGTACGGCGAGCGGCGCGCGCTCGAGATCGGCGTCGCCCTGGCTGCGGCGCCGCGCCTGCTCTTTCTCGACGAGCCGACGGCCGGGCTCGGCGCCGACGGCACGGCGCGCCTGGCCGAGCTCGTGAGCGAACTCAAGCGAACGCTGACGATCGTCGTCATCGAGCACGACATGCGCTTTCTGTTCCGCCTCGCCGACAGCGTTGCGGTGCTGCACTGGGGCCAGGTGATCGCCCGCGGCACGCCCGACGAGCTGCGCGAGAACGCCTGGGTGCGCCGATCCAGCCTCGGGGCCGCGTGATGCTCGCGCTCGACCACGTCGACACGTTTTACGGCGACACCCAGGTGCTGTTCGACGTCTCGCTCGCCGTCGGCCGCGGCGAGGTGGTCGCGCTGCTCGGCGCCAACGGCGCCGGCAAGACGACCTTGCTGCGCTCGGCGCTCGGCCTGACGCCGGCGCGGCGTGGCCGGGTCCACTTCGCCGGCCGCGACGTGACACGCCTGGCGACGCACCAGATCGCCCGCCTCGGCCTCGGCTGGGTGCCCGACGACCGGCGCGTCTTTCCGACGCTGACGGTCGCCCGCAACCTGGCGATCGCACGCAAGAAGACCGCCTTTCGCGCCTGGCGCGAGAGCGAATGCTGCGAGATCTTCAGCGCCCTCACCTATCTGATGCATCGTGAATGCGAGAACCTCTCCGGCGGCGAGATGCAGATGGTCGCGATCTCGCGCGCCCTGATCGGCGCGCCCGGGCTGGTTCTCTTCGACGAGCCGAGCCAGGGGCTGGCGCCCAAGATCGTCCAGGACGTGATGAAGACGATCACGCGACTGAAGGACGAAGGCATCGCCGTCCTCGTCGTCGAGCAGAACGTCGCCAGCGCGCTGGCCGTCGCCGACACCGTCTACGTGCTCGATCGCGGTCGCGTCGTCCACCGTGGCCCGGCGGCGGCGCTGCGCGACGACGGCGCCCGGCGCGCCGAACTGCTGGGCGCGTGATGGCGGCGCCGCTCCTTCACGTCGATCGCCTCGAGCGGCAATACACGCGCGGTCTGCTGCGCCCGGAGGTGACGTTCTCGCTCGCCGCCGATTTCCGCATCGACGAGCCCGGCGTCGTCGGCGTCATGGGGCCGAACGGCTCCGGCAAGACGACGCTGTTCGAGCTCATCACCGGCAGCAACCGGCCGAGCTCGGGCCGCGTCCTGGTCGACGGCCAGGACATCCACGCGGTGCGCTACGGCGAGCGCGACCGGCTGGCGATCCACTACCACCAGTCGTACCAGGTGCGCGCGTTCCAGCGCCGCCGCCCGGAGGCGCTGATGGCGCGCGCGGGACGGAGCGACCCGCTGATCCACCTCTTCGACGAGCCGCAGTTCAATCCGCAGGACGGCTACATCGGCTTCATGCTCGACTTCTTCCGCGCCCTGCGCCGCCGCGATCGGCTGGTGTTCCTCTGCCTGCATCCGAACGAGCCCTACCACCTCGAGATCCTGCGCGAAAGCTGCGACCGCTTCGTCTTCGTCGACCGCGGCCGCCTCAGCCATGCGCCGTCGTGGCCGGCGCTGGTCGCCGACGAGCGCATGCGCGCCTATCTCGGCCGGCTGGCGGGAGCAGCGACGGCGTAAGGCGTGCGCTCGTCGGGCAGGGCGAGCGCCGGGATCACGCGATCGACGTCGGGGAGGGCCTTGACGACGGCCTCGGCGCGAGCCGCCTGCGCCGCGTCGCCGACGCAGCCCTCGAGGTACACGAAGCGCCGCTGCGCCGTGACCCAGATCGCGCTGGCCGTCAGCGCCGCGTCGGCGCGCAGCGCGCCGACGGCCGCCGCGGCGTTGCCGGCGTCGTAGCGGTACGCGTTCGGCTCGGCACACAGACCGGCGAGCCAGCAGGTCGTGCCCCGCTCCGCACGCGAATGGGCCTCGATCCGGCGTTCCGCTGCGCTGTACGCCGGACCGAGTGGCACCGGGCACGCGCGGCCGCTGGTCGCCTGCACGAACGGATCGCCGAACGGATTGAGCAGGCGCGCATCGTCGCCTCGGCAAAGCGCAGGCGCCGCGAGGAGCAGCCCGGCCGCGGTGACGACGCCGACACGCGACCGACGCATCGCGAAGCTAGAGCGGCAGCTCGGTGAAGTAGCGCCCGCCGTGGAAGATCAGCGGATGGGCGCCGTCGCGCTTGACGCAACGCTCGACCTCGCCGACGAAGATGACGTGGTCGCCCTCCTCGTAGCGGCTGCGGTTGAAGCACTCGAACACCGCCGCCGCGCCGTCGAGCAAGGGCACGCCGCTCGCGCCGAGCCGAAAGGCGACGCCGTCGAAGCGATCGACGTCCTTGCTGGCGAAACGGATCGCGAGCGCGTGCTGGTCGGAGGCGAGGATGTTGATGGCGTAGTGCGAGCCGCGCTCGAACGCGGCCATCGAGCCGGCCTGGCGCGACAGGCTCCAGAGCACGAGCGGCGGCGCGATCGAGACCGAGTTGAACGAATTCGCGGTCAGGCCGAGGAGCTCGCCGGTCGGGGTGCGCACGGTCACGATCGTCACGCCGGTGGCGAACATGGCGAGCGCGGCACGAAAGTCGTCGCCGCTGAAGGACGGGGGCGCGGCGCCCCGGGTTCGGACCATGGGCGATTGTCGATCAATGCCGCGCGCCTGCAGGCCGTCGCCCGCATCGTGTCGCTCGTCGCACCAGCGATGCGCACTGGCCGCCGGATTCGTAGAGTGGCCGCACTGCCTGGCGACCCCGACGATGCCTGCCGCTTTCCCCGCCTACTCCTCGCTTTGCTCCTTCGTGCTCTCGCTCGCCCTGTCGATCCCGGCCTGGCCCGCGCCGGCAGAGGGCACGATGACGCCCGCCGAGTGGTCAGCCGATCTCGACGTCGTCCGCGACGGCTTCCTCGGCCGCGACCGCAGCTATGCGCCGGCCGCCCGGGCCGAGGCCGAGCGCCGGCTCGAGGCGCTGCGCGCGCGCGTGGGTGCGCTCGACGAGGTCGAGATCGCCGGCGAGCTGGCGCGGATCGCGGCGTTGTCGGCCAACGCCCACACGCGCGCCTATCTGCTGCGCAATCGCGGTTACTGGCGACGCTATCCGCTGCGCCTGTGGCGCTTCGCGGACGGCTGGCGCGTCGTCGCGGCGCAAGGCGACGCCGAAGCGCTCCTTGGCGGGCGCGTGACGCACGTTGCCGGCCGCCCCGTCGACGAAGCGTTCGCGCGCTTGCGGCCCCTGTTCGCCGGCAACGATGGCTGGGCGCAGTACATGGGCAGCTACACGCTGAGCAGCGCCGACGCGCTGCACGCGGCCGGGCTCGTCGACCTCGATGGCGATGCCGAGTTCCGGGTCGAGCAGGGCGACGGCGAGCGATCGCTGACGCTGGCGCCGAGCCGGTTCGAGCGACGCGAGAGCCCCGAAGAGAGCTGGTGGTATCTCTCGTCCGCGCATCCGGCTGCCGGCATGCCATGGCGCCACGCGCTCGCCGGTGTGACCCTGCCCGAGAGCTTGCGCGGCGCGGTCGTCGACTACCGCTTCCGGCGCTGTGCCGACGACGTGATCTACGTCCAGTTCAATCGCGCCGCGGACACGCCGGACGGCGCGACGCTGGCGACGTGGAGCCAACGACTGCTGGGCGAGATCGCGCGCCGGCCGCCGCGTCGCCTCGTCTTCGATCTGCGCTTCAACACCGGCGGCGACCTGACCAAGGCACGCCCGCTCGTCGACGCGCTCGCCGCATCGCCGCTCGGCCGGCAACGCGGCGCGATCGTCGTGCTGTCGGACGTGACCACGTTTTCCGCGGGCATCACGCCGCTCGCGGTTCTGCGCGGCACGAGCCAGGCGGTCGTCGTCGGCCGTCCCCCCGGTGACGGCAGCGACTTCTGGGCCGAGGGCGGCAACGTCGTGCTGCCGCATTCGCGTCTGGTGCTGCACTACGCCGACGGCTTGCATTCCTACTCGGGGCGCGCACGCGCCCTGGGCCTGCAGGAGCACCTGCCGCTCGGTCTGAGCGTGCCTGATCTCGCGCCGGACGTGTCGGTCGCGTGGCACTGGAGCGACTACGCCGCGGGCCGCGACCCGGACGTCGTGGCCGCGCTCGGCGCGCCGCTGCAATGCGACGCGGACGCGACGCCGGCGCGCTAGCGCCAGCCAGGCTGCAGGAGCGCTCGGCGCGCCGCTGCGGTGCGACGCTGACGCGACGCCGCCAGCCGGGCTGCGGCGGCCGTGCATCATCCGGGGTCGCGCGACCGCCTGGCCTCCCCGCCCACGTCCCTTGAACGATCCTCTCTCCGTGCGCGCGCCACGCGCGCGTCTCGATCGCGCCGCGCTGCATCGCCTCGCCGCGGTCACCGTCCTCGGCTTTGCCTCCGGCCTGCCGCTCGCGCTCACCGGCCAGGCGATGCAAGCCTGGCTGAGCGCCGACGGCGTCGACATCGCGACCATCGGCTTCCTGAGCCTGGTCGGCCTGCCGTACACGTTCAAGTTTCTCTGGGCGCCGCTGATGGATCGCTTCGAGCCGCCCTGGCTGGGGCGGCGTCGCGGCTGGCTCGTCCTGACGCAGCTCGCGCTGGCCGGCGCGCTGTTCTGGATGGCGGCGACGCCGCCGGCGTCGGCGCTGGGCGCGTTCGCGCTCCTCGCCGGCCTGGTCGCGTGGCTCTCGGCGTCGCAGGACGTCGTCGTCGATGCCTATCGCACCGACGTGCTGCCGGCGGCCGAGCGCGGCATGGGCTCGTCGCTCACCGTCCTCGGCTACCGGCTGGCGATGATCTTCTCGGGCGGCATCGCCTTCATCTGGGTCGATCCGCGCCAGGGCGGCGGCTGGAGCTGGCCCGAGGTCTATCGCGTCATGGCGCTGTTCATGATCGGCGCGGCGGTGTTCTCCGCGCTGTTCACGCCGCGCCTGGTCCACGCCGAGAAGCCGACCAGCGTCGCCCGCAACGACCTGCTCGGCTTTCTCGCCGTCGTCGCCGCGGTCGCGGTCGGCTTCATCGCGACGCGCTACGCGTTCTCGCCCTGGGCCCGGGCGCTGGTCGTGCCGCTCTTTGCGGGCAGCTCGATCGTGCCGTCGCTGGCCGAGCGCTGGGCCGACCTGGTCGCGCTCTTCGCCGGTATCGGCGTGACGCTGCCGCTCGTCACCTGGGCAGCGCGGCGGGCGCGCTTCGAGACCTTCCTCGGCAGCCTGGCGAGCTATTTCTCGCAGGTCGGCGCGCTGCCGTTTCTCGCCTTCATCGTCCTCTACAAGCTCGGCGACGCCTTCGCCGGATCGCTGCTGACGCCGTTCCTGCTCCAGGCGATGCACTACAGCACCGCCGAGGTCGGTGTCGTCAACAAGGTGATCGGCCTGTGGCTGACGATCGCCGGCGCGCTGGTCGGCGGCGCGCTCATGATCCGGCTCGGCCTGTGGCGCTCGCTGATGCTGTTCGGCGTCCTGCAGATGCTCGGCAACCTCGGCTTCTGGTGGCTCGCGCTGCACGGCCGCGACGCGCTGCCGGGGCTCGTGATCCCGGCGTTCGACTGGGGCTTCGTCAAGCTGGCGCAGGCGACGCCGGTCGACGGCGGCCTGCTGATGGCGATCGCCAGCGAGAACATCACCAGCGGCATGGGAACGGCGGCGTTCGTCGCCTTCCTGATGAGCCTGTGCAACCGGCGCTTCAGCGCGACCCAGTTCGCGCTGCTCAGCGCCTTCGCCTCGGTCGGCCGCGTCTGGGTCGGGCCGCTTGCCGGTGTGCTCGCGCAGTCGATCGGCTGGCCGGCGTTCTTCCTGGTCTCGATCGTCGTCGCGCTGCCGGCGTTGGCCTTGCTGCTCGTGCTGCGCCGGCCGATCGATATGCTGGAGGATCCGAACGCCGCTGCCGCCCGTGACTGAACCGCGACTGTTCCGCTGCGCCATCTGCGCCATCTGCGCCTTCGGCGCGAGCTGCGCCCGGCCCGACCGGCGCCGCTTCCTTCGCCTTGCCGCGGCCGGGACTGCAGCGCTGGTCGCCGGCCGCGCGCTGGCCCGCGAGGGCGTCGATGTCGGCCCGCCGTCGACGCTGGCCAAGCTCGTGCCGGCCGAGCAGATCGAGCAGGCGGCGCAGCAGCAGTACCTGTCGCTGCTGCGCCAGACCGGCGAACGACGCAGCCTCGCCCCCGCCGACCATCCGCAGCGGCGGCGCCTGCGCTACATCGCCGAGCGGATCGTTCCCTTCACCGCCGAATGGAACCCGCGCGCACGCCAGTGGCGCTGGGAGGTCAACCTGATCGGCAGCAACCAGATCAACGCCTTCTGCATGCCCGGCGGCAAGATCGCTTTTTTCTACGGCATCCTCGAGCGGCTGCAGCTGAGCGACGATGAGGTCGCAATGGTGATGGGCCACGAGATGGCGCACGCGCTGCGCGAGCACGCGCGCGAGCAGATGGGCAAGGGCATGGCGACGCGCGGCGCGCTCGAGATCGGTGCCGCGGTCCTTGGCCTGGGCACCGGCGGCCGGCTGCTCGCCGACATGGGCCGCCAGCTGCTCACGCTCGAGTTCAGCCGCTCCGACGAAACCGAGGCCGACCTGGTCGGGCTCGAGCTCGCCGCGCGCTCGGGCTACGACCCGCGCGCCGGCATCACGCTCTGGCAGAAGATGGCCGAGGCGAGCCAGCGCGCCCCGGTCGAGCTGCTCAGCACGCACCCGTCGGGGCCGACGCGGATCAGCGAGATCCGCGCCAACCTGCCCAAGGTCGAGGGCCTGTACGCACGTGCGCCGAAGCCCGACGTCAAGTTCGGGCCGCCACCGCGGCGTGCCCCGGCGGGAGCGGGCTAGCGTCGCGCGCGGGGCGCCGGTCGCAGCGCCGGCGCCGCGTCGAACTCAGGGCGCCGAGTGGAGCAGCGTCGGCAGCCAGCCATGGCTGCGCGTCGATCCGTTGCGGCGCAGCGCGCCCTTGACCGGCGGCAGCACGGCGACCTGGCGGACCAGCGCGCGGATGCTTTCGGCGCCGGTCTTCTGGCGCAGGCTGCCGATCTGGCTGCGGATCGTCGACACCGCGACGCCGAGCAGCTGCGCCGTCTGCGTCGGCGGCGTGCCGTCGCAGAGCGCCATCAGGACGCGCGTCTCGGCGCCGGTGAGACCGTAGCTGCGCGCGAAGCCCTGCACCGAGAGCGACTCGCAGACCTCGCGCTTGCCGAGGACCACGAGCACCGCACGCGGGCCGGCATTGGCGGCTTCGAGCGGCACGACCGAGACGCTGCCGCGCTGGCCGTCCTTGCCGAGGGTGAGGAGCTTCCTGATGCCGCGGTTGCCGGCGGCCGTGACAGCTTCGTGCAGCGGTGCGACGTCGCGCGCCAGGCGGGCACGCAGCTCGCCGCCGGTCAGCTGCAGCGGATGGCATTCGTCGAGCTCGGCCAGCGCCGCTTCGTTGGCGTGGACGACGCGCATGTCGTCGAACAGCAGGACGATGCCGTAGTCGAGTTCGTCGAGCGCGGCGGCGAGCCAGTGGCGGATCGTCGGCGCGACGCTCTCGTCGGCGACGCTGGGGTGGCGCACGGCGCTGGCCGACGGCATCTGGGGCGCAGGCGACGGCGCCGGCGGTACGGCACGGAGGGCGGGACGTTGGACCGGGCGTTGGGCTTGAGCGGTATCGAACATGTCGGGCCTTTCAGGCAACACGAGGGGAAGCTCGCGATGTCGAAGAGGTTAGGAAGTCGCGCCCCGCCTGTGAGGTGAAGATGGCGTGGCGAGGCTGTGGAATATTCACACCGGCGCACCCACAATCGAGCCATGCGAGCGCCGGCTGTCACCCCCGACGTCCTCGACGAAGGCCTGCTGCGCGAGATCGCCCGGCGCGGCGGCGTCAGGTCGTACCCGATGCAGGCCGTCCTGATCAACGAGGGCGACGCGACCGACTCGCTCTTCATCATCCTGAGCGGCCGGGTCAAGGTCTACTCGACCAACGCCGAGGGCAAGGAGGTCGTGATCTCGATCCGCGGCGCCGGCGAGTACGTCGGCGAGCTGGCGCTTGACGGCGGCGTTCGCAGCGCCTCGGTGATGACGCTCGAGCCGACGACGTGCTCGGTGGTGAGCGGTGCCAGCCTGCGCGAGTTCGTCGCCGCCCATCCCGACTTCGCCTCGCACCTGATCAGGAAGCTCATCCGGCGTGTCCGCCAGGCGACCGAGAGCGTCAAGAGCCTGGCGCTCGAGGATGTCTATGCGCGCGTGATCCGCCTTCTGGCCGAGCTGTCGGATCCGGGCGAGGGCGGCGAGCGCCGGGTGCGCGAGCGGCTGACGCAGCAAGACATCGCCGATCGCGTCGGCGCCTCGCGCGAGATGGTGAGTCGGATCATGAAGGACCTGACGACGGGCGGCTACATCGCCGTCAACGAGGGCCGGATCGTCGT
>Ga0070672_100002073_pt1 | contig 12622 bp, 8 predicted proteins | sample KBSM13metaG_FD_66151 | JGI IMG/M metagenome (GOLD analysis project Ga0070672, IMG submission 66151) | Miscanthus rhizosphere microbial communities from Kellogg Biological Station, Michigan, USA - KBS M1-3 metaG | ecosystem: Host-associated > Plants > Roots > Rhizosphere > Soil ... | reverse complement strand
CGGACGATGGACCGGACCGCTTGCTGGCATGTGCCTGTCGATTAACCTCCTCCCACGGGACCTCGACCGTCCGGGCTATGAGCAATGGCTGCTGGAGGAAATCGCCTCAGCCGGCCTCGAGCCCGAACAAATCACTGCCGAGATCGTCGAAAGCAGCCTGATGGCGGACAGCCTGGAGGTCGCCGGCCGGCTCTCCCGGCTGCGCGCCGCGGGTGTGCGCATCGCAATCGATGATTTCGGGACCGGCTATTCCAGCCTTGCCTATCTGACTTCATTGCCGATTGACGCGATTAAGATCGACCGCGGCCTCATCAACCACATCGTGGGCGGCAGCCGCGACCGGATCGTCGTCAAGGCGATGATCCGCCTGGCCCGCGAGCTAAGCCTCAAGGTGATCGTCGAGGGCGTCGAGAACATCGCCCAGCTCCACCTGCTAGAGGAGTGGGGCTGCGACCTTTACCAGGGCTTCCTTGGCGCACAGCCGCTCGACGAGGCCGAATTGAAGCGCTTCGTTGCCTCGGGGGAGCAGACGGCGGCGGCCTAGGCCGGCTCCAGTTCTTTTTTCTCAGCCGCCGCCAACACCCGCATCAACCCGCGCGAAATTTGCAGGGCGCCCTGCAAGCGAGCCTCGCCAGTCGGCCATTCGCGGCTAATCACCAGCTTGCTGTCGGGCCGGAGCCTCGCGGCGCCCTTCAGTTTTTCGACATAGTCGAGCAAGCCGGCCAGGTCAGGGAACCCGCTCGGCGCAAAGGTCACCACCGCGCCTTTCGCCCCGACGTCCAATTTGGCGATCATCGCTTTTCTGCAATTGATCTTTGTTTCAACGATTTGCAGCAGGTTCTGGGTTTCCGATGGCAGCTTGCCGAAGCGGTCGATCAACTCTGCGGCAAACTCCTCGACTCCCTGCCGGTCTTCCAGCTCGCCAAGCCGGCGGTAGAGGCCCATGCGAAGGTCGAGATCGGGCACATAATGTTCCGGGATCAGGATCGGCGCCTCAACATTGATCTGAGGCGTGAATTCCTCCCGCCGTTCGGCAGCGCCCGATTTCTGCTCGAGGATCGCGTCCTCCAGCATCGATTGGTAGAGCTCGAAGCCGACCTCCTTGATGTGGCCCGACTGCTCGTCGCCCAGCAAATTGCCCGCGCCGCGGATGTCGAGGTCGTGGCTGGCAAGCTGGAATCCGGCTCCCAGGCTGTCGAGATTGGCCAGGACCTGCAGCCTCTTGTCGGCACCTTCTGTCAACGACCTTTCGGGCGGGGTCGTCAGATAGGCATAGGCGCGCGTCTTCGACCGGCCGACCCGGCCGCGCAGCTGGTAGAGCTGGGCCAGCCCGAACCTGTCGGCGCGATGGACGATCAGCGTATTGGCCGACGGAATGTCCAGTCCGCTCTCGACAATGGTGGTCGACAGCAGCACGTCATATTTTTTGTCGTAGAAGGCGCCGATCCGCTCCTCGACCTCGCTCGCACCCATCTGGCCGTGGGCGGTAACCGCCTTCACCTCGGGCACTTCGTCGCGCAGCCATTCTTCGAGATCCGGCAGGTCCGCGATCCGCGGCGCGACCAGGAAGCTTTGCCCGCCACGATAATGTTCGCGCAGCAACGCCTCGCGCATCACCACGGCGTCCCACGGCGCCACATAGGTGCGGATCGCGAGCCGGTCGACCGGCGGGGTCTGGATCACGCTGAGCTCGCGCAGCCCCGACATTGCCATTTGCAGCGTCCGGGGGATCGGCGTGGCGGTAAGGGTGAGGACATGCACATCCTCCTTCAGCGCCTTGAGCTTCTCCTTGTGGGCGACCCCGAAATGCTGCTCCTCGTCGACAATGACCAGCCCCAGCTTCTTGAATTTGATCGATTTCGACAGCAGCGCGTGGGTGCCGATGACGATATCGACCTTGCCCTGCTCGAGCCGCTCGCGGGTCGTCTTCGCTTCGCCCGCCGGCACCAGCCGCGACAGCCGCCCGATCTCGATCGGAAAACCCTGGAACCGCTCGACGAAATTTCTGTAGTGCTGCCGCGCCAGCAGGGTGGTCGGGCAGATCAGCGCCACCTGGTATCCTGCCATCGCCGCAACAAACGCCGCTCGCAGCGCAACTTCGGTCTTGCCGAAGCCGACATCGCCGCAAACCAGCCGGTCCATCGGCTTGCCACTGCCCAGGTCCTCCAGCACCTCGGCGATTGCCCGGTCCTGGTCGTCGGTCTCCTCATAGGGAAAGCGATCGACGAATTCGGGCAAGGTCGAGTCCGCCTCGGCGACCTGGCCAGGCCGTGTTGCGCGGATCGCAGCGGTCTTGATCAACTCGCCCGCGATCTCGCGGATCCGCTCCTTCATCCGCGACTTGCGCCGCTGCCAGGCTTCACCGCCCAGCCGGTCCAGGTTTGCGCCGTCGCCGGCCCCGCCATAGCGCGTCAGAACGTCGATATTCTCGACCGGCACATAAAGTCTGTCGCCACCGGCGTAGGAGAGGGCGACGCAGTCATGCGGCGCCTTGCCGACCATCACCGACGTCAGCCCTTCGTAGCGGCCGATGCCATGCTCCATGTGCACGACCAGGTCGCCGGGTGTCAGCGCAGCCAGTTCCGCGAGGAACGCGTCAGCGCTCTTGCGACGCTTCTTCCTCCGCACTAGCCGGTCGCCGAGCATGTCCTGCTCGGTCAGGACGGCCACTTCCAGCCCGGTGAAGCCATGGTCGAGCGGCAGCACGATCAATGCCGCGTCGGTCCTCGACCCAAGCGCCTCCTGCCAGCTTTCAGCCGGCTTCAGGCTTTTGAGGCCATGATCCTCGAGCAGCCCCGCAAGGCGCTCGCGCGCACCTGCCGTATAGCTCGCCAGCACGATCTTCTTCTTGTCTTTCCGAAGCTTGGCAACATGCTTGGTGACGGCTTCATAGACATTGGCGCCCTGCGTGCGCTCGGGCGCGAAGTCGCGCGGTCCGTCGACGCCGAAGTCGATGACCTTGTCGCTTTCCGGCTCTTGGAAGGGTGTCGCCAGATGGATCGGCCGTCGGGCAACGGTGCCGCGCCACTCCTTGCTCGACAGGTACAGCGCCGACGGCGCCAGCGGGCGATAGCTTCCGGGCTCGGCGACCATCGCCTTCTCGCGATTGGCGAAATAATCCTCGATCGCCTCGTGCCGGGCTTCTAGCGCCCCGTCGGTGTTGGCATCCCGGACGATGACGTCATCCTCGCCGAGATGTTCGGACAGCGTGGCCAGCTTTTCCTCGAGCAGCGGCAGCCAATGCTCCATCCCGGCCAGCCGCCGCCCGTCGCTGATCGCCTGGTAGAGCGGGTCGCCGGTGGCATTGGCACCGAATTGCTCGCGGTAGCGGGCGCGGAAGCGTTTGACCGTCTCCTCGTCCAGCAGCGCCTCGCTGGCCGGCATCAGGGTGAAGGAGCCGGCCTTGCCGGTCGACCTTTGGTCGGCTGGGTCGAACCGCCGCATCGTCTCGATCTCGTCGCCGAAGAAATCCAGCCGTAGCGCTTGGTTCTCGCCCGCCGGCAAAAGGTCGACGATCGACCCGCGCACCGCATATTCGCCGGCATCGTGGACGGCGTCGGTCCGCTGGTAGCCATTGGCCTGCAACAGCTCGACCAGCCGGTCGCGCTCGATCCGCTCGCCTTCGGCCAGCCGCCGCGTCAGCTGGCGGATTCGGAACGGCGTCAGGTTCCGCTGAGTGGCCGCATTGGCCGTGGTCAGCAGCAGTTGCGGCCCCTTGCGCTTCCCCTGCAGCTTCTCGAGCGTAGCCAGCCGCTCCGCCATCACCCTCAGGGCCGGGGAGGCGCGGTCGTACGGCAGGCAGTCCCACGCCGGAAAGCTCAGCACCTCCACTTCGGGCGCAAACACCGGCACCGTGTCCTGCAGCGCGCGCATCGCCGCTTCGTCGGCGGCGATGATCACCGCCCGCCCGCCGGCTCCAGTGCCGTGCGCTGCCCGCGCAAGGTCGGCCGCGAGCCACGGGAGGAAACCCGCCGGTACTCCGGCCAGCGTCAGCGGCGACTGCGCTTTCAGGATGCGGTTTAGCGGTTCGCTCACTTGGCGGTCCTGATGAAATCGAGGCGCTTGAAGGCGTCCATCATGGGTCCCTGATAACGCTCCGGCACGTCCTGCGTGCCGATCGCCCAGGCCATGATGTCGACGTCCTGCTCGGTCAGCAGCGCGGCGAACAGCGCTCGCTCATGCGCGTTCCACGACCCATGATGCGCGTCGAAAAAGCCGCCGATCATCATGTCCGCCTCGCGCGTCCCGCGATGCCAGGCACGGTACTTCAGCGCCCTCAGCACGTCATCCACGAACGGCTATCCTCCAACGCAAATTGACCCGCAGCGGAATCGCAGCGGGTTCGTGAAGAGCCCATGTAGGCAGTTGCGTTCCTCCTCGCTAGTGTCGCGCCGATGCGCCCCGACGTGCTCAACCCGCTGTTCGCCGAAGTCGAAGCGCTGAAGGGCGTCGGGCCGGGCATTGCCAAGGGGCTGGCCAAGCTCGGCCTCACTCGGGCGATCGACCTTGCCTATCATCTGCCCACTGGGACAATCGACCGCGTCCGCGCTCCCCACGCCAGCCAGGCGTTGCTCGGCAGGATCGTGGTGCTCGACGTCGTCCCCGTGGACGTTCGGGTCGGATCGGGAAAGGCGCCGCTTCGTATTTTTGCCCGCGATTCTGACGACAACACGCTAACCCTGACCTTCTTCAACAATCCCGCCTGGGCGAAGAAGCAGTTGCCGCTACACGAGAAGCGCACCGTGATCGGCAAGCTCGATCAATGGGGGCAGGAGTGGCAGATCGTCCATCCCGAGGTGCTTGAGCCCGCCAAGGCCGCGGAAGTCGCGCTTCGCGAGCCGGTCTATGGCCTGACCGAAGGCATTTCCAACAAACGCATGCGCGAACTGGCGCTGACCGCTCTCGATCGCGCGCCCGAGCTTCCCGAATGGATCGAGCCGTCGAAACAAGCCCGCGATCATTGGCCTGCCTGGCGCTCGGCACTGGCCGAAATTCATTCCGATCCAGCCGCAACAGTCGCCCGTAAACGACTGTCATACGACGAGATTTTTGCCAATCAGCTAGCCCTGATGCTGCTCCGCCAGGTGGCGCGGCGCAAGAAAGGGGTGCCACTGCAGGGGGACGGCCGCCTCAGCGGAAAGCTGCAATTGCCTTACCGCCTGACCAACGCCCAGCAGCGCGTGGTCGGCGAAATCCGCGGCGATATGGCGCAAGACAAGCCGATGCTCCGCCTGCTTCAGGGCGATGTCGGCTCGGGCAAGACGCTGGTTGCGCTGCTGGCGATGCTGGAGGCAGTCGAGGCCGGCGCCCAGGCGGCAATGCTCGCCCCGACCGAGATCCTCGCCCGCCAGCACCATGCAACACTGCAGCGCCAGTGCGAGGCGATCGGCGTCCGCATCGCCATCTTGACCGGCCGCGAGAAAGGCCGCGCTCGTGATTCCGTCCTGATGGGCCTCGCCGACGGCTCGATCGACATCCTCGTCGGCACCCACGCCATCTTCCAGCAGCATGTCGCCTACAAGAAGCTCGGCCTCATCGTGATCGACGAGCAGCATCGCTTCGGCGTCTCCCAGCGGCTGTTGCTCGCCGAAAAGGCCGAGCATCCGCCGCACCTGCTGGCGATGACCGCCACGCCCATCCCGCGCACGCTGACCCTGACCCATTATGGCGAGATGGATGTCAGCCGGATCGACGAGATGCCGCCGGGCCGCACGCCCGTCGAGACTCTGGTGATCAGCGATGCCAAGCTAGGCGACGTGATCGACGGCCTCGGCCGGCACCTGTCGGCGGGCGGCCAGGCCTATTGGGTCTGCCCGCTAGTTGAGGAGAGCGAGGCGATCGACGCCGCCGCGGCCGAAGAGCGGGCGAAGCTGCTGCGCTTTCGCTTCGGCGAGGACCGCGTCGGCCTGGTCCATGGCCGGATGAAGGGCACGGACAAGGATGACGTCATGGCGTCATTCGCCAATGGCGAGCTCGGCGTGCTGGTGGCGACGACGGTGATCGAGGTGGGGGTCGACGTGCCCAACGCCTCGCTGATCATCGTCGAGGGGGCCGAGCGGTTCGGCCTCGCCCAGCTCCACCAGCTGCGTGGCCGCGTCGGCCGCGGCGCCGCGGCCAGCCGCTGTATCCTGCTCCGCGGCCAGCAATTGAGCGAGACGGGCCGGGCGCGCCTCGCCCTGATGCGCGAAACCAACGACGGCTTCCGCATTGCCGAAGAGGATTTGAAACTGCGCGGACCTGGTGAGGTACTCGGCACCCGCCAGTCGGGCGACATCGAGTTCAAGGTCGCCAGCCAGGAGGACGTCGCCGAACTTGCGCCCATCGCCCAGGGCGATGCCCGCCTGCTGCTCGACCGAGACGGCGGCCTCGCCAGCGAACGAGGCCAGGCCGCGCGGTTGTGCCTTTACTTGTTCGAACGCGACGCGGCGGTCGGATTGCTCAGGAGCGGGTAAGCAACCCGTGCTTCTTCTTGCCGAGGCTGAGCTTCACCGGCGCGCCGCCAACATCGATCACCAGCATCGGGTCGCTGACAGCCTCGCCGTTGAGCCTGACTGCACCTTCACCGATCTTGCGCCGCGCTTCGCCATTCGACGCCGCAAAGCCTAGCCCCGTCAGCGCCTGGACCACGCCGATGCTGCCTTCGGGCACCTGCAGCGTCGGCAAATCCCCGCCGGCTGCACCTTCCTCGAAGGTCCGCCGCGCCGTCTCCGCGGCCGCTACGGCCGCCTCGCGCCCATGCAGCATGGCCGTCGTTTCATTGGCGAGAGCAATCTTGGCCTCGTTGATCGCCTGGCCTTCAAGCTTCGCCAGCCCCTCGATCCGCTCGAGTGGCAAGTCGGTGAACAGCTTCAGGAACTTGACCACATCCGCATCGGCCGTGTTCCGCCAGAATTGCCAATAGTCGTAGGCAGGCAGCTGGTCGGCGTTGAGCCACACCGCGCCTGATGCGGTCTTGCCCATCTTGGCCCCGTCGGCGGTGGTGATGAGGGGCGTGGTGACGCCGAACAGCTCCAGCCCGTCCATCCGCCGGCCGAGGTCGACGCCGTTGACGATATTGCCCCACTGGTCCGACCCGCCCAGCTGCAGCACGCATTTGTGGCGCAAAGACAGCTCGCGGAAGTCATAGGCCTGGAGGATCATGTAATTGAATTCCAGGAAGGTCAGCGGCTGCTCGCGGTCGAGCCGCAATTTGACCGAATCGAAGGTCAACATACGGTTGATGGTGAAATGCGGGCCGACGGTCCTTAGCAGGTCGATATAGGCCAGCTGGTCGAGCCAGTCGGCATTGTCGACCATGATCGCATCGGTCGGGCCGTCCCCGAAGGTCAGGAAATGCTCGAACACCTTGCGGATCGAGGCGATATTTTCCTGGATCTTCTCATGGGTGAGCAGCTTGCGGCTCTCATCCTTGCCGCTGGGGTCGCCGATCTTGGTCGTCCCGCCGCCCATCAACACGATCGGCTTGTGCCCGGCCTGCTGCATCCGCCGTAGCATCATGATCTGCACCAGGCTGCCGACGTGCAGAGAAGGGGCGGTCGCGTCGAATCCGATGTAACCGGTCACCACCTCGCGTGACGCCAAGGCGTCCAGTCCCGCGGCATCAGTCGCCTGGTGGATATAGCCGCGCTCCTCGAGCAGGCGGAGTAGGGTGGAACCGTAGCCAGTCATGAACGGGCGCGTAGCACAAATCGCGCACGCGTCATCATAGTTGGATTCAGGCGGTGGCGAGCCTTCGCTCGATCATCACCGAACCCCGGGTTCGACGCAGGTGGATCTCGGCCAAGACAAGGTTCGTGATCCAGCCGAGCCAGGCAATCACGCCATAGGCCGCGAAGAAGTCGAAGCCCATCACGCCCGCAAGGGGAAGCATCAGGCGCAGTGTGATCGCGTTGGCGGTGATGGCGTAGGATCGGATCATCCACTCGCGATGTGTCGCGAATTTCCCCTCAATCGCTGCCCGCACTCCGAAATAGGTGAAAATCGGCCATAGCACGGCGGCCACCGCAAATCCGGTACTGGCGATTGGCCCCGCATTGGTCCCGATCGCCAGCATGAAGCCGGACGGAGCGCCAATCGCGCAGGCGCCGACATAGGTTCGGCCGATAGCGCGATGAAACGCCGGGAATTGCGCCCTTATGCGGCGCACGAACTGCAACGGGCCGATCAGGAGCGCGGCGACGCCGGCTGCGACGTGAATGACGAGGAACGCGTTGGCCCAAGCATTGCCGAGTATGAACTCGGGCGCTGCTTCGCTCCCGGTGAAATATCGGAGTGCCGAGACAGCCGCGACCTGCAGGGTCAGCAGGACCAGCGCGACCTTCCACACAATGGTCCAGATCCGGGCAATTGTTCGATCCATCGCTTTGCCCTCGCTCGAGCTGCTAAAGGATCCCCATCACTGTATTAGTGATATATTACACTACGTCGCAAGTCAACCCAGAAAGCTGCCGGTTGCAAGCGCGCGAGGAGCGGGCAATAGCTAGTTGGTGCCCAGCCTTTACCGCCACCCCGATGCCCCAGCCGGAGCGATCAACTCGATCGACGCCGAGCTTGAGCGCTTGGACGGCGGGGCGGTCGCGATCTTCCGCATCCTCGGCGACATCTCCAGGTTGGTCATCCCGCCGCCCGCCGACCCCGTTCAAGCCGACAATCTCTGGCGGACCACCTGTTTCGAGCTGTTTGTCAGCGGGGAGGGCGGCTCCTATCGCGAATATAACTTCTCGCCGTCGGGCCAGTGGGCGGCTTACGAATTCGAAGGATATCGGTCAGGCATGAGCAACACCGAAGCTCGAATCGAAACCGAACTATTTCAGGAAAAGAATGAGTTGCAGTTCAGCGCTAAGATTGGAGCTGAATTCCCAAACCCTGCCTATGTCGGCTTGACCGCGGTGATCCAGGAGACGGACGGCGAGATCCGCTACTGGTCAAACGCCTTTGCCCCGGGCAAGCCAGATTTCCATGCCGCCGCGGTGCGTTCCCTGCTGTTCGATGGAGTAAGTGCAGAATGAAATTGGGTGTCGAGCGGCTCCTGGCCGACCCGGAACTGCGCCGCCCGCTGGAGGGCAAGCGCGTCGCCCTGGTGGCCCACCCGGCCTCGGTCACCCGCGACCTCACCCACAGCCTCGATGCTCTTGCCGCTGCCGGCTTGCGCCTCACCGCCGCCTTCGGCCCGCAGCACGGTCTTCGCGGCGACAAGCAGGACAATATGGTCGAAAGCCCGGACTTCATCGATCCGGTCCATGAAATCCCGGTATTCAGCCTCTATGGCGAAGTCCGTCGCCCGACCGGCCAGTCGATGTCGACCTTCGACGTGGTGCTGATCGACCTGCAGGACCTCGGCTGCCGCATCTACACCTTCATCACCACGCTGCTTTACATGCTCGAAGCCGCCGCCGAGCATGGCAAGGCGGTGTGGGTGCTCGACCGGCCCAACCCCGCCGGCCGGCCGGTCGAGGGGCTGACGCTGCAGCCTGGATGGGAAAGTTTCGTCGGGGCAGGGCCGATCCCGATGCGCCATGGCCTGACGCTGGGTGAACTCGGCCGCTGGTTCGTCGACCATTTCAAGCTCGACGTCGACTATCGGGTGATCGAGATGGAGGGCTATCGGCCCGACGAGGGCCCCGGCTTCGGCTGGCCGGCGGACCGGGTCTGGGTCAATCCGTCTCCCAACGCGCCCAATCTCAACATGGCCCGCTGCTATGCCGGCACGGTCATGCTCGAAGGGACGACCCTTAGCGAGGGCAGGGGCACGACTCGCCCGCTCGAACTGTTCGGCGCGCCCGACATCGAAGCGCGGGCGGTGATCAAGGTGATGCGAGACTTGGCGCCGCAATGGCTCGACGGCTGTACCTTACGCGACATTTCATTCGAGCCGACCTTCCACAAGCATGTCCACCAGCTATGCAGTGGCGTGCATATCCACGCGGAAGGCGACGCTTACGATCATGCCGCATTCAAGCCGTGGCGCCTGCAGTCGCTGGCCTTCAAAGCCATTCGCACGCTGTTCCCCGGCTACGAGATCTGGCGCGATTTCCCCTACGAATATGCCTTCGGCAAGCTGCCGATCGACGTCATCAACGGCTCGCTGCTGCTGAGGGAATGGGTCGACGACCCCGCCGCCCAGCCCGGCGACCTCGATGCGATCGCCATCCCGGACGAGCAGGCCTGGGAAGAAGAGCGCCGGCCTTTCCTGCTTTACTAGCGCTTTCGGCTCAGCTCGCGCATCGCTTCGTCGAGGCCGTCGAGGGTTAGGCCATACATCCGCTCATCCATCAGCCGCCTGAGGATTGCGGTTGACGCGCTGTGCCCCCAATAGGCCTCGGGCGTCGGATTGATCCACGCGGCCGAAGGATAGGCGTCGGTCAGCCGCTTCAGCCACACCGCGCCCGCCTCTTCGTTCATATGCTCGATCGACCCGCCGGCATGAGTGATCTCATACGGGCTCATCGACGCATCGCCGACGATCACCAGCTTATGGTCGCGGCCGAACTTGTGGATGACGTCATGGGTCGGCGTCTTCTCGACATGACGGCGGCGATTGTCCTTCCACACGCCCTCGTAAATGCAATTGTGGAAGTAGAAATGCTCGAGGTGCTTGAACTCGGTCTTGCAGGCCGAGAACAGCTCCTCGCACATGTGGACATGGCCATCCATCGATCCGCCGATATCGAGGAACAGCAGCACCTTGACCGCATTGTGCCGCTCGGGCCGCATATGGACGTCGAGCCAGCCGCGGCGCGCGGTGCCGTCGATCGTCCCGTCCAGGTCGAGCTCCTCGGCGGCGCCTTCCCGGGCGAAGCGGCGCAGGCGGCGTAGCGCCACCTTGATGTTGCGGGTGCCGAGCTCCTGGGTGCCGTCGAGATCGCGAAATTCGCGCTTCTCCCAGACTTTGATCGCCCGGCCGTGCCGCCCGGGACCGCCGATCCTGACTCCTTCGGGATTGTAGCCGCCATGGCCGAAGGGAGAAGTGCCGCCGGTGCCGATCCATTTGTTGCCGCCCTGGTGACGCCCCTGCTGCTCGGCCAGCCGGTCCTTCAGCGCCTCCATAATCTCTTCCCAGCTGCCGAGGCTGTTGATTTCGGCCATTTGCTCGGGCGTCAGATAGGCTTCGGCGACCAGCCGCAACCATTCTTCCGGGATTTCAGCGCTGACTTCCTCGCCGCCGGTCCCCACCAGGCCCTTGAATACTTCGGCGAACACCCGGTCGAACCGGTCGAGCTGGCTCTCGTCATGAACGAAGGTTGCGCGAGCGAGATAATAGAATTGCTCGGGCTCGGCGCCGATCACCTCCGCGTCCATCGCTTCCAGGAGCAGCAGATGCTCCTTCAGCGAGGCGGGAATCCCGCCACGGCGCAGCGCTTCGACAAAACCGATGAACATGGTGCCGCCTTTAGCGCGACGGTCGGGGCGACGCCACCGACCGCGTGGTTAACCTCGCTTTAGCACTTCGCCCGTAAGCCATCCCACACTTGGGAAGTGGGGAAATGGGTCAATGGCCACGCTCGGCATTGAAGAAATTACCGAAAATGCGATCCGTGCGGTTGCCCGCGACTGCGGGTCGCTGTCGATCGAGTGCAGTGACGTCGCCGGCTATGTCGAGGGGGTTGCGGAGCGGATTGGCGAGCATCTGAAGGTGCTCGACACGCTCGAGGAAGTGACCACCCGTCTCTTGGCCGACCAGGCGCGGGTTTCGGATTCGACCGACGAGGCGCGGCTGCTCAGCGAGCAGGCCAAGGCCAAGCTCGAAGCGGGCCGCGAGGCGATCGAGGGCACCATCGCCGGCTTCAAGGGATTGACCGACCTGGTCGTCCAGCTGGGTGAACGCATGGCCGGTTTCGCCGGAGCGATGAACCAGGTGCAGACCGTCTCCTCGACGATCGAGACGATCGCTCGGAAAACCAACATGCTGGCCTTGAATGCCACCATCGAAGCAGCCCGCGCCGGCGATGCCGGCCGCAGCTTCGCGGTGGTTGCCGCCGAAGTAAAGAAGCTGGCCCATGACACCCGCGCCGCGACGAGCCAGATTGCCTCGACGATCGGCGAGCTGACCCGTGAGGCCTCGGCCGTCACCTCAGAGATCAAGACCGGCGTCGAGCGCAGCCGCACGGCCCAGGCCGGCTTCGGTGCGATCAACGACACGGTCAAGGAGGTGGCCGAGATCGTCTCGATGGTCGACCGCCAGACCGAAGGCATCGCCCATTCGACCTCGCTCATCCAGACCAGCGTCGACCGGGTCAAGGCCGGCCTCTCCGACTTCGCCGGCGATGCTCGCGACAATGGCGGCAAGCTGATCAAGGCCCAAAAGCGCCTCAGCCACCTCGAAATGCTGTCCAACAACATGCTCGATACGCTCGCCAATTCGGGCGCCGAGATCGACGACACGCCGATGATCCTGCTTGCCCAGGAAGCGATGCGGTCGATCAATGCGGCGGTCGAACAGGCGATCGACCGCGGCGAGATCAGCATGGAGGCGGTTCACGACCGCAACTATCTGCTGATCGATGGCACCAATCCGCCGCAGTACAACAACGGCTTCTGCGAGGTGGCCGACAAATATGTCCAGCCGCTGCTCGACCGCTTCAAGGCGCGCGAGCCCAAGATCATCGGCTCGGCGATCACCAAC
>Ga0070672_100002071_pt1 | contig 12625 bp, 9 predicted proteins | sample KBSM13metaG_FD_66151 | JGI IMG/M metagenome (GOLD analysis project Ga0070672, IMG submission 66151) | Miscanthus rhizosphere microbial communities from Kellogg Biological Station, Michigan, USA - KBS M1-3 metaG | ecosystem: Host-associated > Plants > Roots > Rhizosphere > Soil ... | reverse complement strand
TCACCCGAACGGCATCAACGTGCCAGACTGGAAGCGTTATCGACCAGTCAACGGAGAGAAGGAGTCCACCATGAAGCTTATGCGCGTTGGCATAGATTTAGCAAAGGCGGTATTCCAGGTACACGGGGTCGACCGGAATGAGAAGGTGACGTTGCGCCGGAAGTTGACGCGAGCGAACTGGCTCGAGGTGTTGCTGGACGCGGTTGAACCAGGCTGCGTGATCGGCATGGAGGCTTGTGGTGGCGCGCACCACTGGGCGCGAGCATTGCAGGCGAGAGGATTGCGGTGAAGTTGATTGCACCGCAGTTTGTGAAGCCGTATGTGAAGAGCAACAAGAATGACGCCAATGATGCGGAGGCGATCTGCGAAGCGTTGAGCCGGCCGAACATGCGCTTCGTGACGGTGAAGACGATCGAGCAGCAGGACATTCAGGCCGTACACCGGGTGCGCTTTGAGTTGAGCAACCAGCGCAAGGCGAAAGGCAATCAGATCCGCGGCCTGGTGGCTGAATACGGATTGGTAGCGCCCAAGGAATTGTGGCATTTGCGTGTGGCGATTCCGGTCTGGCTCGAGGATGCCGAGAACGGCCTGACCGCGCGGTTTCGGCGCCTGCTTAGCGATTTGTGGCAGGACTTGCTTGTGCTGGATCAGCGAATGACGGAACTGGATCGTGAAATCGCTCTGATTGCCAACGCGGATCCAGTAGCCAAGCGGTTGCAGCAACTGCGTGGCGTGGGACCGATGATCGCCACGGCGCTGGTGGCGACGGTCGGCGATGCAAAGCAGTTCGCCAACGGTCGACAGATGGCGGCATCTATCGGCTTGACCCCGAGGCAAAACAGTTCCGGGGGCAAAGAGCGACTGCTGGGTATTAGCAAACGGGGTGATACCTACTTGCGCACACTGCTGATCCACGGTGCGCGATCCATCGTGCGGACGGCGAAGGGGAAAGATGACCGCCTCAGCCAGTGGGTCACCCGGATTGCCGAGACCCGTCATTACAACGTTGCGGCCGTCGCGCTGGCCAACAAGACAACTCGCATCGCCTGGGCGATGATAAAGCACGGAACGGAGTATCAAGCGGACCAGACCGCGGCTTGGAACGGATCACGACCTTGACGAAGTAGCAGCGCCGTTAACCGAGGAGCCCATCCACCACGATTGCAAAGCAAGCCGCTTGATGGCCGACAGGTCGAACCGGCGCTAGCGAAACCCGAGAACTGGCAGGGCCTTCAAGGCCGAGATAGCGATTGGGAGCTGGCGCGCGAATAGCCCATCATGGCCCGGCATCGATAGCTCGATGCGGCAGGTAGAGGCCGGATATACGTGAGCAGTCGTACCTCAAAGCCGAAGAACGGAGTGCTTGCAACCGAGGAGGGGTCCATGTATGCCAGTTGAGGGGGCCGCGGCCGACCGGCCGCAATTGCGGGCATGCGTCGTTGGCACCGCGAGGCTGAACGGCGGGCCATTCTAAGCAGCCGTACATAACCGCAAACGGTACTCAGTCCGAAGTACCTCGCCAGTAAGTCGAGAATGACACCCGAGTGCGTGCGGTATCCATATGTGTGCGAGTGCAGGAACAAGGCGCTCTTGAGCCTTTGTCTCGAGGCCCACGGTTGACGGAGGTGGATTCAAGGCGCCAACATTGAAATTGCTGCAGTGCCGGACGTTGGTCGGCCATGGGTCTCGCCGACAACGCTGGCCGCTCGATGGGACATTGTCATGACCAAGCAAGGCACGGATGCCAGTTTTGCATCGGAGCTGCTCGGCGGGGTGCCAGAAGCCTTCGTGCACACGGCCTTGCTTGCCGGCGGCGTTGGCCTCTGGGAGTGGCCGATTGTCAGCGACCGCATGGCGCTGTCACCTTACCTTGAGACGCTGCTTGGTTACCCACCCGGCGGGTTCGAGAGCACGAAGTCGTCATTTCTCTCGCGGCTCACGCCGCTCGATCGGCCGCGGTTCGAGCTTGCGCTTGCCAATGCGATCGAACGTGGCGCCGAGTGCGACGCCGAGTTCCGCGTGTTAGACATTCACGGAGCTTGCCGGCACTTCGTAGCGAAGGGGCGCGTAATGCGCGATTCGTCGGGCGCGGCAGTCCGACTCGTCGGCACAATGCAGGAGATTCCGGCCGCGGTTGTTACCGAAAGGCGGATGCGCCGACAGCAGGGCGCGCTGCTCGCGCTGGTCACCGACGAGCGCGACGACAACCTGCCTCTCGACGACACGCTGGCGCGCATCACCAAGGTGGCGGGCACCACCCTCGACGTCGAGCGCACCAGCGTCTGGTTGTTCACGGAGGATCGCTCGAAACTCGTCTGCAGGAGCCTGTTTCGAAGAAGCCTCGGTCGTCAGATGGCTGGGCCGGATCTCGACGTCAGCGCGTTCCCCGCCTACATCCTCGCGCTCGAGCAGAACCGCGCTCTGGACGCTTCCGACGCGCAGAACGATTCGCGTACCCGCGAGCTGACCGAAGGCTACCTCGTGCCGCTTGGCATCACGTCGATGCTTGAGGCGACGGTGCGCATGGACACCGGTGAGCTCGTCGGTGTGGTCTGCCATGAGCATGTCGGACCAATTCGCCAGTGGGTGCTCGATGAAAGGAGCTTCGCCGCCTCGATCGCAGACATGGTGACCGGTGCTCTTACCGACGATCGTCGTCGGCGCCTCACGGCTGCGCTCGCGCACAGCGAGGAGCGGTATCGCACCTACGTTTCGATTTCCACCGAGGCGATCCTGGGGGCCGAGTTCGATCCGCCAGTGAAGACGGACCTACCGCTGGAACGGCAGGCGGACGAGGTGACCGCGCGCGCTGTCATCGTGGAATGTAATCAGGCGCTCGCGCGAATGCTATGCGTGGGTTCGACCAATTTATTGCGTGGTCGGTCGATCGCGGACCTGCTTCCCGTGGGCGTCGCGCGCCACATCGCAATCGAGTGGGTGCGGGCGGGCTACCGCCTGAGTGAGCAAGAATTCCAGATTACCGCGACCGACGGCCGATCGCGATGGGTACTAGGTTCGAATGTTGGCGTCATAAAGGATGGCGCGTTGACAGGACTCTGGTCCACGTGGCGCGACATCACGGGACGCAAGGATGCGGTCGCCAAGCTCGAGTATCAGGCGCGGCACGACTTACTCACCGGCCTACCGAACCGCAAGTGGTTCGCCGAGCAGCTCAGCGCACACATCGCCGAGTCGGCTGCCAACGGCGAGCGGCTCGCATTGCTGTTGATGGACCTCGACCGCTTCAAGGAGATCAACGACACGCTTGGGCATCTTGCTGGCGACCAGCTGCTCAAGTTGATCGGACCGCGGCTCAAGCCGCTGCTCGAGGCGACGCATGGCAAGATCGCGCGCCTGGGTGGCGACGAGTTCGCCGTGATCATCCAACGCGCCGGGAGCGAAGGGGCCATCCACGCGACCGCAGCCGAACTCGTCGCAGCGCTGCGCGAGCCGTTCTCGGTCGGGACGCTGCAGCTCGGCATCGACGCATCGATCGGCGTCGGGATTTTTCCGGTGCATGGCAATGACGCCTCGACGCTGCTTCGATGTGCGGACGTTGCGATGTACGAGGCAAAGCGCAAGAGCCTTCCCGCTCAGCTCTATTCACCGGCGCTTGATCGTCATTCGCTCCGTCGCCTGTCGTTAGCGACAGCGCTCGGCGAAGCGATCCGCATCGGCCAGATCGAGGTGCATTACCAGCCCATCGTCAGCTTGCGTGAACGGCGCATTGAGGGCGTCGAGGCGCTCGCCCGGTGGCAGCATCCAGAATACGGAATGATGCATCCCGATGAGTTCATTCCAATTGCGGAGATGGGAGACCAGATACGCGATCTAACGCTGTGCGTGCTGAACGAATCGACGCAACAGTGGGAGGCGTGGCGCAGCTCCGGCTTTTGCACGATCGTTTCGGTCAACCTTTCCGCGCGTGTGCTAATGGACAAGGGCTTCGTCGCCGACGTTCGGCGCATCCTACAGGCCCACGGCGTTCCCGGTGGGAATGTCCATTTCGAGATAACCGAGAGCACGATGCTCGCCGAGCCGGCGCGCGTCATCGAGACAATTACCGAGCTGAACACGCTCGGCATTTGCTTCTCGATGGATGACTTCGGCACCGGGTTCTCATCGCTCTCGTCCCTCAAGCAGCTACCGCTTGCGAGCCTCAAGATTGACCGCTCATTCGTTTCGCAGATACCGACGAGTGAGCGCGACACCTCGATCGTGCGCTCAACGATTAACCTCGCGCATGACCTCGGTCTCAAGGTTGTTGCCGAGGGCGTGGAGGTGGCCGATTCGCTCGCTATGCTCACGCGCATGGGCTGCGACCAGGCCCAAGGCTTCGTGATTGCCCCGCCCGCTAAGGGCTCGGTGATCCTCAACTGGGTACGCTCGAACGGCTGGAACTAGCCGCCCAAGTTCAGCACCTTCGACGTCGAGCGTTACAAAAAAAGCCGCTAGCAAGAACCCGCCCAGCGTGGGGGGCGCCGAAGCCGGCATGCAAGCGTGCCAATCGAGGTGGCGTCCGATGCCGCGAGCCGGCGAACTAGCCCGGGCACGGTCAATCGCGAGCTCGCCGTGCTGTCGCACTTGATGAACAAGGCAGTTGAGTGGGGCTGGATCGAACATCGTGCTGCTCGAATCAAGCAACTAGGCGAAGACAAGGGGCGCATCACCTACCTAACGATCGCACAGGCGAAGGCCTTGAGTGAATGCGCCGGGGGGGACGAAAATGCGCAGGTATATCCGTTCATCGTCATCGGCCTAACTACGTCGATGCGCATGATGGAGATCCTGTCAATCCGTAAAGACGACGTCGACCTGCAGCGGCGTGTTATCTACGTGCCGAAGGCTAAGACCGGCGCACGGAGCAGCCGATTACTGCGCAGCTCGCGACCTTTTTGGAGGGCCACATCGCGCGCCTACCTCGGCACACTCCCTGGTTGTTTCCATCGCCCACCGCGAAAGGCGACACACGGTCGACATTCGCAAACCCTATCGGCGTGCGGTCGAGGGGCGGGGTTGGACCCAGGTGAAGTGGTACGCCATACGCTGAGGCACACCGCCATCACCCATCTCGTGCAGGCAGGCGTAGACCTACCGACGATCAAAAGGATCTCGGGTCACAAGACGTTGCAGATGGTTGAGCGCTACGCGCACGCAAATGGGGAACACATTGCCGCAGCGATGGCCAACCTCGAGCAGCGCTACAAGGAGGCCAGTTGAATCACACGGAAGCGCCAGGACTAGGCCCCCGTCCCGACGTCGCTGATCTGTTGACAGGTGGTAACCTGCCCCGCTCTGTCTTGATCTCCGCGCGCCGGCGGCGCGATCGCCGACGCATTTACACGGAAATTACACAGAAGGGAACGAGGACCTGCCGCAAATTCATGCAGGTCCTTGATTATTTGGTGGCGAACCAGGGACTCGAACCCCGGACCAAAGGATTATGATTCCTCTGCTCTAACCAGCTGAGCTAGTTCGCCAAGGGGCGGAATTATAGGCGAACCCTCGCTAGCGGGTCAAAGAAGCGAAGCCGATAACACAACCCGCGATGAACCCGCCGACCGAACACGCCGGGCTTGCCCTTAATATCAGCGCGGTCGAGCGCGAGGCCGGCCTCTCGAAGGACGTGCTTCGCATGTGGGAGCGCCGGTACGGCTTTCCGAAGCCCGTGCGCGACGACAACGGCGAGCGAAGGTACTCGGTCGCCGAGGTCGCGAAGCTCCGTGCGATCAAGCGCCTCATGGATGTGGGTCTGCGGCCCGGCAAGATCATCCGCCACTCGCTCGAGGAGCTGAACGCGCTGGCGGAAGGCAAGGCCGTCGCCCGGCGGGAGACCGCCCCCCTCGGGGCGGAGAGCGAGATCATCGATCTGTTGTCGAGTCACGACGCGCCGGCCTTGCAAAACACGCTCGCCAATCAGCTCATGCGCCAGGGGCTGCAGCGTTTCGTGCTCGAGACGGCGACCTCGCTCAACCATGCGGTTGGCGAAGCGTGGATGCGCGGCGACCTCGCCGTGTTCGAGGAGCATCTCTACACCGAGCAGCTCCAGGTCGCGCTGCGCACCGGCATCAATGCGTTCCCGCGGCAGACGGGCATGCCGAAAGTGCTGCTCACGACGTTTCCCGGCGAGCAGCATGGCCTTGGCCTGCTGATGGTTGAGGCATTGCTCGTGCCTGAAGGTGCGCAGTGCATTTCCCTGGGTCCGCAGACGCCGATCGAGGACATCCGGCGCGCGGCGCTCGCGCACGACGTTCAGGTGGTGGCGCTGTCGTTTTCCGGTGCATTCCCGGTGCGGCAGGCCGGCGATGGACTCGCGGCGCTGCGGCGGCAGCTGCCCCCGACCGTCGCGATCTGGGCGGGCGGCGAGATGACGCGGCGTATCCGCAAGACACTTCCTGGCGTGCTGCTCGTTGCCGACATCGGCGGCACCGTCGCTGCGCTGAAAGCGTGGCGCGCGCTGGCGGCCGCGCCGTCGGCGCAGAGCACTTCCGCGAGCTCACGCTGACCGGCCGCCGGCCGCGGGTACCCGGCGCTTGTTTCGGCGGGGACGGCGGCGCCAAAAGTGTCGGGCAAAGGCGACGTTTTGCGCCGGATTCTCCAATCCGCCGCAAATGTGTCACGAAAATGGTCTTGGCGCGCCATATTCAATGCACGATTTCCGCTGCGAGCTTGCAGCCTTGTTGCTCGAAGGTGCATGATTCGGCCTTGTCACGAAATGAACAAAGGTAATAAATGGGCCGTGTCGCCCAATCCGGGTGGATTCTCTGCGTTTTTGCCGTTCTCGCGTCCGCGCTCTCGCCGGGTGAGGCGGCCGCCAGCGCCGTCGCCCAGGGCGTTGCGCTGAATCCGGCCGCAGGTTGCAGCAACGGCAATCTCGACATCACGTTGACGACGGTCGGCGCGCAGCGGGAAGGCTGGCGCGCCACGACGCTCTCGGGCTCGACCATCTCGCAGGGAGAAGTGCCAACCGGGCTCGTCACGTTCAGCGGCACGTTCACGAGCTTCCAGATCGTGTTTTCGCCGGCCCAGGCGGCCGACAGTCAAGTCGCTTCCTACGCGTACGTGGGAGCTACGCCACCGTCCGCGAACGACACCGCCGAGTTCTTTGTCTTCTACAAGTGCTCCACGCGCGAAGTGCTGCTGTCGTGCTACGGCCCCTATGGAACGTGCCCGCAGACCGCCCAGCAGGCGGTTGCGGTTCTTGCCCCGAAAGTCCCGACGCAGGGTCCATTGGCGCTCGTGTCGACGGCGCTGCTGCTCGCGGCCGCAGGCGGATTCGCTCTGTTTCGTCACCGGGCCGCCGTCCCCAGCCGCTGAACCGCGCGCGGCCGTCGCGGCATGGCGCCACGCAATACGCTTGCGTCCTTGTCGCCGATTTTCGCGGCGTATGATCGTTCGCCATGACTACCGCGATCTTGCTGTGGGTCGTGTATCTCGCCGCGGTCGCGTCGTACGTGCGCGCCGCCGTGCGCGCGACTCAAGGCGGCGCGAATCCCTGGTGGTACGTCGCCGGGGTGCCGCTCGTCTACCTCGCGATCCTGGGCTCGATCACGCTCTTCTGGTTCGCGCTCGCGTGGGTGTTCCGTTCGCCGCGCCCGAAGGCGATGCGGATCGGTCCCGGTGCGACACTGCGGCTTTTCTGGGACGAGATGTGGGCCATCGCACGATCGAGCCGGCGCATGGCGATGTATCGCTTTCTGCCCGGCGACCCGCCGCCTCGCAGCGCGGACGCGCCCGTGCTCCTGCTGCACGGAGTGCTTTGCAATGCCGGTTCGATGCATGATCTGCGCGTGGCACTCGTCGCCCGCGGCGTCGGGCCGGTTTACACGTTGAGCTACGGTCCGCCGCTCGCCTCGATCGACTCTTTCATCGACCAGCTCGCAGGAAAGATCGATGCGATCCTCGCCGCCACCGGAGCGCGGCAAGTGGCGATCGTCGGCCACAGCATGGGCGGGCTCATCGCCCGCGCCTATCTGAGGCGCCATGGCCCGCAGAGAGTGGGCACGGTGATCACCATCGGCACACCGCACAAGGGAAGCGTCCATGCGTGGCTCTTCCCGGGCGTGTCGCTCGGCCAGCTCCGCCCCTCCAATGCCTGGCTTGCCGAGCTCGGCCGGGCTCGCCCCAGCAAGGAAGTGCGCATCGTGTCGATCTGGTCATGGCACGACTCGATGGTCGCGCCGCAGACGAGTGCGGAGCTTGCGGGCGCCGAAAACATCGCGCTCGCCGGCATCGGGCACAACGCGCTCGTCAGGAACGAGCGCGTCTACGACATCGTCGCGACGGAGTTGAAGCGGGTGGGGGAGCCGGTGCCGGCGCGGAGCGCGCCGATGTCGGTCACGGCGAGGTGACCAGGATCGGCCTCTCGCACCGGCCGGCATGTCGCGACCGACGTCTCGTCGGTGCTACCAGTGAATCCCCTGCGTTATCTGCGCGAACGCCATCTGCTCGGCGGTCAGAGGCTGCGGCTCCGCGCTCTTCCGGCCCTGCGCGGCGGTCGAGTCGGGGAACATGTTGTACGCGGTGTTGAGCAGCACCTGCGTGAGCTTCGGCGCGACCGCATGCGCGACGGCGCCGAAGATGCCGAGCCGGGTCGCGATCCGCACCGGCCGATGGACGATCGCATCGACGACGAGGCCGGCCGCCTCCTCGGGTGAGAGCGTCGGCACGCTCTCGTAGATCTTTGTCGGCGCAATCATCGGCGTGCGCACGAGTGGCATATTGATGGTCGTGAAGTGGATGTTCCGGTCGAGGAATTCGGAAGCGGCGCACGCCGAGAACGAGTCGAGCGCCGCCTTCGACGCGACGTAGGCCGAGAACCGCGGCGCATTCGACAGCACGCCGATCGAAGAGATGTTGATGATGTGCCCGCGCTTCTTCTCGATCATCTTCGGCAGGAACCCCATGATGAGCCGGAGGGACCCGAAGTAGTTGAGCTGCATCGTCCGCTCGAAATCGTGGAAGCGGTCGAACGAGTTGATCACCCCGCGCCGGATCGAGCGGCCGGCGTTGTTGACGAGGAAGTCGCAACCGCCGTGCTCCTTCAACACGCGCGCCACCAGCGCGTCGCAAGATGCCAAGTCGGAGATGTCCGCCGGATAGATGAGCGCCTTGCCGCCCGCGCGCTCGATCTCCGCCTTCGTTTCGAGCAGCTTCTCTTCGCCGCGCGCGACGAGGATGACCTTGGCACCCGCTTCCGCGAGCACCATCGCCGTCGACTTGCCGATGCCCGACGACGAGCCGGTGACGACGACGATCTTGTCCTTGACCCGTCCGGCCAGCGACCGGTCGACGAAGAGATCCGGGTCGAGGTTGCGCTCCCAGTAGTCCCAGAGCTTCGGCGCATAAGACTCGAGCCTCGGGACCTCGATGCCCGATCCCTTCAGCGCCTTCATCGTTTCGCGGTTGTCGTAGCGCGTCGGCCAGTTGACGAACTGGAACACGTCCCGCGGAATGCCGAGGTCCGCGAGGACGACACGCATCGCGCGCTTCACCGGCGCAAGCGAGCCGAGGCCGTACAGTATTGGCGCCGGAATGAAGCCGAACATCTTCGCATTGATGCGCATCGTCATCTGCGGCGCGTGGCCCGCGTTCGCGAAGATGTTGAGCACCTCGCCGATCCGGTGCGGCTCGGGATCGGTCAGGTGGAAGCACTTGCCGTCGAGGCCCTTCTTGTGCGCGAGGTAGTCGAGCGCATCGGCGACGAAATCGACGGGCACGATGTTGATCCGCCCGCCTTCTATGCCGATCATCGGCATCCACTTCGGCACGAGATCGCGCGCCTTCTGGAGCGTCTTGAAGAAGTAGTACGGGCCGTCGATCTTGTCGATCTCGCCCGTCTTGGAATGCCCCACCACAAAGCCCGGACGGTAGATGCGGAACGGGCCTTTCGCTTCCCGGCGCACGATGCCCTCCGAGTCGTGCTTCGTCTTGAAGTAGGGGTGATCGAGGTCTTCGGCTTCCTCGAACATGTCCTCGCGGAACGTGCCGTCGTAGAGGCCCGCCGCCGCGATGGAGCTCACGTGATGGAAGCAGCCCGCGCCGGTTGCGGACGCGAACTTCACCGTGTTCTTCGTGCCTTCGACGTTGGCGAGCTGCTGCGCTTCGGCGCTCGCCTTCAAGTCGTAGATCGCCGCGAGGTGGAACAGGTGGTCGATCTTGCCTTTCAACTTCTTCAAGTCGCCCGCGCCGACACCGAGGTTCGGCTTCGCGAGGTCGCCCTCGACGGCAATCACCTGCTTCTCGTCGGCGCCCCAGGTCTTGCGCATCGCGGCGAGCTTTTTCTCCGACCCTTTGCGCACGAGCACGTAAATCGGCCGGCCGCGCGGCAGCAGGTTGGCGACCAGGTAACGGCCAATGAAGCCGGTCGCGCCGGTGACGAAGTAGGTCATCTGGATCTCCTTGCGTGGGCGGCGGCCAGCCGAATGAGCGCCGGCGCTCGAATCGGATGCCGGCCCCCTCCCTTAGGGACATTCATTCTCACTTCCGGCATCCCGGCGCGGTCGCCGGCGATTGTAACTCGCGGCTCGCGGGCGTCGGCGCGGCGGTTAGTTGGTTTGCTCTACAAGCGCTGGCCTAGAATGTCTTCCTCGATGAGTCGGCGCGCGCGCCGGCATGCCAAAAGGAGAGCACGATGCTGAAGAAGGCGAAGGCGAAGCTCGCGGAAGAGTCCGGCGGCGGCGCGGACGGCGGCGCCGAAAAGTCGAAGGAAGCGACGATGGACACCGCAAAGGAGATGGCGCAGACCGTCCTCGATTCGTCGCATCAGATCTGGCTCGCCGGGCTCGGGGCGTTCTCGCAGGCGAAGCAGGAGGGCGCGAAGCTCTTCGAGACGCTCGTGAAACAGGGCGAGAACCTGCAGGATCGGACCAAACGCGCCGCCTCCGAAACGGCGGCCGTGGCGCGCGAAGCCGCGACGGTGAAGGCAAAGGAGATGCAGCAGATGGCGGGCGGAACGTGGGACAAGCTGGAGCAGGTCTTCGAAGACCGCGTTGCGCGCACGCTGTCGAAGCTTGGTGTTTACACGCAGAACGACGTGCAGCAGCTTGCGAAGCGGGTCGACGAGCTCGCAGCGGCGGTGAATCAGCTGGTCAAGGCACCGGCCGGTCCCAAGAAGGTCGCGCCTGCAAAGCGTGCGGCGAAAAAGCATGCGCCTCCAGCCGCGTCGAATGCAGTCAAGGGGGCAAGCGGAAGGCGGGCGGCGAAAAGCGCGAAGCGCGCGAAGAAGTAAGGTTCGGGAGCAATCACGCAGCGCAGCCTGCGATAGGTTTCACTCGCGGTTCAGCTTTTCCACCTGCTTGATGTAATTCTGCATCGCCTCGTCCTTGCTCGTGCCCTTGAGCTTGGACCAGGCGTCGAACTTCGCCGCGCCGACGAAATCGAAACCGCCTGGACGCGCGCCTGTTACGTCGCCTTCGGTCGCCTGCTTGTAATACGAATAGAGCTTGAGCAGCGTCGCGTTGTCGGGCTTTTTCTTCGTCTGCTTCGCGGCGGCGGCCGCCGCTTCGAATTGCGCCCTCAGATCGACCTTCTTCGGAGCAGCCATCGTGCATCCTCCTCGGCCACGCTTGCGCGGGGTGTGCTACTTTAGCGCGAACGCGAAAGCGCGCGCAATTCAACACGCGAGCGCGGCCGGCCGCGCTCGCATAGCTAGTCGGCCGCGCTTCCAGGTTCCAACGTCGCCTAAGAGCTTCCCGCTACCGCGAATGACCGCCTTGAGACACGCGAAGATGTCCGCGGTCGACACCGCGTGGCTGCGCATGGACCGTCCCGGCAACCTGATGATGATCACGGGCGTGATGGTGTTCTTCCGGCCGATCAGGATCGAGCGCGTGAGGCGCGTCATCGAAGGACGTTTCCTGAGCTTTCCGCGATTTCTGCAGCGGCCGATGCAGAGGTCCGGGATAGCGTTTTGGGAAAGCGCGCCCGATTTCTCGATCGACGATCACGTGGTTCCGGTATCGCTCCCCGGGCGCGCGACAACGAAGGAATTGCAGACGCTCGTTAGCCGCCTCGCGAGCCAGCCGCTCGACCCGGCGAAGCCCTGGTGGCAGTTCCACCTCGTCGATAACTTCGAAGGCGGCTGCGCGCTCATCGCTCGTATCCATCACTGCTACGCGGACGGGATCGCGCTCGTCCGCGTCGTGATGTCGATGACGGATGCGCGGCCGAACGGCCCCGCGGCGATGCCGTTCCACGCAAGACCGAATCGCGCAAGCCGCGGCAACGCGGACGATCCGCTCGCCGATCTGTTGCAGCCGATCTCCGGGGTGATGAAGCTCGTGCGGAAGGTCGGCGCCACGCTGATCGAGAAGGGCGCCGCCATCTGGGAAGATCCGTCGAGGGCCGTCGCGCTGGCGGCGCAGGGCGGGGCGCTGACGGCTGAAGTCGCGAAGCTTGCCTTGATGCCGCAGGACTCGCCGACGCGCTTCAAGGGCAAGCCCGGCGTCGCCAAGGAGGTGGCGTGGGCCGCGCCGCTGCCGCTGGCCGACGTCAAGACGGTCGCGAAAGCGCTGCGCGCGTCGGTCAACGACGTGCTCCTGTCGTGCGTGGCCGGAGCGCTCGCCGGCTATCTCGCGCAGAAGGGGGACCGCACGGAAGGCGTGATGATGCGCGCGCTCGTGCC
>Ga0070672_100002059_pt1 | contig 12671 bp, 12 predicted proteins | sample KBSM13metaG_FD_66151 | JGI IMG/M metagenome (GOLD analysis project Ga0070672, IMG submission 66151) | Miscanthus rhizosphere microbial communities from Kellogg Biological Station, Michigan, USA - KBS M1-3 metaG | ecosystem: Host-associated > Plants > Roots > Rhizosphere > Soil ... | reverse complement strand
ACAACCGCCAGCGCATCCATTCGTCCATCGGATATGAAACGCCGATCGACGCAGAATGCGGCCTCATGGCCGCTTAGCCTGGTGTACGTTGAAACGAGGCAAGGTCATAGACTTTCCTGCAAGCGAAGCACGCGTGAGGCGCCAAGTCTGAACGCAAATAGTTGTTGTCGGTTGCCTGCGGTGCGTTCGACGTCCCGATCTCGAAGTCGGTGAGGCGATTGAGTGAAGACAGTTTCGAGCGCATGGGCACGCACGCGCGGGAGCGCGAGTCCTGCGTTGGCAGAACTTGCTCTGATGCGCAGGCGAATTGTTGTCCTCGCCGGCCTCTTCGCATGGCCCCTCGCGGGCATCGCCCAACCGGCAGGCAGCATGGCGCGCATCGGCTTCATCGGCGGCACTGCGCGCGACTCGCTTCGCACCTGGGTCGAGCCGTTTCGCCAGGGCTTGCGCGAGCTGGGCTATGTCGAGGGGCAGAACTTCACCATTGAGTTCCGCTGGCAGGAGGGCAAGCAGGAACGTTTGCCTGGACTACTGGCCGAGTTGGTCGCACTCGCTCCCGACGTGCTCGTGACCGTCGGCCCACGCGAGGCAGTACTCGCCAAGGACGCGACCACCACGATCCCCGTCGTTGCCCTGGGGGTCGACGATCCCGTCGTGGCGGGCCTCGCGGTCAGTTACGCGCGCCCGGGCCGCAACATCACCGGGCTGTCGGGCGCGTTCCAGGGCATTTTGGAAAGGCGCCCGCAATCGCCGGCCGGTGGATGCGCAGAAAAAACGCCCGCAAGAGGGAGAGTTGAGAGCTGCTGGGCCTCGGCCGCGAGGTCCACCGTGCAGTGGGCCGTCGACGACGTTTGGGCTAACGCCGAATGGCGAGCTTGAAATGATCAATCCATCGCGGCTGCAACCCACCGCACGACCGCCTCGGGCGTCTTGAATTCGTCGACGGAGCGTGCGGGCACGCTCGGATAGCGGGCATTCCAGAGACGACTGAGGGTAAAGCCTGGACCAACTTCGAGGGCACAGGCGATGCCCCGCTCGGCAACCGCGTCCATACAGTCGTCCCAGCGAATCGCTTCAGCCATCTGCTCCGCCAAGGCGCTCCTTAACGCACCTACATCCCACACGACCCCCGCATTGCGGTCTGTGACGAGCGGAACGTGCGGCGGCGCAAACGCCACGCGTTTCAGCGCCGCGGCGAATGGCGCCACCGCGCCGCGCATCCAGCGAGTGTGCGACGCCACTGAGATCGCAAGGGTACAGACGCTCGCCCCCAGCGCCGCCGCTTGCATAGCCGCCGCCTCGAGCGAGCCTTTTTCCCCGCCCACGAGGACGCGGTCAGGTGCGAGGCGAATCGCCAGATCCAAATCGTGGGTTTGACAGAGCCGCTCGACCAGCATCAAAGACACGCCGGTGATCGATAGGAGGCCAGTCCTGCTGCCCTGCGCACTGGCGTCCATCAAGGCGGCGCGACGTGCGGAGAGAACCATTGCCTCGTGCGCGCCGAAGACGCCGGCGGCGTGAAAGGAAGCCAGTTCGCCGACGCTGTAGCCGATCACGACGGTCGGAGGCGGCAGGAGAGGTGCCATCACATTCCATGCCGACACGCACAGGCCGGTGATGAGTGGCTGCGCCACTTCGTTGCGCTGCGTCCATTTCACGTCGGCGAAACGCGCCCGCCAATCTGGGCCGAAGGCGTCGACCAAGGGCGCGAGGCTCGTAGCGTCAGCGGCGTCCAGCCAGGGCAGCATGTCCGGGTGTTGCGTGCCTTGCCCCGGGAACAGGATCGCAAGGCTCATGTGCAGGTCTGCACGACCCAGGCCGCGGCCGCGAGCGTGTCTGCCGCGCCGCCAGGTGACAGGCGACGAGCGACGAACGCGCGATGAATTCTTTCGGCGTGCGCAGCAGCATCTGCTCGGTACGCGCCGCCTGCCGACAAAAAGCCCTGCGCCTCTCGCTGCGCGAACCGTAGACCTGCCATGCCCGCTCGATGGACGAGGTTCGTGTCCTGGAGCGTTGCCATTACGGCGAAAAGGGTCTGCAGCAACGCGCGTCGGCGGTCGAGGCCGTCGCGGCAAGCGGCATGAAGTGCGGGGACCGCGCAATCGAAGAGGACCGGGAAGCCTTCCGCGGCTTCAGTACGTGCGCCGCGAATACCGTGTCGGCGGCAGGCACGCTGGCCGTTTGAAGTCTCGCCTAGGCGCGCGTGCTCCGCGAGCGACTCGCCCCAGGTCTCGACAAGGGTTGTCCGGAGCCATTCAGCGGTGGGCGCCCGCGCCGAAACGTGGCGGCATCGTCCTGCAGCCGCACACAGCATCCCGAGCGTAAAGATCGCGCCACGATGGGTGTTGACACCGCCGGTGGCCGCGAGCATCCGCTGCTCGGCCGCCATCGCCAGGGCCTGCAGCTGGCCGAACGGAGGCGCTTGCGCGCCGAGCGTCGCGACCTCGCAGAAATATCGGCGCAGGGAGAGGATGCTGCGCACGAAGGTGCGCGCGGTCATGTCGACATGGCTGCCGTTGTCGACGAAGGACACGAGCCCGGGCTTGGGATACAGCGCGAGCTCCTCGTGGAGGGCATGCGTCGCAGCGCGCCCCATGGCGCCGGCGGCCACTCCGCTGCGCGTCGACGTGGCGTCGTTCGCCGCTGCTGTCGAGCGCGCTGGCCGATTTTCGTCTGCGAAGCCGAGGGACCGGACAGCGATCATGCGGCGGCTTTCGCGCATGCGGACGACAGCCACGACAGATCGCGCTCGATGCACGCGCCTCGTGCTCGCCTGACGAGAATCGAACCGGCGCGGCCGGCTCGCCACGCTTGCCACTCACGCCAGGCGACAGCAGGGCCGTTTGGGAAGGCGAGCTCGCCATCGACGCGCCGCCCCGGCACGCCTTGCTCCAGGATCCCGACAGCCGTGTCAGCCTCCGCAGCGTCGGCGACGGGCACCGTCAGGTCGATGTCCGAGCCATGGTGCACGTACGGCAATCCCGTCAGCCGCTCCCATCCAAAGCTGCCATGCACACGGATACCGGGCAGCTCTCGGCCGAGAGTGAAGCCGCACTGAGCCGGCTCAGGAAACGCGTCCAGATCTCGCCTGATGTCGTCGGGATCGATCCGCAATGCATAGCGCTGCCGTCCCCAGGTGGTCGGTGCGGGCACGCCGAGCGAGACCCAGTGCCCGGAGACGCACGCTTGCGTCGCCACGACCGCGGGCAGGTCGCTGACCGCCCAGTGCGCGAAGCAGGCTGCGGCGTCGGCACCATTGTGCTGGGCAGCGGCTCGCCGCCAACCCGCAGCCGTGAGCCGCACCAGCTCATGTCGGCGCAGATCCATGCGGTCAGGCCGCGTCGAGGACGCGCTGGATGACGGCCGCGGCCAGACGCCGACCCCCGCGCGCGGCGCCATCGGCAGCGCGCTCATCGTTCGTCGGTGCGCTCGCCAGCGACTCTCGCAGCGCCACGGCCAGATCGCCGGTCCAGAGCGAGCGAACGCCACCCATGGCGATGTAGTTATCCACCCCCGGCGCGAACACGGGGCTGGTCTTCGACAGCGCGGTGAGGCGCTCTTCCGAGATCTTCGTGATTCGCGCCATCGCCGGGATGCCCATCACCCGGATCTCGGCGTCCGGCAGGGCATGGCAGGCATTGGCGATCAGGCCCGAGGTGATGAAGCCGCCCGACAGAGCCTGGTCGTAGACGAGCCCGATCACCCGATGCCCGCGCCGCCTCGCCAAGTCGATGCAGCAGCCGAGGTGAGCCATCGCGCGGTTGATGCCGAGCAACTCGTCGCGGCGGCGCAGCTGCTGTCCTTTGGTGTCGATGAGCAGCAGGATCGGCCGGCCCGTATGGCGGGCGACGGTGTCGAGGACGATGCGGGCCTGATTCAAGGCGAGGCCGACGCCGATCGGTGCATGGTTCGTCGTGCCCAGGACGGTGATGCACTCGCCGTCGACCGATCCGGTGCCGTAGAGCAGGTCGCCGTGTGCTTCGATGCCGTGCGACTCGGGGAAGAGTCGGCCCGCGAGCGCCTCCCAGTTCATGACGGTTCGCGGTTGAGGCCCGCGTCCGACCGGAGCTCGCGCAGCGCCTCGCTGTCGAGCTCCGACACCTGCTCGGCCCGTTGGATGCCGATCTGGCGCCAGAACGCGATGGCGTCCGCGCCGGGCGGCGCCCCGTGCAGGCGTTCCGAGAGGAGCCGGTGCTCGGCTTCGAGACTGTCCAAGATGGCGGGGCGCTGGACGCCGAGCCAGGCGATCGCTGCGGCGCGGAAGGCCTCGACGTCGTCGTCGACCAGCACGTCGCTGTCGCCGCTCAGGAACCGGTGCTTGCCTCCGGTGGTTTGCCAGACGAGGGCCCGGTCGCGCGAGTCGAATTCTTCGACGCCGTGCGAGGCTTCAATGACCTCCGGCCCGGACATGCCGAGCCGACCGATGTCGCTCATGATGACCGTGTCCGTGCAACGCGCGACGATGCCCATTCCTCCGAAGCATCCGTTCTTGCCGCCGATGAGGACGAGGACCGGCACCCCCGATGCGCGTGCATCCAGCACGGAGCGCATCACCTCGGAGACACCGATCAGGCCGGCATTGGCCTCGTGCAGCCGCACGCCCCCCGACTCGGCGAGCAGCACCACCGCGTCCGGACGATCGCGAGCGGCTCGCCGCAGCAGGCCGACGAGCTTGGCGCCGTGCACCTCGCCGACGCCGCCGCCCATGAACTCTCCCTCCTGGCTCGCGACGAACACGACCTTGCCGTCGAGACGCGCCCGGCCGATGGCCACGCCGTCGTCGAAGGCGCAGGGGACGCCGAGCTGGGCGAGGTGCGGGCTCGTGAGCCGTTCTGCCGGCGGCAGCCACTCGTGAAAGCTGTCGGCGTCGAACAGCCGCTCGATGCGCTGGCGCGCCGTGCATTCGGCGTAGCTGGCGTTCATGGTCGCGGCCCGGCAATCTCGGCGACCGCCTGGTCCAGCCGGAGGCTGACGACCGCCGGGGTCGCGCCCATGTCGTTGATGGAGACGCGCAGGCCGGCGAGCGGGTGGCGCTCGCGGAAGTCTTCCATGACGGCCTCCCAGATCGGCGCGAAGCCGCGCGCCGAGGTCGACACCTCGACGGTGCACGCCGCGTCCTCCCGGGGCTCGACCAGCACCTCGAGGTTGCCCGAACCGACGACGCCGACTAGCGCCGGAACGAACGGTCCGACGGGCCTGCCGCCGGTGAACTCGAAATGCAGGCGTTCCAGCTCGTTCGACATGCTCATGGCATCACCAATTGCGAAAACGCTTCGGCGGACGATAGAGCCCGCCCGAGGCCCGCACCAAGTCACGAATGGAGCGCGCGGCGAGGAGGTTGCGCGTCGCGTCGCGCTGGTCGATGCCAAGGTCCTCGGGGCGCCGGATGATGCCGCGCTCTCGCAGGGCCGCGACGCGCTTGCGATCCCGGCCCAGGCCGACGGCCGTGTACCCGGCCACGCCCCGGATCGCCTGCTCGCGCTCCCCGTCGTCGCGGCACAGGAGGAGATTAGCGATCCCTTCCTCGGTGAGGACGTGGGTCACGTCATCGCCGTAGATCATGATCGGCGGGAGCGGCAGCCCTGCCTGCCCGGCGAGCTCCCAGGCGTCGAGCGTCTCGACGAAGGCCGGCTCCATGTGCTCCCGGAACGTCTCGACCATCTGGACGACCAGCTTCTGGCCGCGCGGCGTTCCGCGCGCGCCTTGGAGGCCGTTGCGCGCCTCGCGACCGGCCTTCAGCCACGCTTCGCTGCCGTGGCGCCGGCCGCGCGCGTCCGCGCCCATGTTGGGAGCGCCCCCGAATCCGGCGATGCGGCCCGTCGTCGCCGTCGAGCTGTTGCCGGCCAGGTCGACCTGGAGCGTCGAGCCGATGAACAGATCGCAGGCGTAGTGGCCCGCCGCCTGCGAGAAGGCGCGGTTGCTGCGCAGCGACCCGTCTCGTCCCGTGAAGAAGACGTCGGGTCGGGCGCGCACGTACTCCTCCATGCCCAGCTCCGAGCCGAACGAATGGATCGACTCGACCCATCCGGCTTCGATCGCCGGGATCAGCGCCGGATGCGGATTGAGCGCCCAGTGCTTGCAGATCTTGCCTTTCAGGCCAAGCGATTCGCCGTACGTCGGCAGCAGCAGCTCGATCGCCGCCGTGTCGAATCCGATGCCGTGGTTGAGCCGCTGCACGCCGTACTCGGCGTAGATGCCCTTAATCGCCATCATGGCCATCAGCACCTGGATCTCGGAGATCTGCGCTGGGTCGCGCGTGAAGAGAGGCTCGACCAGCGCGGGCGTCGGCGCGCGGACGACGAAGTCGACCCAGTCCCCAGGGATGTCGACGCGGGGCACCGTTTCGACCAACTCGTTCACCTGGGCCACGACGATGCCGCCGCCGAATGACGTGGCCTCGACGATGACGGGAGTGTCCTCGGTGTTGGGGCCTGTAAAGAGGTTGCCGTGTCGATCGGCCGAATGAGCCGTGACGAGCGCGACATGGGGCGTGAGGTCGACGAAATAGCGGCCGAACAGTTCGAGGTAGGTATGGATGGCGCCGATCTGGATGCGGCGCTGCGCTACCAAGCGCGCCAGCCGGGTCCCCTGCGGGCCCGAGAACGAGAAGTCGAGGCGGGTGGCGATCCCCTTGTCGAAGACGTCGAGATGCTCAGGCAGCGCCAGCACCGACTGCACCATGTGCAGGTCGTGGACGACAGCCGCGTCGACCGCGGCTAGGCTGCGAGCAAGGAAGTCGGCCTGTTTCTGGTTGTTGCCTTCGAGGCAGACGCGATCGAACGGGGCGATGACGGCCTCGAGCAGCCTCGTCGCGTGTTCCGCAACCACACGCTTGTTATCAAGGGACGCGCCGAGCGCTGTCTGTGCGCGCGACAGCCGACGCGCACGCTCGGTGGCGCGGGTATCCCAAGACCTTGTGACGCGAGTGTCCACGAGAAAGCGTCTTCGTCAGCGGGCGGCAGGCACTGGGCCCATGACTTGGTCGGGAAGGAGCGTCGCGATGCCTGGGAACAGGCAGATGAGGACGACCGAGAGCAGCATCAGCCCGACGAAGGGCATCACGCCCCAGATGATGTCGCGCAGCGAGATGTCCGGAGCGATGTTCTTGATGACGAAGAGGTTCAGGCCGACGGGAGGATGGATCAGTCCCGTCTCCATCACGATCGTCATCAGGACGCCGAACCAGATCAGGTCGAACCCGGCGGCCTTGAGTGGCGGCAGCACGATTGGCGTCATCATCAGGATGATGCTGACCGGCGGCAAGAAGAACCCGAGGATGATGACGAGCAGGAGGATGGTGGCGAGGAGCAGCCACTTCGACAGGCCGAGGGCGACGATCCACTGCGCGGCACCCTGGCTGATGTGAAGGTAGCTCATCACGTATGAAAAGAGCAGCGACATGCCGATGATGAACATCAGCATCGTCGATTCCTTAAGCGTCGCCGAGAGGATCGGCGCGACATCCTTGACACGCCAGACGCCGTAGACGACAGCGATGAGAACGAGGGCGAGGAGGGCACCGAGCCCGGCCGTCTCAGACGGCGTGGCGAATCCACCGTACAGCGCGACCATGACGCCGATGAGCAAGACAACGAAAGGCAGAACACGCGGCAGCATCTCTACCTTTTGGCGCATCGAGAAATCCTCTCGATCCAGCATCGACGACGTCGTTCCGTGCGTCGCGAAGGCGGTCTGCGCACGCCTGAACTCGCGCTTGTAGTTGAAGACGGCGTAGGCGGCGAACAGGAACACCAGGAGCACGCCCGGGCCGATGCCGGCGAGGAACAGGCGGGCGAGCGACTGCTCCGCGGCGACCGCGTAGAGGATCATGGTGATCGAGGGCGGCAGGAGGATGCCGAGGGTCCCGCCGGCGGCGATGATTCCGGCCGCGAATCCCGGCGAATAGCCGCGCTTTCGCATCTCGGGAATGCCCGCGGAGCCAATCGCCGAGCAGGTCGCCGGGCTCGAGCCGGCCATCGCTGCGAATAGGGCGCAGGCGAAGACGTTCGCGACCCCCAGGCCACCGGGCACCTTGTTCATCCACACGTGCATGGCCGCGTAGAGGTCCTGACCGGCGCGTGACCTGCCGATCGCCGCTCCTTTCAGGATGAAGAGCGGGATCGCCAGCAAGGTGATGCTCGACATCTCCTCGTAGACGTTCTGGGTGATGGTGTCGAGCGAGGCCGCGGGCATGAAGAACGCCATGAAGACGACCGCAGTCGCGCCGAGCGCGAAAGCAATCGGCGCGCCGGAAAACATGAGGAGCAGCGTGACCAGGCCGAACAGGGAGCCGATCATCAGCATGGACATCACGTCGCTCCTTGGCGCGAGCCGAGTCGACGCACGGAGGCGGCGACTTGCACCGCGATTTGCAGCGACAGCAGCGTCATGCCCAGCGCCATCAGCCCGTACGGAATCCAGAGCGGCGGCGCCCACGAAGACGAGGTCGTCTGCTTGTCGACCCAGGCCTCGTGCAGCAGCGTCCACGACTTCCAGGCGAAGAGCGCACAGAAGCACAAGCTCAGGACGTCGACGAGCAGCAGCCGCACGCGATCCAGCGTCGACGGAAGCAGCGACGACACCGCCTCGATGCCGATGTGACCGCGAATCGACTGCACGAAGGCACCGCAGAGAAACGTCGCCCCGACGAGCAGGAACACGGCCGTCTCGTCCTGCCAGTCGGTCGAGGACTTGAAGAGGTAGCGGGTGACGACGCTGGAGGTCAGCACTGCCGATGCCGCGAGCAGAGCGACCATGCCGAACGCCACCATCACATGGTTGACGCGCACCAGCAACATGGCCAGCGGCATGAGCATCGAAGGCGTGGCCGGATCTACCTCGCTGGCCGGCCGCGGTTCCGGCGCTGCGGCCAGACCCACGGGGACGCCGGGCTGGATCTCCGCGCTCATCAGATCAGCTTCTGCGCAGCGGTCATCAAAGCCTTGCAGCTCTCGTTCCGCTCGAGATAGTCCTTCCACGCCGTGTCGCGGGCGATCGCTTGCCACTTGCCTACGGTCGCTGCATCCAAGTCGTACACCTTCGCACCCGCCTTCGCATAAACGTCGGCCGCGGCTTGGTCGTCGGCCTTGGCCGCGTCTGTGGCGAACTTCTCCTGCTCGGCGCCAGCCTGCATGATGATGTCCTGCTGTGCCTTGGGCATCTTTGCGAAGATCTCCTTGGACATCATGAGCGGCTCGAACATGAACCAGTACGCCTTGTTGCGGCCGCTGGTCAGGTGCTTGGCGATCTCCTCGAGCTTGAACGAGATGAAGCTGGTCGACGAGGTCATCGCCGCATCCATCGCGCCGGTCTGCATCGCCGCGTAGATTTCATTGGAGGGCAGCGTGATGACGGAGGCGCCCGCCTGCTTGAGGACAAGATCCATCTCGCGGCTTCCGCCCCTTACCTTCATACCTTTCGCGTCGCTTGGAGCGACCAAGGCAGCCGGCCGGCTCGCTACGCCGCCTGCCTGCCAGATCCAGCTGACAACGACGATCCCCTTTTCGTCCAGGACCTTCGTGAGCAACCTGCCGACCTCGCTGGTCTTCCATTGATTGCCGACCTCGTAACTCGGCACCAGCGCCGGCATCAAGCCGATGTTCGTCTCGGGCACCTCGCCACCAGCGTAGGAAAGCGGAACCAAGCTGAAGTCGAGGGCGCCCTTGCGCATCGCCGAGAACTGCGAATTGGTCTTCATGAGGGACGAGCCCGGGTACACCTCGGCCTTCAGAGCGCCATTGCTGCGCTTCTCGATATCGGCGGCGAATCGCCGACAGAGCCGATCGCGAAAGTCCCCTGTCGTCAGAGTACCGCTCGGGAACTGATGCGAGATCTTGAGGGTGCCGGCTTGCGCTGTGGAAACTCCGGCAAGGGTGACGAGCGGCACAGTGGAACCGGCTTGGATAAATTGGCGGCGGGTGACAGTCATGGTGATCCTTGATGTGCAAAGCAAGAGCAGCGGTGACTCAGCCACCGCGGACATACAGGGCGACGAACCCGCGCGCCGATGCGGGCGCTCCCGCCGCTGGCGCTCCAGACGCGACAAAGATTAGGCGCCCCGCTGGGTTCGCGAACGCACGCAGCTTCAATTGCAACGGCCGCTGCGGTTCATCCGAGAAAAGTAGACCTTGCGTCGACAACATGGCCGTGACATCGCTCGCGGAGACGTTGCGCAGGATCGCGTTGAAATTGGTTCCGGGGTTGCCGTCGAACACATCCTCCGTGTAGCCACCCGAATTTGTTGGCACCAGTCGAGAGGAACGCGAGGGCGGCCCCTCGGGTTTGGCGCCGCAGTTCTCCCAGCCGGACCATGCGCTACCTGCCAGCACGGCCGCGTTCCACGCCGCCAGGGCGTCCACTGCGGTCCATTGGGCATCCATCAGGATGGCCGCACTCTGTGTAACGACACCGAGATTGATGTTCGAGACGACATTGGTTGAGTCGCCGTGTCCCGAGACGCATATCTCACGCAAACCGGGAAGGTCCGGCTCCATGTGCTCGGCAAGAACCAGAGTCGTGCCAACTGGCAAGAGCGCCGAAGCCGTCGAGGTGGTTACGGTTGCCTGAATGGCACCGGTAGACGCTTGGTAAGTGATGGATTGAGGCGTGGTCACACCAAGCGCGACGCTGTTGGCGTAGATGGTCGTCGCCGGCTGGGCTTGCTGAACCGGTGGCGGCTCCGACGAACCACCCCCGCCACAGGCCGCGAGCAGCGATGCCACCGCCGATGCGGTCCAAATCCGTGTAGGCCGCTGCATGAACATGCTACGACTGCAGCGAGGAGAACGTGCCGGCCGGCGGCCGGCACGTTCGACTCATCAGGGCGTCGGGATCAGCGCGGGCGAGATGTTCGCCGCACCAGCCTTGTAGACGTTGGTCGCGTCAAGGGCAGTGAGGTAGCCCTGAGCTACCAGGGCATCCGCCGCAGCCGCCACCTTGCTCTGGTAGTCCGCGCGACCGGTATAGAGCGTTGACAGTGTGGTTCGCGGGTCGGAGGGCGCCTTCGTCGCCGGACTGGTCGCGAATGGCACCGTCGATCCGGTGAATTGGCAGACCTCGCCCACCGCGTGTCCCGCGCCGCGAACGTTCCAGGATGTATAGGTTGCCAGCGGAGCGGCTACCTCGGGCACGCGCACGCCCGTAGTCTCGTTGCCGTTGCCGTCGACCTTCGGAACAAGCACGGTGTACTGCTTGGCCAGGTTGACGCTCGGCGCAGCGTTTGTATAGTCGGTCACGAACAACTGGTTGACATTGCCTGTGTAGGTGAATGTCAGAGGGGTAGGCGTCGCAGCAGCGCCGTTGGGTACCGTGACGGTGCTGAGGTTGGGAAAGCCTGTCGACACTTGGTCGGGCGCGACCAATTGGCCGGACGCGGCCGTCGGGTACTGCGACGGAGGCGGCGCCGTGCCCTTGACCACCCAGTTTTCCAGTGCCGGAATGAGTGCCCGTTCCACCGGCGTCTCATTGACCGGACTGCTAGCGAACTGGCATGTCGACCCCGCTGCCGGCTGCGTGACGATGCCTGTCGTCACGCCTGCGCCGCCACCATGTTGTGCCCCGGGAATCATGTAATAGCGGACGTTTGTCGGCAAGGTGAGGTCGTGCCCTGCACCGTCGGTGACGACCAGCGACGCGCGGCCTCCCCACCATTCGTAGCTGCCGTCGATCTGCATGATGTTCGGGCAGGTGTTCGAAGCCAGGCAACTCTTGAGCAAACCGTCGTTCGCACCGCCCACGGGATCGGTGATCACGTTGTACGCAAATGGGAACTGGTCTCCCGGCATCCAGTGATCCTCGTGCTGCTTGGACCAACGGCCGCCTTGGTTGAATCGACTGTTGACCCAGGTCTTTCGACCGGCCGGGATGATGGGCATCATTCCCTCGAACACCTTGTTGCCGTTCGAGTCCTTGTTGAAGCCTTGGTACAGGAAATCGCGCATGAAGCGGCCCGACTGCGAGACGCCTTCACCAAGCGCGACATCGAAGTTCGTGCTTGGATTGGACGGGCAGTTCGTCCCAGCAGCGCAGGCCGCTTGCTTCATGTCGTTGAGGGGATTTGCGGTGCCCTTCGCATCGACAGGCGAATTGCGCAGGAACGCGACCAGATCCCGCACAGCTGCAAAGCCAATGCCGGACACCTTGGGATCCTTTGCACGGTAGATGAAGGTATAGATCGTTCCGGCATCGGGCGGCACGGTGCCCCCATTGGCCGTGGGCACGGCGGCGGGCGGCGTGAACTGCACCGAGACCGAGCCGTTGGCGTTGGTGACGTAGCTCCAGTTGGCCACGGGCGCCGAGGGCGATGTGTAGTCCTGCTTGCCGCCGGCGTTCAGCCAAGTTTGCCGTGCCGTGAACGTCACTTCCGATCGGTCCGTCAGTGAGGCTGGCATGTACGTGAGGGGGATGGTCGTGCCGCCCGCGAAGTCGGGAACGTACTCCTCACGGCTCAAGCCAGTGATGGGCGTTCCGTCCTTGTTGATAGCCGTCGGGAAAGAAACGCCGATTGACCCGGTCGCACCGGCACCGGATTGCGCGATCTCGCTCTGCCACCCGCTCCAGACAACCGTGTAGCCCAGGCGCAGCATCGATGGGACATTCGCGTCCGGCGCGACACCGCCTGTAATCGCACCACCACCGATGAAGCCAAGAGCGACCTTATTTCCGCGGTTCAC
>Ga0070672_100002051_pt1 | contig 12698 bp, 14 predicted proteins | sample KBSM13metaG_FD_66151 | JGI IMG/M metagenome (GOLD analysis project Ga0070672, IMG submission 66151) | Miscanthus rhizosphere microbial communities from Kellogg Biological Station, Michigan, USA - KBS M1-3 metaG | ecosystem: Host-associated > Plants > Roots > Rhizosphere > Soil ... | reverse complement strand
GGCTTCACCGTTCCGGCGAGCGTCCGGCACAAGCGGTTTTTGGTTACTTTTTGCCGCAAGCAAAAAGTGACCCGCGCGAAGCGCGGAAGCTTCACGCATTCAAAGCTTCAAAAGCAGTAGCCGGATGCAATCCGGGAACGACGCACATCGACAGATTGACCGGCTTTCCGCTGCTGCAATGCGTGTGTTCGAGGAATCTCTGCGATCGTCAAAGCGCCTTCTCGAGCACCTCAAATCGCAAATCATCCCTCTTCGGAATCCCGAACCGCGCATCCCCGTAAGGAAACGGCTTGAGGATCCCGGTTCGCCGGTAGCCGCGGCGTTCGTACCACGCGATGAGCTCGTCGCGGATGTCGATGACGGTCATGCGCATAGCCGGCAGCGACCAGTCCTCGCGCGCGATACGTTCGGCTTCGGCGAGGACGGCCTTGCCGATGCCGGCGTTCTGCAGTCCCGGCCTCACCGAGAACATGCCGAAATAGCCCGCGCCGTCCTCCACGGCCACGTGCGCGCACGCGAGCAGTTCGCCGTCCTCCTCCGCGAGCAGGATGCGGCTGCGCGGGCGTTCGATCTGGGCGATGACGTCGTCGGGGCCGGTGCGGCGGCCGTCGAGGAAATCGGCCTCGGTGGTCCAGCCGGCGCGGCTCGCGTCGCCGCGGTAGGCGGATTCGACGAGCGCGACGATGGCGTCGGCGTCGCCCGGCGCGGCTGCGCGGAAGGTCAGTTCGGACATCGTTTCACCACCTGTGCATGTGCATGAGGGACTCGGCGCTGCCCCAAAGCAGCAGCGCCACCAGCGCGATGACCAGCGGCAGCGCGACCCAGAGGATCAGGCGAACGCTCCTGGCCGCCTTGCCCTGCAGCGATTCGGCGCGTTGCTGGAGGCGCTCGGCGCGCTCGAATTGCTGGCGGACCATCGCGACCTGTTCGCGCTGGAGGGCCATGGATTCGGACTGGCGTTCGATTTGCAGGCGCTGCTGGTCGCGGATCTCGCGCAGCAGGGCGACGGTTTCGGAGTCGGTATCCATCGGGGCCGTTCAGGCTGTCGTCGACGGCGAAGCTTAACCCGGCGGCGAGGCCATCCAGCAGCGGCGGCCGGGCGGGCAGCCGGAACGTCGGTCTCCGACCCGGCTTCCGCGATCGGTTGCGCTTGCGCTCGAGCCCATCTGCGCGTGCACGAACGCAGGGTCTTGGCGGCCTTGCGCGGATGCCTCGTCGCGACGTCAGGCGGCCTCCTCAGACCTCCGCGACTCCTTCCAGATAGAAGACGCAGGCGCCTTCGAGCTCCACGCGCTCGCCGCGCAGCCGGCACAGGATTTCACCGCCGCGCCGCGAGGCCTGCCACGCGCGGAAGTCGGTCCTTCCGAGACGTTCGGCCCAGAACGGCGCCAGCGCGCAGTGCGCGCCGCCGGTCACCGCGTCTTCGGGTATGCCCTTGGCGGGCGCGAAGTAGCGGCTGGTGAAGTCGTGGCGGCCATCGCCGGGCGCGGTGGCGATCACGCCGCTGCGGTCGAGCGTCGCGATCAGCGCGAGGTCCGGGGCCAGGTCGCGCACGTCCTGCGCGCAGTGCAGGCGCGCGAGGTAGTTGAAGCGGTCTGCGACGATTTCGACGGGTCGCACGCCAAGCGCGCGCGAAAGGGCTTCGGGAGCGGCGATGGGCGCGGGAAACCGCGCCGGAAAGTCCATCGCGTAGCCCGACGCGGTCCTGCGCACGGGCAGCGGGCCGCTCGCCGATTCGAAGACGACGTGCGTGCGGCCGGGCTCGAGCCGCTCCATCACGACCGCCGCGCTCGCGAGCGTCGCGTGGCCGCACAGCGGGACTTCGACCGTCGGGGTGAACCAGCGGATGCGCCAGCCGTCGTCCAGGGCGACGAGGAAGGCGGTTTCGGCGAGGTTGTTCTCCGCGGCGATCGCCTGCAGGTCCGCGTCTTCCGGAAAATGCTCGAGCAGCAGGACGGCCGCCGGATTGCCCTCGAACCGGCGGCTTGCGAACGCGTCGACCTGGAAGAACGGCACGCGCATCGTCGGATCGCTCAGGCGAGCAGCGTGCGCACCTTGCGCAGCGCCGCGACGAAACGCTCGATCTCCTCGTGCGTGTTGTAGAAGGCGAGCGATGCGCGGCAGGTCGCGGGAACGCCGAAGAAGCGCATCAGCGGGTGCGCGCAATGGTGGCCCGAGCGTACCGCGACGCCTTCGAGGTCGAGCAGGGTCGCGAGATCGTGTGCGTGCGCGCCTTCGAGCAGGAACGACACGACCGCGGCCTTTTCCGGCGCGGTGCCGATGATGCGCAGGCCATCGACCCTGGTCATTTCCTCGGTCGCGTGCGCGAGCAGCTCGGCCTCCCGCGCCTCGACGCGGGCCATGCCGAGCGCGTCGAGGTAGTCCACCGCCGCGCCCAGGCCGATGAAGCCGGCGATGTTCGGCGTACCCGCCTCGAACTTGTGCGGGGGGGCGTTGAACGTCGTGCCCTCGAAGCGCACTTCCCGGATCATCTCGCCGCCGCCGAAGAACGGTGGCATCGCCTCGAGGTGCTCGCGCCGGGCCCACAGCGCGCCGGTGCCGGTCGGGCCGCACATCTTGTGGCCGGTCAGCGCGTAGAAGTCGCAGCCAACCGAAGCCAGGTCGACGGTCCGGTGCGGAAGTGCCTGGGAGCCGTCGATCAACGTGACGATTCCGCGTCGCCTGGCTTCACGACAAATCTCGCGGACCGGGTTGACTGTACCCAGCACATTGGAGACGTGCGTGACGCCGAGCAGCTTCACTTCGGGCGTCATCGCGGCGAACAGCGCGTCGAGGTCGAGCACGCCTTCCGGCGTGATTTCGGCGACCTTGATCGTGGCCCCCGTGCGCTGCGCGACCAGCTGCCAGGGAACGATGTTGGCGTGGTGCTCCATGCGCGTGAGCAGGATCGCGTCGCCGGCTTTCAGCCGCGGCAGCGCCCAGGAATAAGCGACGAGGTTGATCGCCATCGTCGTGCCGCTGGTGAACACGAGGTCCCTGCGATGCACGCCCAGGTAGGCGGCGAGCTTGTCGCGCGTCGCCTCGTAGGCGGTCGTCGCCTGCTCGCCGAGCGTGTGCACGGCGCGCGAGACGTTCGCGTTGTATTCGCGGTAATAGCGGTCCACCGCGTCGATGACCGACGCCGGCTTCTGGCCGGTGTTCGCCGAATCCAGGTACACGAGCGGCTTGCCGTGCACTTCGCGCGTCAACAGCGGGAAGTCCGCGCGCACCCGATCCCAATCGACGCCACGGGATCCTTCCACCGCTTGTGCGGGAAGGCCGGGATCGTTGCGAGGCATGTGGTCGCTCATGGTGGAACGTCCTCGCGATCCCCATGGCTCCTTGGCGCCGAGACGACCAGGAAACGGATATCCGCGGCGGAATCGTTGCGAAGCCGGTGCGCGGCGCCCGGCGGTACGTGCAGGCCCTCGCCGCGCCGCAGCACATGCGTCGCGCCATCGAGCTCCATCGTCGCCTCGCCCTCGAGCACGTAGAAGAACTGCCGCGCGCGATGGTGGCGATGCCGCACTTCCGACGCGCCCGCCGGCACGCGCTCCTCGATCACGCTCAGGTCGTCGCGTTCCAGCAGGTGCCAGCCGTCGCTGGACCCGCCCCAGACGTAGTGCCGCGCGTTGCGGGCATCGACCTTGCTCATGCGGGTACCGACGCCGCGAGCGCCGCTTCGACGCGCGCCTCGAGCATCGTGACCAATGCCGCGTCGCCGGGCGCGCGCAGCGGTTCGCGGCAGAACGCGCCGATCAGCAGGCGCCGCGCGTCGGCCACGGACAGTCCGCGCGAACGCAGGTAGAACATCGCCGTCTCGTCGAGCCGTCCGACCGTCGCGCCGTGCGCGGCCTTGACCTCGTCGGCGTGGATCTCGAGCACCGGCTGCGCGTCGATCTCGGCGCCTTCGGACAGCAGCAGGTTCTTGTTCGACAGGCGCGCGTCGCTGCCATCGGCGCCGGCGCGGATCGTGATGCCGCCATGGAACACGGCGCGCGAACGGTCGGCGGCGAGCCCGCGCCAGACGAGATCGCACGAGGTGTCGCGCGCGATGTGCTCGACGCATAGGCGCGTGTCGAGATGGCGGCTGCCGTCGGCAAGCAGGACGCCGTTCGCGAGCAGCCGCGCGCCTCCGCCTTCGAGGCGCACGTTCAACTCGTGGCGCGAGAGGCCGGCGCCGAGTTCGAGATCGACGCGGCGGTATTCCGCTTCGCGCGCGAGCACGGCATCGGTGCGTGCGATCAGCGTCGCGCCCGTGCCCTCGTGCTGCACGCGCGCGTGCAGCAGGCGCGCGCCCGCGGCCAGGTGGACGTGGGTCAGCAGGTTGCCGAAGTGCGCGTGGCCGCCCGTCCCGAAGTGGTGTTCGACGACGGTGAGCGACGCGCCTCGGCGCAGCTCGATGAGGTTGCGCGCGTGCCAGGCGACATCGGCTGCCGCGGGAGCGCCGAGAAATACCAGATGCAGGGGCCCGTCGCCATGGACGCCATCGGCAACGCGCAGCACCGCGCCGTCGTGCGCGAACGCGGCGTTGAGGCGGGCGAAGACCTCGTCGGTATCGTCGAAGCGGCGCGCCAGGAAGGCGGTCTCGCGCGGGTCGCCCTCGAGCGACGCGGCGAGCGGCCGCAGCGAGACGCCTTCCGGCAGGCCGCGCTCGTCCGAGAGGGCGCCGTCGAACCGACCGTTCACGAAGACCAGGCGCGGCGCGGGGATGCCAGCGAGGCCCGTCGCATCGACGGGCACCGACGGGGACGCCGATGGGGTGAAGGTCCGCTGTTCGAGCGCGTGCAGCGAAGTGTACTTCCAGCGTTCGGCGCGCTTCGTCGGAAGCCCGCTCGCGAGCGCGGCGGCGAACGCCTCGCGGCGTGCACCTTCGCCGTGGAATTCCGCGGCCAGCGCGTCGAGCAGGGCGCTCATCGCGCAACGGCTCCCGGCGCGATGCGATCCTTGATCCACGCGTAGCCGTGTTCCTCGAGTTCCAGCGCGAGTTCCGGGCCGCCCGATTCGACGATGCGGCCATCGGCGAGCACGTGCACGAAATCCGGCTTGATGTAATCGAGCAGCCGCTGGTAGTGGGTGACCACGAGGAAGGCGCGCTCGGGCGAGCGCAGCGCGTTGACGCCGTCGGCGACGTTGCGCAGCGCGTCGATGTCCAGGCCCGAGTCGGTCTCGTCGAGGATCGCGAGTTTGGGTTCCAGAACGGCCAGCTGGAAGATCTCGTTGCGCTTCTTCTCGCCGCCCGAGAAACCCTCGTTGACACCGCGCTGGAGCAGGTCGTCCTTGAGGTGAAGCACCTGCAGCTTCTCGCGCACGCGGCGCAGGAACTGCATCGAGTCGAGCTCGGCCTCGCCGCGCGCCTTGCGCTGCGCATTGAACGCCGCGCGCAGGAAGTAGGTGTTGTTCACGCCGGGGATTTCGACCGGGTACTGGAACGCGAGGAACAGGCCGGCGGCGGCGCGCTCCTCGGGTTCGAGCGCGAGCAGGTCGCGGCCCTCGAACGTCGCCGAGCCTTGCGTGACCTCGTAGCCTTCGCGTCCCGCGAGCACGTATCCGAGCGTGGACTTGCCCGCGCCGTTCGGGCCCATGACCGCGTGCACCTGGCCCGGCTGCACCTCGAGCGTGAGGCCCTTGAGGATGTCCTTGCCGGCGATGCGGACGTGGAGGTTGTCGATCTTGAGCATGGGATGGAGGGCCGGGAAATAGGGAATGGGAAATCGTGGATCATTGAAGTCGTAGCGTGCGCTGCGCGCACGATGCGTCACGTCGTGCGCACGGCGCACGTTACCTCCGGGTGGCCAGCCGCCAGGCGATATACCACTTCGCCTCTCGGCGTCAGTTCGCCGCGCCGCCAGCCCTGCCTCTGATAGAACCCATCCGCACGCGTGGCTGCGGCCGTGCTGAGATGGACTTCCACCACGCCCTGCGCGAACAACCAGTCCGTCGCAGCTCGCAACAGGCGCTTTCCGTGGCTGCGTCCTTCGGCGGCGGGGTCGACGAACAAGGCCCAGATGTCGGCCTCGGCGACACGCGCAGCCGAAAAGCCCACGATCCTGCCATCGGCTTCGCTGACCCAGGTGTTTCCCACGCCATTTCCAGCCAGGCAGCTCGACCACACCTCGTGCGTGAGCCAGCTCGGGTCGGACAGGCGGTTCTCACGCACGCCGGTGCGTATGGCATGCATGGCCGGGATGTCGTCCGCGGTTGCTTCGCGGATGGTGTGTCCGGTTGTCAGCATGTCACTGCACTGCCTTGCGGTCAGCTGTGTTCATCCCACCGCTCCCTCCAGCGACACTTCCAGCAACTTCTTCGCCTCCACCGCGAACTCCATCGGCAGCTCGCGGAACACCTCGCGGCAGAACCCGTCGACGATCAGCGACACGGCGTCCTCCTCGCTGATCCCGCGCGAGCGGCAGTAGAACAGCTGGTCCTCGGAGATCTTCGAGGTGGTCGCCTCGTGCTCCACGGTCGCGGTCGGGTTCTTCGCCTCGATGTAGGGGAAGGTGTGCGCGCCGCAGCGCTTGCCGATCAGCAGCGAATCGCACTGGGTGTGGTTGCGCGCGCCCTCGGCGTTCTTCTCGATGCGCACGAGGCCGCGGTAGGTGTTCTGGCCGCGGCCGGCGCTGATGCCCTTGCTGACGATCTTCGACTTGGTGCGCTTGCCGATGTGGATCATCTTGGTGCCGGTGTCGGCCTGCTGGCGGTGGTGCGTGAGCGCGACCGAATGGAACTCGCCGACCGAGTCGTCGCCGAACAGGATGCAGCTCGGATACTTCCAGGTGATCGCCGATCCGGTCTCGACCTGGGTCCAGCTGATCTTGCTGCGCTTGCCGCGGCAGGCGCCGCGCTTGGTCACGAAGTTGTAGATGCCGCCGACGCCGTTCTCGTCGCCGGGGTACCAGTTCTGCACGGTCGAGTACTTGATCGACGCGTCGTCGAGCGCGACCAGCTCGACGACCGCGGCGTGCAGCTGGTTTTCGTCGCGCATCGGCGCGGTGCAGCCCTCGAGGTAGGACACGCTCGCGCCTTCCTCGCAGATGATCAGGGTGCGCTCGAACTGGCCGGTGTCGCGGGCATTGATGCGGAAATAGGTGCTCAGTTCCATCGGGCAGCGCACGCCCTTCGGCACGAACACGAAGCTGCCGTCGGAATACACCGCCGAGTTCAGCGCCGCGAAATAGTTGTCGCTGGCCGGCACGACGGTGCCGAGGTACTTGCGCACGAGGTCCGGGTGCTCGCGCACCGCCTCGGACATCGAGCAGAAGATCACGCCGACGGCGGCCAGTTCCTTGCGGAACGTGGTGCCGACCGAGACCGAATCGAACACCGCGTCCACCGCCACACCCGCAAGGCGCGCGCGCTCGTGCAGCGGCACGCCGAGCTTGTCGTAGGTCTCCAGCAGCTTCGGGTCGACGTCGGCGAGCGACTTGGGACGGTTCTTCGGCTGCGAGAAATAGCTGATCGCCTGGAAGTCGATCGGCGCGATCTCGAGCTTGGCCCAGTGCGGCGGGGTCATCGTGAGCCAGTGACGGTAGGCCTTGAGGCGCCACTGGGTCATCCACTCCGGTTCGTCCTTGCGCAGGGAAATCGCGCGCACGACGTCCTCGCCGAGGCCCGGCGGCAGGCTCTCGCTCTCGATGTCGGTGACGAAGCCGGCCGTGTAGCGGCGGTCGAGCTGGCGTTCGATTTCGGTGCGTTCCGTCGCCATGTTCAACCGGCCACCTGCAGGGGAATGGATTTGCGCGGCCGCGGCATGTGCGCGGCCGGCGCGAGCATCTGCGCGAGCGTCACGTTGCGCAGCGCGTCGGCGACGACGTCGTTGATGCGACGCCAGTTCGCGCGCACGCCGCAGTGGTCCTGGATGCCGCAGTCGCCGTCGTGCAGGCTGCACTCGGTCATGCCGATCGGGCCTTCGATCGCCTCGACGATCTGGATCAGCGTGATCTCGTTCGCCGCCCGCGCGAGCCGGTAGCCGCCCGCGCTGCCGCGGAAGCTTTCCACCAGGCCGGCCTGCGCCAGCGTCTTGAGCAGCTTGCTGACCGTCGGCGCCTCCACGCGGGTGCGCTCGGCGAGCTCGGCCGCGCTGTGCACGCGCGCGGGCGCGGCGGCCAGCACGGTCAGGACGAGGCTTGCGTAGTCGGTCAGGCGGGTGACGCGGAGCATGGCGCGGAATCGGGCCGTCGGTCGAATCAGGACTGAAATTGTACGCTTTGCCGCCGCGACCCTCAATCCTGGCCCACCGATGCGCCTTGGCTGTTCAGCGGACGCACCGGGGCTTGCGCGCGGCGCTGCGGCGGCGACAATGGCATCCCCTCGTGCAGGCGCGCTCCATGTCCCGCAAGATCCACGTACGCCATTCCAAGATCCACGGCAACGGCATGTTCGCCGTCACCGGCATCCCCGCCGAGACGCGCCTCATCGAGTACAAGGGCAAGCTGCGCACGCACCGGCAGGCCGATAGCCTCCACGGCGGCGAGAGCGACAGCGGCCACACCTTCCTGTTCACGCTCAACGACAAGTACGTCATCGACGCCAATGAAAACGGCAACGACGCACGTTGGATCAACCACAGCTGCGATCCGAACTGCACCGCGGTGCTCGAGGAGGCCGAGGGCAGGGACCGCAGCAAGGATCGCGTCTTCATCGAGAGCCTGCGGCCGATCAAGGCCGGCGAGGAGCTCACGTACAACTACGGGATCGTGCTCGAGGAGCGCCAGACCCCGCGGCTGAAGGCGATCTGGGCCTGCCGCTGCGGGTCGCCGAAGTGCACCGGCACCTTGCTGCAGCCGAAGCGCCGCAAGAAGTAGCATCCCGCGGTCGAACTCGCGGCAGCGATGCGATCGCCCCCGCGCCATGACTTCCGGCAGTGCCGGCCGGTCCTTCGGTGCGCGTAGGCTGCGCCATCCCCGACGCGGATCCCGACGTGCGCGCATTCCTGCTGTTGCCGATGCTCGTGCTGTCCGCGCAGGCCGGCGCCGCCATCAAGGTCGACGGACATGTCGACCCCGAGGAATGGGCGGGCGCGAAGCACGTCACCGACTTCCGGCTCACCCAGCCGCTCTCGAAGGCGCCTTCGCCGTATCCGACCGAAGCGTGGATCCTCTCCACGCCGCAAGGCCTGGCGGTCGCGTTCCGCTGCGTGCAGCCGCCGAACGTGCCGCGCACCCACCAGGTCGCGCCGCGCGACGCCGGCGGTCCCTACGACCGCGTGAACCTCTACGTGGACTACGACGGCGACGGCCACGTCGGCTACAACTTCATGGTGATGCTGTCCGACAGCATCCAGGACGAGACGATCACCAACGAGAACCAGTTCAACACCGACTGGGACGGCAACTGGAAGCACGCCGTTTCCGAGGATGCCGAGGGCTGGTCGGTGGAAATGCTGATCCCCTGGTACATCGCGCCGATGAAGAACAGCCGCGACGGCAAGCGCACGATCGGCGTGCAGCTCGACCGCGTGGTGGGCTCGACCGGCGAGCGCGTGGGCTGGCCCGCGATCTTCGGCGGCGAGGCGCGCTTCCTGACCGGCTTCGAGAAGATCGAGATTCCTTCCTACAGCCAGGCCATGCTGGCGGTCACGCCCTACGCGAGCGTGGTGTACGACAACATCGCCGGCAAGGCGCATTTCGACACCGGCGCCGACCTGTTCTGGAAGCCGAGCGGCAGCTTCCAGGTCAGCGCCACGCTGAACCCGGATTTCGGCCAGGTCGAAAGCGACCAGCTGGTCGTGAACTTCAGCGCGGTCGAGACGTTCTTCAGCGACAAGCGGCCGTTCTTCACCGAGAACCAGAGCTTCTTCGACGTGCCGTTCGGCTCCTACGGCAACGCCGATCGCCTGATCTACACGCGGCGCGTGGGCGGCACGACCGACGACGGGCTGGGCTCGGGCGACGTGACCGCGGCGGTGAAGGCCAACGGCAGCCTCGCGGGCTTCAACTACGGGGTCTTCGCGGCCAGCGAGGCCGACGCGGTCGGGCGCGACTTCACCGCGCTGCGGGTGACGCGCGATTTCGCGACGATGGGCATGGGCGCGATGGTCACGCGCGTCGAGCATCCCTTCCTCGACCGCACCGCGACGGTGTACGAGGCCGACCACCACTGGACGCCGACGCCGCAGTGGAACATCCGCACGACGGTGGTCGGCTCGTCGATCGACCAGGCCGGCCAGCACATCGACGACACCGGCTCGCAGCTGCGCGTGAACTACGACATGGGCAAGGGATGGCGGCAGGAGCTGTACGCCGTGCACCTCGGCCGCAACCTGCAGCTCGACGATTTCGGCTTCCTCGACCGCAACAACTTCAACTATGCCCGCTACGACCTCGCGCGCCGAACCACCGAGCTGCCGAAGGATTCGATGTACGCCTCGCACGACTGGCACGTGGCGGTGTCCAAGCGCGTCAACGACGACGGGCTGTTCCTGACCGACGCGTGGTCGTTCAACCGCTCGAGCGACACCCGCGACGGCGGCACCGAGTACTGGGAATTCGTCGGCATGACGCCGGGCCACGACGACCTGATCACGCGCGGCAACGGCGCGGTGCGGGTGCCTTCCAAGCTGTACGGCTTCTACGAACGCTTCTGGCCCCGGCACGGACACTGGTCGTTCTATGGGCACCTGCGCTACGCGGCGGAGGGCCTGCGCGGGCCCTACCACGGCGCGTGGGAGGTCGACCTCCAGCCGACGTATTTCGTCAACGACAACCTGAGCTTCTACGTGGAACTGTTCGGGCAGCGCAATCCCGACTGGCTGATCTGGCAGCACGACAACCTGCTCGGATCGTTCAAGGGCGACCTGCTTCAGCTCAACGGCGGCATGCAGTGGACGATCAGCTCGAAGCAGGAGCTGCGGATCAAGCTCGAGACGATCGCGCTCGACGCGCGCGTGCACCAGGCCTGGCGCGTGGCGGCGGACGGCACGCCGATCGCCGTGAACGACCCGGTACCCGATTTCAGCCTGCGCAACCTCGGCTTCCAGGTGCGCTACCGCTACGAGCTGGCGCCGCTGTCGGACCTCTACCTCGCCTACGTGCGCGGCGGGTTCGACTTCGAGGACTTCCAGCAGCCGGTCGGCGGACTGCTCGGCGACGCCTTCCACCTGCACGACGCGGAGCAGTTCCTGGTCAAGCTCAGTTACCGCTTCGAGCTGTGAGGATCGCGCACGCGCGGGGTCAGCGCGGATGCAGCGACGCGCGGCCGTTTTCGATCAGCACGCTGTCGCCTTCGGCGGCCTTGCCGTAGGACTCGCCGTCGAGGAACACGGTGTCGTCCTGGATCACGATGGTGTGGTCGCAGACCGAGAACCGGTAGGTCTTCGTCGCGTCGTCCTCCTTCACCGCGGGTACCGACTGCACGTGGCAGCCGGTGACCACGACCTCGTGGCTGCCCATCGTCACGCTCACGCGTCCCGTGATCGGGTCGTTGCTCCCAGTGCACGCCGCGAGCGCGGCGGCAAACAGCGCGATGGCGAGGCGCACGGCGTGCGCGTTCGAAACGGGGAAGTTCATCGGGGCACTCCTGTCCGCTGCGAGTCTACGCCAGCGCCGCCGGTGCGCGGCGCGGCGCTCACGGGTGGTCGCGGCCCGGGAAGACGACGCTCATGCCCGCGACGGTCACCTGCATGCGCGCGAGTTGCGGATGGTCGCTGCGGAACCTGCCATCGCCGATGGGCAGCTTGTCGTAGGAGACGTCCTTCGGCGTGTCGCCGTGCGCGAGTTGCAGGCGGAGGGCCGGCTCGCTGGGCGGCGTGGCAAGCTTGCCGCCGAGCCAGTCGGTCACCTGGCCGCCGTAGTCCCAGTCGAAGCCGAGGAACTCGAACGGCCCGCCGTTGATCGCCGCGAGTTTCGCGAGCGGCGTACCCATGCGGATGCCCTGCGGCGAACGCCAGTGCGACGAAGGATCGACGACGCTGATCCTGCTCAGCCCGGCCAGCTTGCGTTCGTCCTGGAAATACACGTAGGCGCGGCGCGTGGGATCGGCGGCGAACAGGATCACCCCTCGTGCCTGCTCGCCTTCGCCGAGCGGTACGTCGCCGATCGTGACGTTGGCCGCGCCGTAGATCGTCCGCAGGGCGGCGGGATCGGTGCCGGCGTCGATCGGACCGGGCAGCACGAACAGGTCCGGGCGCTGGGCGTCGTTGCCGGACGCAGCTGGCGTCGCGGCCGGCGATGCGTCGGCTTCGGACGCAGCAACCGCAGGCGAATCCGCTTGCCCCGATGATGCGGTCGGCGCCGACGATTGCGAAGCGTCGGCCGGCGCGGCGCCGGCCGGCAAGTTGGCGTCGCCAGACGGCGAGGACTCGGATGCGACCGCGGATGAAGGCGGACGCGCGTCGGCGATCGGCGGTTCCGGGGTTCGACCGCAGCCCGCCAGCAGGGTCGCGACAATCGTCAGGAAAGGCAGCACCCGCATGCGAGGTCCGGCCTCAGTGCGGGTTCGGCGACGGGTTGAGCAATCCGGCGAGCAGGCCGAGCAGGAGCATCTGCACGGTGGAAAAAGCGACCTGCTTGGCCACCAGCATGCCCGGTAGTGGTTCGACGGCGTAATAGATCAGGAACATCGGGATCGTGCTCACCATCGCGACCGCCAGGCCGCAGGTCAGGCCCTGCGCGACCGCCGAGCGCCCCGGCGTCCAGCCCTGGCGGTAGATCCAGGTGATGCCGAACCCGTAGGCGAGGTCCGCGAGCACCATCCACGGG
>Ga0070672_100002050_pt1 | contig 12699 bp, 12 predicted proteins | sample KBSM13metaG_FD_66151 | JGI IMG/M metagenome (GOLD analysis project Ga0070672, IMG submission 66151) | Miscanthus rhizosphere microbial communities from Kellogg Biological Station, Michigan, USA - KBS M1-3 metaG | ecosystem: Host-associated > Plants > Roots > Rhizosphere > Soil ... | reverse complement strand
CATCGCGGCGATCAGGCGCTGCACCTTGCGGCGCTGCGAGGGATCGGTGCGCAGGTAGTCGCTGTCGGCGAGCGCGTCTGCGTCCATGCGATCGGCGGGATCGGTGCGATTGGCGTTCATCGGCGGGCCGTCGGGTCGGTGCGGGAAGCGATCGCCATCGCGGTCGCGACGTCGATCGCGTGCAGCATACTCGACGGATCGGCGCGGCCGCTGCCGGCCAGGTCGAGCGCGGTGCCGTGGTCGACCGCGACGCGCGGGTAGGGCAGGCCGAGGGTGATGTTCACCGCGTCCTCGAAGCCCGAGAACTTGAGCACGGGCAGGCCCTGGTCGTGGTACATCGCGAGCACCGCGTCGCAGTGGCGCAGGTGGTGCGGCAGGAACGCGGTGTCGGCCGGCAGCGGGCCGGCCAGCCGCATCCCTTCGTTCCGAAGCCGCGCGAGCACCGGTTCGATGATGTCGATCTCCTCGCGCCCGAGGTAGCCGGCTTCGCCCGCGTGCGGGTTGAGCCCGAGCACGGCGATGCGCGGCTGCGCGATCGCGAAGCGTCGGCGCAGGTCGGCCGCGAGGATGCGCAGCGTCGCGGCGAGCGCGTCGGCGGTGATCGCGGCGGGCACGTCGCGCAGGGGGAGGTGGGTGGTCGCGAGCGCGACGCGCAGGGGCGGGCCCGATCCGTCGCCGGCGACACGCGCAAGCATCATCACGACCGGCGTTCCGGCCTGTTCGGCGAGCAGTTCGGTCGTGCCGCGGTAGGCGATGCCGCCCGCGTTGATGGTCGCCTTGTGCACGGGTCCGGTGACCAGCCCCTCGGCGTACCCGTCGAGGCAGCGGCGCGCCCCGAGCAGCAGTGCGTCGATCACGGCGCGCGCGTTGGCGGGGTCGGGATCGCCGAACACGGTCGGCGTGGCCTGGGGGACCGGCAGCACCGCGAGCTCGCCGGGTCCGGCATCGGCGTCGGCGTCGCGGATGCGCAAAGGCAGCGACAGCGCATGCGCGGCACGCAGCAGGGTGTCGGGGTCGGCGAGGGCGACGAGGCGTGCGCGTTGCGGTCGCTGCGCGATGCGCACGCACAATTCGGGGCCTATGCCCGCCGGTTCGCCGGGGACGAGGGCGAGGCGGGGCGGGGTGTCAGGCATCGGTTCCGGAACCCGCTGTGGTCATCGCGACCTGTCTGGAAGCGCCGCTCCCGTCGGGAGAGGGGTTGGGGTGAGGGGGCGACCGGGCGAAATGCCGCAGACTCGCGACTTCACCGTTCCTGGCTCCGCCTCATCCGGCGTGCCGCGCCCCCCGCCTCCGTTGGGAGAAGGGAAAGCTTGCGGCACTCCATGCGCCGACGTCAGGTCTTGTCCGACAGCCGGATGTCGACGTAAGCCTCCGAACGCAGCTGGCGCAGGAAGTTGTCGTACTCGTCCTGCGACTTGCGGCGCAGGATCGCCTCGCGGGCGGCGGCGCGGGCGACCTGGTCGCTGACGTCGGTGACGCGGGTGCCGAGGCGCTTGATCAGGTGCCAGCCGACGTCGCTCCTGAACGGCTGTGAGATCTCGCCGTCCTTGATCTTCTGGATCTCGACCGAGACCGCTGTGCCCCAGGCATCGACCGGGAACCAGCCCATGTCGCCGCCCTTCTGGTTGGTCGCCTCGTCCTCGGATTCCTTCTTCGCGAGCGTCTCGAAGTCCGCGCCCGCGACGAGCTGCGCGCGCAGGGCGTCGATGCGGGCCTTGGCCTGTTCGCTGGTCACGGTGCCGCCGAACTTCACCATCATGTCGAGGGCGTGGTATTCGGTCTGCTGCTGCGTCGCGACCTGGCCGGCGTCGCGGACCTCGACGATCTTGAGCAGCTGGAACCCGCTCACGCCGCGGATCGGGGCGGTGACCTGGCCGGGCTTCATCGTCTTGACGAGGCTGGCGAACGCCGGGGGCACCTCGTCGTAGCTGCGCCAGCCGAGGTCGCCGCCCTCGAGGGCGTTCTGGCTGTCCGAGTAGCGGATCGCCGCGGCCGAGAATTCCATCTTGCCTTCGTCGATGAGCTGCTTGATGCCGTCGATCTTGCCCTGCGCGAGCTTGATCTGTTCGGACGTCGGGTTTTCCGGCAGGGCCACGAGGATGTGCGCGAGGTGGATGCGCGGCCCGCCCGCGCGTTCGCTCGCGAGCTCGTTGTCGATTTCGCCGTCGCTGACGGCGACGCGTCCCTGCACGACCGCCTGCTGCATCTTCTGCACGGTGATCTCGTCGCGCATCGACTTGCGGAACTCGTCGTTGCTCATGCCGTCGGCGGCCACGCGCTGGACGAGCTGGTCCATCGTCATCTTGTTCTGCTCGGCCACGCGCGCGATCGCCTGGTCGACCTCGCCGTCGCTGACCTTGATGCCCGATTCGCCGGCGCGCGCGAGCTGCAGGCGCGCGAGCACGAGGCGCTCGAGCACCTGCTTCTGGAGCACGTCGTCGGGCGGCAGGCTCGCCTCGTGGCCGCGGTACTGCGCGCGGATGTTGAGCACGGCGCGGTCGAGCTCGCTCTTGAGGATCACGTCGTCGTCCACGACCGCGACGATGCGGTCGACCTGCGTGACCTGCGCGGAGGCCTGGGCGTGGAGGGTCGGGGCGAACGCCAGCAGCGACAACGGCAGCAGCAGGGCGAGGATCGTTTTCGTCATGGAAGCTCGGCTCCGCGCGCCGGTAGGGCGCGCATGTTCTGGGGTTGACCGCGAACCGCGGCGGCGGTTCCGTCGTCGGCGACGCGCCGGCGGCGGCCGGCAGCGGGTTCCGCGGGCTGCGGGGAAGGCATTATTCCTCGGCGCATCCGCGACTTATCGCGTGTAGCCAAGGATATCACGGTCCAGAAGCTGGCTCGTGTCGCGCCCGAACGAGCCCAGGCCCTTGAGCTCGATCTCGAGGAAGAACGCGACGTTGCGGTCGCCGGCCGTGTTGCGGATGTAGTCGCGCGCGAGGAAGCGCACCGCCATGCAGCAGTCCTGCCACTCGACGCCCGCCAGGCCCTCGAGCGTGCTCTTCTCGAGCAGCGAGTAGTCCCAGCGGCCGAGGACGCGCCAGTTCGCGTTGAGCGGGTAGATGAACGAAACGTCGGTCTCGCGGATCAGGTCGCGCCGGTAGCGGTAGGCGGCGTTGACCACGCCGCCCGCACCGAACTTGTACTGCGCGCCGATCGAGGACACGTCGGTGCGGCTCTCGTGCGGGTCGTACTGGTACTCGGCGCGCAGGTTCCAGCGGTCGTCGAGCGCGAGGGTCGCGTTGGCGACGTAGTCGCTGGCGGAGCGGTCCACGAAAGCCTGGCCCGGCAGCAGCACGCGCGGCGGATCGAAATAGCGGATCTGGCCCATGCTCGCAGTAAGCCATTCGGTACCGTCGGCGGCGTCCAGCAGGCGGGTCGTAACCGCGGCCGTCAGCTGGTTCGCGTTGGTCTGGCGGTCGGCGCCGACGAAGGCATTGGTGCGGAACAGCTGCTCGAAGCTGAAGGTGAAGTCCTGGGTGTCGAAGACCGGGATGTCGTCCTGGTTGCGGTACGGCACGCGCAGGTAGTACAGGCGCGGCTCGAGCGTGTTCACGAAGTCGTGGCCGAACCAGGTCACGTTGCGGTCGAAGTACATCCCCATGTCGAGGTCGGCGATGGGCAGGGCGCGGATCGGGTTGCGCGTGCCGCCCGGGAACACCGGCTGGTCGAGGTTGTAGGCCGTGTAGCGGTAGCCGATTTCCGGCCGCACGAACCACGCGGCGTGCTCGAACGGGAACGCCACGTACGGGTACAGGTCCACGCGCGAGGCGCTCGCGAGCACCGACTGGTCGAACCGCACGCCCTCGCCCTTGAAGCCGAGCTCGACGTGGCTGCCGAACGGCTGCTGCCAGCGGAACCATGTGTCGGGCACGCGCCGGTAGGGCGCCGAGGCCTGCGCGAGCAGCGGGTCGGTGATGTCCCAGTCCTGCACGTAGGCGCCGGCGGTCCAGTACCTGCCGCGGCCGTAGAAGCCCGCCGTGCTGCTGAGCAGGCCGATCGCGCTGCCGTAGGGCTCCTCGCTGAAGTCCTGCAGGTAGAACGGGTCGCTGACGTGGTTGATGTCCACGGTCGCGTACCAGTTCGGATTGATCGAGGTGAACGACTTGATGTCGATCAGGCTGCGGTCGCGGTGGCTCTGGCGATCGTCGGGCAGCCAGGTCGCCTCGATCGTGCCGTGGCTGCGTTCGGTGAGGTAGCGGAACTCGCCGTCGAGCATCAGCCCGCGCTGGCCGTAGAGTCGGCCGGTGAGGGTCGCGTCGTAGTTCGGCGCCAGGTTGAAGTAGTACGGCTGCGCGTACATGAAGCCGCTGTGGCTCGAGGAGCCGAAGGTCGGCGCCAGCAGGCCGCTCTTGCGCTGGTCGTTGAGCGAGAACGTGAACCACGGCAGGTAAACGACCGGCACGCCGCCGATGCGCACGGTCGCGCCGTGGACCGTGCCGACGTTGTTCTTGCGGTCCATCTCGATCCGGTCGCCGTGGATCTCCCAGCGGCGGTCGTCGGGATTGCAGGTCGAATAGGTGCCGTCGAGGAAGGTTTCCTCGTCGCCCTCGACCCGGCCGTGCGCGCCGACGCCGTTGCCGCGCGTGTTGCGCAGCTGGTAGCGGATCGGGTTCTGCACACTGTCGATCTTGGTGATGTCGGCATCCATGTCGCCTTCGGCGTGGTCGGCCGTCAGGCGCACGGAGTTGTCCTGGTACCGGATCGAGCCGTCGGCCTGCCAGGTGTCCTTCTCGTGCTGGTAGGTCACGCGATCGGCGAGGACCCACTGGTCGGCGCGGCGGATTTCGGCATTGCCCTGGAAAAAACTGGTTCCGACCTTGCTGAAGTCGGCCACGTCGGCCCATACGTTCGCGGGCGAGGTCGGCCGGTCCTTCGCCTTGCCGACCGGGGCCTGGCCCGGGAAGGCCGGGACCGCGTCGCCGCGGCAAAGCACGAACAGGTCGGCTGGGTGCTTGAGCTCGCGGATCCGGTCCGGGTTGCTCGTCGTGCTTCCTTTCGCGTGCGCGAGGGTCATCAAGCCGAAGGCGAGACTGAGCGGCAGCAGGCGAACGACTGGGTGCAAGGGACGTCTCCGCGGGAGCAGGACCGGTCGCTGGCCCGGGGGGAGGGGCGTCGGCGGCGGCGCATTAGATTGCCGGAATCGGCCGGCAGTGGCGAGGGGCGCGGGCGTCCGGTGGCGCGTCAGGACAGCGCGGCGACGTGCGCGACACTGCTCGCGCGCAGCGCCTCCATGCTGTAGCCGCCTTCGAGCAGCGACACCAGGCGGCCCTCGGCGTGGCGGTCAGCGATGTCCCGCAGGCGCGCGGTGAGCCAGCCGAAGTCCTCCGCCTCGACGCGGACCTGCGCGAGCGGGTCGAGCCGGTGCGCGTCGAAGCCGGCCGAGACCAGCAGCAGCTGCGGGCGGAACGCGTCGATCGCCGGCAGGAGCAGCCTTTCCCAGGCCGCGCGGAATGCGGCGCCATCGGCGAACGGCAGCAGCGGCGCGTTGTGGACGTTGCCGACGCCGTGCTCGCTGGCGGAGCCCGTGCCCGGGTACAGCGGCGACTGGTGCGAGGAAACGTACTGCACGCGCGGCTCGGCCGCGAAGATGTCCTGCGTGCCGTTGCCGTGGTGCACGTCGAAATCGGCGATCACGACCCGTTCGAGGCCGCGCGCGGCGACCGCGTGCATGGCCGCGACCGCCACGGAGTTGAACAGGCAGAAGCCCATCGCGACGTCGGCGGTCGCGTGGTGGCCCGGCGGCCGTACGGCGCAGAACGCGCGCCGTTGCGGACCGGCCATCACCGCGTCCACCGCGGCGACCGCCGCGCCGGCCGCGTGCAGGGCAGCGCTGGCCGAGTCCTCCGACATCACCGTGTCCGGATCGAGGCGGCGTTCGCCGAGCACCGGTTCGTCGAGCACGCGCGCGATCAGGGCGCGGTCGTGCACGCGCTCGAGCTGGGCGCGCTGGGCCGCGGGCGCGCTGTACCACGATGCGTCGGGGAAGGCCAACTGCAGCGCGTCGAGGACGTTCGCGAGCCGCTGCGGGCATTCCGGATGGCCGACGCCGGGGTCGTGCGCGAGGCAGGACGGGTGCGTGTACAGCAGGACGCTCATGCCTTGCGCCGCTCGTGGTTCCACAGCACGTCGCCCTGGCCGCTGGCTTTCGCGAGCACGCGCGCGACCACGAACAGAAGGTCGGACAGCCGGTTGAGGTAGCGCACGGCCTGCGGCCGCACGGCTTCGCCGCGCGCGAGCGTGATCGCCTCGCGCTCGGCGCGCCGCGCGATCGTGCGCGCGAGGTGGCAATGCGCCGCCGCGATGCCGCCGCCGGGCAGGATGAATTCCTTCAGCGGCTCGAGGTCGGCGTTGAACGCGTCGAGGCGCTGTTCGAGCCGGTCGATGTCCTCGTCGAAGATCGCGGCGTGGCCGGGGATGCACAGCTCGCCGCCGAGGTCGAACAGCTGGTGCTGCACGGCGACCAGGCAGTCGCGGACGGCCTGCGGCAGGTCGACCGCGAGCACGATGCCGATCGCCGAATTCAGTTCGTCGACCGTGCCGTAGGCCGCGACGCGCGCGGAATCCTTGGAGACGCGAGTGCCGTCGCCGAGGCCGGTCGAACCATCGTCGCCTGTCCGGGTGTAGATTTTCGACAGGCGATTACCCATGTCCCGAACTCGCGTGGCGCCCGCTGCACGGGCGGACGGTGTTGCTAGGTTCGGCCATCCAGGCCTCACCAAGCAACCCAGCCCTACGCATCCTGCTGCGGGCGCTCGTCGGCGCAAGATGCGATTCAACGCATCTTGCGAGAGCCCCGACTCGCCCGTCGTCACCCGTGCGCGTGTAGATCTTGCTGAGGCGGTTGCCCACGTCGCGCCGGAAGCGGTCAGGCCGTCTGCGCGCGCAGCTGCGGGATGCGCGAGCGCAGCAGCGCGAAGCCGCCGAACAGCACGGCGCTGAAGAACAGCGTGCCGAGCACGGTGCCCTGGAAGAACGGCAGGCCGGCGATGTAGCAGTTCGCCAGGCCCGACGCGCAGGCGCTGCCGGCCTGCGGCGTGGCGCTGAGCCAGGTCGCGAAGTTGGTCAGCAGGAAGAACAGCACCGAACCGGCCAGCGACGAGGCGAGCACGTTGCCGCCGCTCACCCGGCCGCGCAGGCCGAAGCCGAGCAGGGTGCACAACACGATGCAGGCGTACACCGGCAGGAAGCTCGCGTCGAAGAAATAGTTGAAATAGGTACCGCCGTGGACCAGCCCGAGCGCGAGATCCGACACCAGCATCGCGATCAGCGGCGTCGCCACCGCCCACGCGCGGCGCGAGAAGTAGGCGCCGCCGAACAGCGCCATCGACTCGACCGGCGAGAAGTTGTACGGCACCGGCACCGGATGCGGCAGCAGGCGCGTGAGCGCCGCGACGAGGATCATGCCGGCAAGCACGATCGGGCCGAGGGCGAGGGGGCGGGTGCTGGGCGTCGTCATGGCGGGTTCCGTTCCGTTGGCGCGCGCGCTTCGGCGCAGACGCACATGATACCGCACGCACCCATGGGCCGCCGCCTCTCCATCCCCGCATGGAACGATCCTGGGATCGGCCGTCGGACGCCCATGGGCCCGGCGCACCGCGGCGCCGCGTTACCATGCGCGCATGTCCGATCGCATCCACGACGTCCTCATCATCGGCGGCGGCCTGGTCGGCGCGAGCCTGGCCTGCGCGCTCGACGGCAGCGGGCTCGACGTCGCGCTCGTGGAGTCGGAACCGCCGCGCGCGCCGATCACAGCCGACGCCGACGCCCGCAGCCTCGCGCTCGCCGCCGCGAGCCTGAACGCGCTCGACGCGCTTGGCGTGCTGCGCCACCTGCCCGCGCCGCCCGCGCCGATCCGCCGCATCCACGTGAGCCGCAGCGGCGATTTCGGCTCGGTGAGGATGGACGCGGCGGACTATGGCCGCGAAGCCTTCGGCGGCGTGGTGCCCGCGACGGCGCTCGGCGCTGCCTTGCAGGCGCGCCTGCGCGACGTGCGCGGGCTCGACCATCGGCTCGGGGCGAAAGTCGTGGCGATTCGCGCGGCGGACTCGGCGCGCGAAGCGGACATCGCGACCGGAGGCGGCGAGTCGGTCACGCTGTGCGCGAAGCTGCTGGTCGGCGCCGACGGCACCGGTTCGTACGTACGCGAATCGCTCGGCATCGGCTCGACCCGCCACGATTACGATCAGCACCTGTTCGCGGGCAGCGTGCGCGCCGCGCGCGCCGCCGACGGGCAGGCCTGGGAACGGTTCACCGACGACGGCCCGATGGCGCTGCTGCCGCGCGCATCGGGCGACTACGGCTGCATCTGCACGGTGCCTGCGCAGGATGCGCAAGCGGTCGCCGCGCTCGACGACGCCGGCTTCCTCGCGCTGCTGCAGGCGCGCTTCGGCTGGCGCGCAGGGCGCTTCCTGTCGGCCGGCCGGCGTTCCGGTCATCCGCTGCGGCAGCTCGTCGCGCAAGGCCTCGTTGCGAGCCGTGCCGTGATCATGGGCAACGCGGCGCAAACCCTGCATCCGGTCGGCGCGCAGGGCTTCAACCTCGGGCTGCGCGACGCGCTCACCCTCGCCGCGCTCGTGCGCGAAGCATCCGATGACGCGGGGCGTGATGCGCTGCTCGATGATTATGCGCGGCGGCGCGCCGACGACCGCGCGCAGACGCTGCGCTTCAGCGACGGCCTGGCGCGCATCACCGCGAACCCCGCGGCGCCGGTCCGCTGGCTGCGTTCGATCGCGATGGGCGCGCTCGACGCGCTGCCCGACCTGCGTGCACGCCTGGCCGGCGGCGCGATGGGATTCCGCGGCGTCGTGCCCGAACTCGCACGCGATGCATCGCCGCGAACCGGACCGAGCGCCCGGCCGTGATGAGCCCTTCGAATGCCGGACGTTCCACGATCTCGCCCCGCACGAGCCGCCGCGACCCGCTCGACGTCGCCGTGGTCGGCGCGGGCATCGTCGGCAGCGCGGCCGCGCTCGCGTTCGCGCGCGACGGACTGCGCGTCGCGCTGGTCGAGGCGCGTGCGCCCACGCCCTGGCGCGAGGATGCATCCGACCTGCGCGTGTACGCGTTCGCGCAGGACAGCGTCGAGCTGCTGGACAGCCTCGGGGTCTGGCGCGACGTCGCGCCGCATGCGCAACCCTGCCGCACGATGCGCGTCTGGGACGCCGCGGCCGGCGGCGAGTTGCGCTTCGACGCGCAGCGCTACGGCCGCGGCGAACTCGTCTGGATCGTCGAGCACGGCCTGCTCGCGGACCGCCTCTGGGCGCACCTGCAGAAGGCCGGCGTCGGCTTGCGTTGCCCGCAGCGCGTGGTGGCGGTCGCGCAGGGCGGCGAGGGCGATGCGGATGACGGGGCACGCCGCGACGACGCGGTCGCGCTGACGCTCGACGACCACGCGACGTTGCGCGCGCGCCTCGTGGTCGCCGCCGACGGCGCCGATTCGCCGCTGCGCGCGATGGCCGGCATCGGCGTCGTGCGCCACGACTACGGCCAACGCGGGCTGGTCGCCTTCGTCGCGACCGAAAGGCCGCACGAACAGACCGCATGGCAGCGCTTCCTTCCGACCGGCCCGCTCGCCTTCCTGCCGTTCCGCGACGGCCGCAGCTCGATCGTGTGGACGCTGCCCGACGACGAGGCCGCGCGGCTGCTCGCGATCGATGAAGCGGCGTTCCGCGCCGAGCTCACGCGCGCGTTCGACGCGACCCTCGGCGAGGTCGTCGCCGTGTCCGAGCGCGCGGCCTTCCCGTTGCGGCGTCAGATCGCCGCGCGCTTCGTCGAAGGCCGCATCGTGCTGTGCGGCGACGCCGCGCACGTGGTGCATCCGCTCGCGGGGCAGGGGCTGAACATCGGCCTGCGCGACGTGATCGCGCTGCGGGAGACCGTCCGCAGGGCATCCGCCCGCGGCGCCGACCTTGCCGCGCCGCACCGCCTCGCACGCTGGCATCGCGAGCGCCGCAGCGAGAGTAGCGCCGCAGCGTTCGCGTTCGAGGGCATCAACCGGCTGTTCTCGAACGACGCGCCGCTGGCGACGCTCGCGCGCGGGCACCTGCTCGGTCTCGCGGGACGCGTGCCGGGGCTCGACGCCTTGCTGTGGAAGCGCGCGGCCGGGCTCTAGGCGGCATGCGCGCTTCGTCGATCTTCCTGCTGCTGTCGAACATCGCGACGCTCGTCGCGGCGCTGCTGCTGCATTGGTCGACGGGCTGGATGTTGTGGGCGTTCTTCCTGCAGAACGTGGCCATCGGAGGGTTCGCGTGCCGGCGCATCCTGGCCCTTGATCGGTTCAGCGCCGGCGGCTTCCAGTTCATGCATCGTCCGATCGGCGAGGACGAACACGGCAAGCGGCTGGGCGCGCTGTTCTTCTGCATCCACTACGGTTTGTTTCACAGCGCGTATCTCGGCTACCTCGTCTCGACCTACCACGACGGGTCACTGCGTGACGTGCTCATCGTGGCCGCGTGCGGCGCTTCGTTCCTGCTGGCGCAACGCCAGACCTACACCGTGCAGCACGCCGCCGACCTGCGAGGCCGGCCGAGCCTGGGCATGCTGTGGATGACGCCCTACCTGCGAACCGCGCCGGTGCTGGTCCCGATCGTGATCAGCATGGCCGCCGACGGCGAAGCCGGATTGTGGCTGATGGGCGTGCTCAAGACCGGCGCCGACCTGGCGCTCGACCATGTGGACCGGCGCCTCGCGGAACGTCAAGCGGACAGGTCGCAAGGCAGCAGGTAGCCGGCGCGACTACTTGTGGCATTGCGCGAACACCGTGATCTCCTCGCGATCGTGATAGAGCTGCCGCGCGCGAAACTCCAGGGGCCGCCCGGCCTGTTCGGCGAGCATGTCCAGGCACAGCCGCGTCTCGTCCCAGCGCTTCTTCATCGGCAGCTTGAGGTTGAAGATCGCGCGCCGGCACCAGCCCTGCGCGAACCATTCGGCGATGCGCGAGGCGACCTTGCGCGGCGATTCGACCATGTCGCAGACCAGCCAGTCGACCGGCTTGGGCGGGTGCCAGTGGAAGCCGTCGGCGCGCAGGTGCTCGATCAGTCCGGTCGCCATCGCCGAGGCGGACAGCGGGCCGTTGTCGATCGCGGTGACGCGCAGGTGGCGGCGCGCGAGCACCCAGCTCCAGCCGCCCGGCGCCGCGCCGAGGTCGACCGCGGACATGCCCGGTTGCACGAGATCCTCGCGTTCGTCGATGGTGAGCAGGACCAGCAGGGCTTCCTCGAGCTTGAGCGCCGAACGGCTCGGCGCGTCGGCGAGCTGGCGCAGGCGCGGAACGCCGAGGGGCCACGGCGCGCTGTCGCGCGGATCGGCTGTCGCGAGCACGGCGCGATCGCCGGCGAGGAAGCAGACGTGCAGCCGCGGCAGGCGCGCGGATTCGGCATCGGTGAGCAGGCCGCGCTGGCGCAGCGCGGGCCGCAACGCATTGCCGAACGAGCGCGCAAGGCCGGCCAGCGGCTTGCCCTCGTCCGAATCGGGATGCTCGACCCACATCTCGCCGTAGCGGCCGCGGCCGGCGAGCGCGTCGAGCATCGGCGTGATGCGGTCCTTCGGGTCGAGGAGCTGCAGGTCGGCGAGCAACCGCAGTTTCTGGCGCGCGAAGATCAGATGGGCGAACGGCAGTTCGGCCGACAGCGCCGCGCCGTCGGCGCCGAGGTACTGCACCCAGCCGCTGCCGCGTTCGGCGCGCGCGTAGCCGGCGAAACCGGCCGCGCCGGCGCGTTCGACGAGTTCGGCCGCGAGCTCGGGCTCGAAGCCGGGACGGCACCAGCAGAACAGGCCGTCTTCGCTCACGTTGTCATCCCGAGCGCGGCGAGGGATCTGTCGACCCGGGGAGAATCCGGCGAGGCCAGATCGCTCGCGTTGCTCGGGATGACATCCTGAGGTGGGACAGCTTTGGTAGCCCGGATGAAATCCGGGGCGATGGCAGAGGCCCCGGATTGCATCCGGGCTACGGACTCGCCGGAACCTGGAAAGCGCTGCAGCATCAATAGGTCCTCGCGCCCGACCGCCCGTAGGCGTCGAGCACCTCGCGCGCGCGCTCCCGCAGGACGTCCCGGCGCACCGCGATGCCGCGCCGTTGCAGCTCGCCGATCCAGTCGGCCGGCAGCGGGCCTTCGTCGAAGGCGGTCAACGTCATCACGTCCTCCGAGCGCGCGCCGATGAGCAGGGTGTCGATGCCGGCCCAGAACGTCGCGCCGTAGCACATGCAGCACGGCTGCGACGAGGTCGCGAGCACGATGCGCGTGCCGTCCTCGTTGAGGCGCGCCTTCTGCGTGCGCGACTGCGCGGTCATGTACGCCATCATCTCGGCGTGCGCGGCCGAGCAGTTCTGCTGCAGCACGCGGTTCACGCCGATGCCGATCAGCCGGCCCGTCGCCTCGTCGAACACCGCGGCGCCGAACGGGCCGCCGGTTTCCTCGGCGACGTTGCGGCGGGAAAGCTCGATCGCGAGCGCGACCTTGGCCTCGTCGTCGGCGCAGACCGCCTGCGGATCCACGGCGTCGTGCATCCAGGAGGGCAGGGTGAGGTGGACCTGCGCGTACAGCATCAGCGCGGCGCCGCCTTCGCAGGGACGGCGCGGGACGTCATTTCGCCGCCTTCGCCCACGTGTCGCGCAACGTGACCGTGCGGTTGAACACCGGCGCGTCCTCGCGATGGTCGCGGCGGTCGGCGACGAAATAGCCGAGCCGCTCGAACTGG
>Ga0070672_100002043_pt1 | contig 12708 bp, 9 predicted proteins | sample KBSM13metaG_FD_66151 | JGI IMG/M metagenome (GOLD analysis project Ga0070672, IMG submission 66151) | Miscanthus rhizosphere microbial communities from Kellogg Biological Station, Michigan, USA - KBS M1-3 metaG | ecosystem: Host-associated > Plants > Roots > Rhizosphere > Soil ... | reverse complement strand
GTTCACGCGACGGGACGTCACCGGGCTTGAGCCGATGCGGTCGATATCGGTCTCCAGCGGAACCGAGAGTTGCCTGGCCTCGAGTGCCCCCAGCGGATGCACGAGCAACGCGGTCGCGCGATCCTCGACCAGGCGCACCCATTGGTCGGCACCCGCCGGCAACTGCGGCGTCCACGCGGAATCCTTCGCCAGCGCCTGCTTAACTTGCTCGGCCGGCGACACCGCCGGTGCGGTGGATGTGTCGCGATCGCCCCATTCGGTGGTCGGGATCGAGAGCTTCGCCTTCCACAGCAGGATCTTCGTTTCGGCGCTCCCCTCGAGGCGCCACGGTCGGGTGCCGGCAAGCTCGCCGTGGAATGTGACACCCGCTACCGATTCGCCGAACGCCTTGATGGTGACGCCGCACTCGATCGTGAAAATGAAGGAGATGCGAGGCGCCCATTCGAACAGCGCATCTACCGTGAGCCATGCCTCGCCGGATACCACGCCGAGATCGGCCGAAAACCACACGCCGCCACCGAACTGGATCGAGTTGGCAGTGACCGCGAAGTACGCTTCCGCGCGCACCTTGAGAAACGGCGCCGGCGGCGACATCTGCAGCGCCACGCGAGAAAGGTTGGCAAGCTCGGGCGGCGGCGTGTACTTGGGATAGAACCCGCCGACGGACAGCGCGAATGCCGCGCCGCCGCCCCAGCGAATCAGCACGCCGATCTCGCCCGACACCGCGTACTGTGCGATCTTCGAACCCGCGAGATCGATGATCAGCAGGAAATAATCGGGCGTAATCTCGCCGAATATCTCCGCTCGCAGGTCGACGATGCGGAGCGACGGATCGATGTCGGCGGACGGCACACCGACCTGCAGCGTGCCCAGGATCACGATTCTTGGATCCGGCAAGGCCAGCACCACGCCCAATCGCGCCTTGACGAAGCCCGCCTGCGAGCCCCAGCCCAGTTCCACCATCGGCCCGATCACGAATGCGCCCGGCTGCGGCGGGAACACCAGCGCAAGGCGGTCGAGAATCTTCGGCGCCGAGGCGACCGGATCTTCGGGGAAGAGCAGCATCGCGACGGCGCCTTCCCGAATGCCTGCGCGCAGCGCATCCGAGTCCAGGCGACGCTCGATGGCGAGAAGGCCCCCGACACCGTTCAGCGTGAAGCCGAACGACAGCTCGATCTTCGGCAGGAAATGAACGCCGATGACCACCACCAGCGAAAACGGGTCGGTGCCGATCAGCCCGATGGCGGTGATGCCGATCTTGGTGAACTGCAGATCGAGCACGCCGCCGTATTCGCGCGTGTCTGCCTTGTAGCGCAGGAATCCGCCACCGGTCAGGAGTGCCGTCTTGACTCGCAATCCGGCGGACGACGGTGGTTTCGCCGTCACGCCGATCGCATTGGCGCCGCCGGTCCAGCGGATCGAAAGACCCGCGTCTTCGATCAGCGCCGCGAACACGCCGCCCAAGTCGCCGGCGAGCGTGAACATCAGGTCGATGCGGCCGCTGCCGGCGTCCGCATCGGGCGGAAGACCGATCGCAAACTGGCGGAGCTGTATGGCCGGCAGGGAAAGCTGGACTGGCAGGATCAGACGACGGTTGGGACCATCGCCGAACGTCAGGCCGTCCTTCGTATCCAGCGTGATGGCAGTACCGCTGGTCGTGGCGGTCGCGTCGGGCCCGCCGAGAATCGCCGCCAGGAACGCGTCGCCCGATAGCTTCGGCTTGAGGTTCGCCCTGATCGCGATGCCGAGCTTCGCCGTGTCCTTGTAGGCGAAGAACGCTTCGACCGAGGCGCCGTCGTACGGCAGGAGATCGATCGTGCGTCCTGCCGCGTTCTCGAATTTCAGCGAGAGTTTCTTGTCGGCGCGATTCCATGCGAGATCCGACTGCAGCCTGCTGCCCGCCTGGTTGACGCCGAGGACCTTGCTGCACAACGCGTCGAACGCCTGCGACGCGTTCGGTGCGAGTCCACGAAACGGCGACTTCCAGGGTTCGGCAATGCCGTGGACCTGGTCGACCATCGACTGCTGCGCCGCCGCAGCCTCCGGCGCGGCGACATTGCGGGCGATGACCTCGATCGCGTCGTCGAGCGCGCCGAGCACGATCGCGAGCTCGGACGCCGCCTGTGTCGCTGCATTGAACGTGAACGGCACGGTAGCGATGTCCGCCACCATCCGCGCCACCGCGTCGGCGGCGGCTTTGGCCTTCGATGCGATCGCGTCGACGACAAGCTGCACCGCTGCGTCGCCGTCCTGGATGTCCTGATGCAGCTGGCCAAGGCGCGTCTTTCCGATGCCTGCCGGCGCACCGTCGCGAAGCGACTTCGCGAGCGCCTCGGCATCCTTGAACGTGGTCTGCGCGAGCGTGGAGGCGCGTGCCTGCGCAAACGCGATTGCGCCTTGGGCGAGTGCGGACCAGATGTCGTCGGCCATGGGTCATCGGCGCAGCGCGCGCCGCCGATGGGCATCGCAAATGTGTCGCAGGGAAGTGATGCGGTACCGCGTCCGGAAACGCGGAACAGCGGCGAGTATCTGCCTCGGCGCGCGTCCTTGCAAGCGAAGCGGCCGGCCATCGCACGCAATGCGGCTACCATACGCGCAGTCACGAAGTCCGCGCGAGTCTGTCATCGACGCGAGCCTCGTCCCCGCGTCATTCGATCGGAGTCGACAATGAAACGATATCAGGGCAGGCTGCTCGGGCGACATGCAGGCATGGCCGCGCTTTTCTGCGTCGTGGCAGGTTGCACCACGGCACCGGCGACCGACACGCGGACGAGCGCCGCGCGCTACGAGAGCGCGATTGCGAATCCGATCCGGACGGACCAGGATCGGCGCACGGACGCGGCTCGCCATCCGGCCGAGTTCCTGCCGTTCACACAGGTGAAGCCCGGAATGAAGGTACTCGACGTCTCCGCCGGCGCGGGTTACACATCGCAGCTCCTGGCACTTTCAGTGGGTCCCGATGGCACCGTGTGGGCACAATCGCCGCGGCCGGGCGCAGCGCTCACTGCCCGGCTCGCCGATCATCCGCAGCCGAATTTCATCGTCGTCACGCGTCCATTCGAAGATCCGGTGCCGGAAGGGACGAAGGACCTCGACCTCGTCACCATCATCCTCAACTATCACGACATCTCGTACCTGCCGGTGGACCGCGCGAAGATGAATTCACGGATCTTCGCCGCGCTGAAATCCGGTGGACGGCTGGTGGTGGTCGATCATTCCGCCCGGAGCGGGACCGGCATCGCGGATGGCAAGACCTTGCACCGGATCGACGAGGCGGTGGTCCTGGCGGAGCTCCGGCAAGCCGGTTTCGTGCTCGACGCAGAAGGCGATTTCCTGCGCAACCCCGCGGATCCGCGCGACCAGTCGTCGAACGAGCCGAAGGTGCCGACGGACAAGTTCGCGCTGCGTTTCGTCAAGCCTTAAGTGTGAGTGAGAACGACACTGGATCCCCGCTTTCGAGGGAATGACGACGGTGCCATGCGCACGAACATAGAGCGAGGTCCCGCGCGCAGGCGGTGACCCGGTTTCGTCATTGGAACGCCGTGCGATCCGCGCCCTCGCGCGACCGATGGCCCGTGGGCCGATGTTCAGCGAGCGCGAATGGACGACCGAAGGCTGCGCCTGTTCCACTTCCCGACAACGCCTTGCGTCGTCCTCCCCGCGCACGCGGGGACCCAGCGGCGTTGCCGAGCTGCGAGAGCGCTACATCGTTGCCAGCGCCGCGCGATACGCCGTTGCCGCATCGCCGGTGTTCGCAACGCTCGTGCCCAGATCGCGCACGAGGCCGTCCTGCAATCCGTAGACCCATCCGTGCACCGTCAGGTCCTGACCGCGGTCCCACGCGTCGCGGACCACCGTCGTCTGGCAGACATTGGCAACCTGCTCGATCACGTTCAGCTCGCACACCCGATCGATCCGCTGCGACATATCCGTCAATGCCGCCACGCGCGCCTCGTGCTTGGCGTGCACGTCCTGCACGTGGCGGAGCCAGTTGTCCGCCAGCCCCACGCGCTGGTCCCGGACGGCCACGGAAACGCCGCTGCAGCCGTAATGTCCGCACACGATCACATGCTCGACCTGCAGCACCTCGACGGCGAATTGCATCACGGACAGGCAGTTGAGATCGCTGTGCACCACCACGTTGGCAATATTGCGATGGACGAACAGCTCCCCCGGGGCGAGGTCGACGATCTCGTTGGCCGGCACGCGGCTGTCCGCGCAGCCGATCCACAGGTAGCGCGGACGCTGCTGCAGCGACAGCCTGGAAAAGAACTCGGGGTCGATCCGGCGAATGCGCTCGGACCATGCGCGATTGTTCTCGAACAGATGAGCGAGCGATGGCATGGCGGCGTCTATTCGCTCGGGCGATGCGCCGCAATCGCCTTGTCGTTGACGGCCGCCGGGTTGGAGACGTCGTGCGGCACGCTCATGGCATGTACTGCCCGCCATTCACTTCGATGATCTGTCCCGTCAGGTAGCCGCTCATCGCATCGGACGCGAGGTAGACGAACGTACCGACGCATTCGTCCGCGCTCCCGATCCGGTTCATCGGAATCGTCGCCTGCATCGCCTTCAGCTGCGCGTCGCTCGAATAGCGCTCGTGGAACGGCGTCGTGATGACGCCCGGCGAAACCGCGTTGACCCGGATTCCGTCCGCAACGACTTCCTTCGCCCAGCCGCGTGTCGCGGTCGAAATGAATCCTTTCGCGCCCGCGTAAAGGATGGCGCCGCCACCGCCGCCGTTTCGCGCGGCAATCGACGTGACATTGATCACGTTACCGCTCTTTTGCCGCCGCATAACAGGGATCACCGCGTGCATGAAGAGCGCCACCTGCGTCACATTGAGCGCGAGCACCTTGCCGATGTGTTCTTCGGTGTAGTCCTCGATCGGGATGCGACCCAGCATGCCGCCCGCGTTGTTGATCAGCACATCGATCCTGCCGAACGCATCCATCGTTTCGCTGACGACCCGCTCGACATCCCTGGATGACATGACATCGCCCTGCACCAGAAGCGTCTCCGCCCCCAGACGCTTGACGTCGGCGGCCACCGCATTGGCCTCGGTCTCGCTCGCGTTGTAGTGGACCACAACGCGGCTCCCGAGCCGCGCAAAGCCGCGGGCCACGGCGGCGCCTATGCCGGTGGAAGCGCCGGTGATGAGAACGACTTTGTCCTTGAGATCGTCGGGCACGCAATACTCCGGTGAAGGGGAAAGGCGGCATGACACGTCGTGCCGGCCGCGGGAAGTATAGTGAATTTCGCTTTTTGGTCTCGCGGCCGGCGCCGGTTGCACGGCGACTCCAAAGCGAGACGAGCCGCGCCTGGCGCGGCCGGCACGCTATTGCGGCGCTAGGTTCAGGACTTTCGCCATCTTGCCCATCGCATCGTATTCGGCATCGATGTAGCTCCGTAGCGCAGCGCCTTTGCGGATCACGGTCTGCTCGCCGGCATCCTCCAGAAACTTGCGGGCCGCGGGTGAATTGCTGGCCTTCTCGAAGGCGCTCTCAAGCTTGGCGACGTGCTCGGGCGAGGTACCTTTCGGCGCAATCAGCGCCCGCCACAGGATGGTTTCCTCGTTCGGAATGCCGAGGTCGGTGAGGCTCGATGCCGACGGCAGCGAGGCGATCCGGTCAGCCGACGTCAGGAGCACGCATTTGGCCTTGCCAGCCTGGACGTGCTGGAGGATGGGCGGGATCGATCCGACGTAGATATCGACGTGTCCGCCCAGGAACGCCGTCAGCGTTTCGCCGGCGCCTTTGAACGGCACGTCGCGCGCGGAAGTGCCCGTCGCACGCAGAATACGTGCGGTGGCGAGCTGGCCGGGCCCGCCGAGTCCGTCGTTCCCGTAGGTGTATCGATCGGGGTGCTGCTTGAGCTCGGCGATGAAGCTCTTGCCGTCGGTGGCGGGAAATTCGTTGTGGACGCAGATGACGTACGGGGCGCTCGACACCTGGATGACCGGTATGTAGTCGTGCGGCGTGTACGGCACCTTCATCGTGTTCGGGCTGACCGTGACCGGACCGAGCCACACGCCCGCCACCGTCTGTCCGTCGGGACTCGCCCGCACCATCTGCGCGACGCCGATGGTTCCGCCCGCGCCGGGCACGTTCATGACCACCACGGGCTCGTTCAGAAATGCTTCCGCCTCCTTGGCCAGCACGCGAAAGTAGCCGTCGGTTCCTCCGCCGGCGGCCGTCGGCACGATGAGCTTGAGCGCTTCAGCACAAAGCGAAGCCGGCGACACAAGCAACAGCGCTAGCACCGAGAGTATGTGGATGAACCGTGGCGATTTCATGCGAAGCTCTCCTGGAGGTTTTTTATGTAGGTGTATCGAAGCGGAACAGCGCGGCGGGCGTGGTCGCCGCCACTATGCGGCGGGTTGCGGCATCCGGAATCCATTGGGCAAGTAGCGCGACGCAATCGGCATACGCCACCGAGTCTTCGAAGCCGACGAACGGAAAATCGCTCGCCCACACGAGCTGCCCGGGGCCGCCGGCGTCGAGCAGCGCGTCGACGTAGGCCTGCGGATCGGCGCCACCGAGGCGATAAGGCGCCGACAGCTTGACGAACGTATCGCCCGCCCGGACTCCCGCGAGCACCTCGCGAAAACCGCCGCATGCGACGCGAAGCGCAGGGTCGGGCGAGCCGAAGTGATCGACCACGATCGTTGCGCCGCTGGCGCGCAGTCGCGGCAGCACGCCGGCGAGCTTGCTGCCTTCAAGGTAGACCTCGACGTGCCAGCCCAGATCGCGCACGGCGGCGAAGAGGCTCGCGTATTCGGGCGACGTGACGTCGGGCAATTCGTGGCGCCGAAACCAGTTGAGACGGATACCGACGATGCCTTGGCGATCCATCTCCGCGAGCGCCTCCCGCGCAATGTCGGGTGCCACGATCGCGGTGCCGCGCAAGCGTTCGGGCGCCTCTGCAAGCGCCGCGAGCAGCAGCGAATTGTCGGCACCGTAGAAGCTTGGCGCGGTCAGCACGCCGTGCGAGATCCGATGCCGGTCGAGCAGCGACAGGAAATCGGCCGCCGACACGTCGTACTTTGGGGCCGAATGGCGCTCGGACGCGAGCGGCGCATCGCGCCGCATGACGTGAGCGTGCGCGTCGACCTGCACGACGTCGACGCCGGCGCCATTGCCGCTCATGCTGCGCGGCACATCACGAGATGGCTGGAGATTGGCACTCCGCGCCTGCGATGGGCGCGGATTCGCCGCCTCGGCCGTATTTCGCTTCGAGCTGCGCAGGCGTCAGGAACCGTTGCTCGAGGTCCTCGATGTCCGCCATGCCCATGATGGCGTGGAGTTCTTCGAACGAAACCAGCGCATCGGGACGATCGACCACCTCGCCGGAAGCAAGCGATTGCTGCAGCAGCGCCATGCCCTGCTCCATGCCGCGGAGCGCGCTCGCGGTGAGGAGTCGCGGGTAGATCACGGCCGCAACGCCCAGTGCCTGCAATTCCGCCGCGGAGAGAAGCGGTGTCGTCGACCGCTGGCGCACGCCGAATCCCATGTTCACCGACAGCGGCTTGGAGACGTTCCGCGCCAATGCACCGATGTCGGCCGCCGACAGAGCGGCATCCGCGAACAGCAGGTCCGCGCCGGCGTCGGCGTAGAGATTGAGGCGCCGGATCGCTTCCGCGAGGCCATGTGTCGCGAGCACGTCGGTGCGCGACTTGATGATGAAATCCGGATCGCTGCGCGCTGCGGCAGCGGCGCGGATCTTCTGCACCATTTCCTCGGCCGAAATGACTTCCTTGCCTTTCATATGACCGCAACGCTTAGGCCATACCTGATCCTCGAGCATCAGCCCCGCGACCCCTGCGCGCTCGAAGGCGCGAACCGTGTGGAATACGTTGAGAGCGTTGCCGTAGCCCGTGTCGGCATCTGCGATCAACAACAGATCCGAGCACGCGGCGATCGCACGCGCGGCCGCTACGTTCTCGTCCAATCCCATCAACCCGATGTCGGGCTGTCCGAGCCGGCTTTCGCTCACCCCGCTGCCGGTGATGAATGCCGCTGCGAAGCCCGCGCGACTCACGATGCGCGTGCTGAACCCATCGAACACGCCCGGCATGACAAGAATCTCGGGAGCCTCGATCAGGCCCTTCAACCGACGACTCGGAGTTTCCACGGCAAGCTCCATTTTTCGTTTGCAATGTGTACCCGACCCGTCAGGATCGCGTCGCGTCCGCGCGGAAACGGCCCTCGGTCCCCGGGACTCCGCGTGTCGGGAATCTCAGGCGCGTCGTACGGGAAACACAACGATCGCGATCCGCGTACTCGTAGACGAGCGTCGAAAATCTCACGGTCAGCGCGTCGCGATCGCCGATGTTCTGCAAGCCGTGCCACACGCCGGATGCACCACGACGAATGTCGGACGTGCGGCGCCGAGATACAGCGCGCTGGGGAGCGGTGCGTCAACGCGCGAGGTTACCCGCTCCCGCCAGCGGCGTCCAACGGGGCGAACGGGCATTACCGCTCTTCCACGGTATTCCCGAGCGTCTCGCGTAACCATTCGGCGACGATGCGGCGATGGCAGAACACGCGGCCCGACTCGAGATCGCGCTTTCTCTCCCAGCAGAGAAGCACCGGCTCGTCGCCGCTGGCGAGATCGTGCAAGGCGCGCCATGTCGCCGCGGGGTCAAGCGCTGCAAGCTGCTCCGCATAGCGACGCCGGTATTCCGCCTCGTCGACCGACTTGAACCACGGCCCCGGCGCAAGCGCGCGAAAGACGCGAAAGCCCGCGAGCGTTCCCCGAGGCGGAAAACGCGCGATGCTGATCCGGCCGCGGCCGGTGTATTCGAAAAAGGAGGCCGTCTTCACTTCGCTGCGGCAGCGATCACGGCGCCGGCACGGCAAGTCAAACCGTCGCGGTAGACTCCGTCCGAAGCAGATCCGCGGGGATCGACTGCGATTCCGTACGACGCAGCGGCAGCCGGATCGTGAATGCCGTGCCGCGTCCCACTTCGCTTTCGACTTCGATGCGCCCGCCATGATTGCGCACGATCGAGTATGACACCGAAAGCCCGAGACCGGTCCCCTGCCCGACTGGCTTGGTGGTGAAGAACGGTTCGAAGATACGGTTCCGGTATTCCGGCCGAATGCCTCCGCCGGTGTCGGAAATGCGGATCCACGCCTCGCCGCGATCGGTTCCCGTCGCGATGGTGATGGTCCCGCTGGTCTCGATCGCATGCCCCGCGTTTACGAGCAGGTTCAGGAACACCTGGTTCAGTCGCGAAGGCAGGCATTCGATCTCGGGCAGGTCGCCGTAGTTGCGGACGATGCTCGCCTTGTAGCGAATCTCATTGCGAACGATGTTGAGCGTGCTGTCGAGCGCCGCATGCAGGTCGATGACCTGCCATGTCTCGTCGCTGGCGCCGCGCGAGAAATCGCGAAGATCCTGCACGATCCGCTTGACGCGCAGCAGGCCGTCGCGCGACTCCGCCATCAGCGACACGATGTCGCGCTTCAGAAAGTCGTAGTCGTTGGCCTGGCGCAGCGCGCGCGCCCTGGCAAGGTCGGGGCCTGCCGCGTCGCCCGCACCGCGGTCCGCGTGCGCATACGCATCCAGCAGCTCGGTCATCTGCGCCACGTAAGACTCGAGCGAGCTCAGGTTCGAGAGCACGAACCCGAGCGGGTTGTTGACTTCGTGGGCGACGCCCGCCGAGATCTGCCCGATCGAGGCCAGCTTTTCGGCCTGGAACACCTGGTTCTGCGCTTCTTCCAGCGACTCGTTCATCCGCACCATGGTCGCGTTCAGGGCCGACAGTTCCGCGATGCGGCTGTCGCGCTCCACCAGCATCCGATGGTTCGCCATGACGAGCGCCAGCAGGCTCGTCAGCGCCCAGCCCTGGTCGAGATCGGCCACGGTGTAGCGCGGCCGGCCGCCGGCGCGATTGACCGCGACGGCGCCGATCGTGCGCGATCCGGCGCAGAGCGGCCAGCACATCGCGGAGTGCGTCGATCGATCGCGCGATTCGTGGATGCGCAGCGGCAGTCCCGTCTCGGCCGCGTCGCCGTTCACGAGCACCGGCTGCCCGGTCGCGACCACGTGACCGAACACGCCGATCCCACGGGGAAGCTCGCTGCCGATCGTGCCGCGCGGGAGGTCGGTGCCGGCGACGATTTCGAGCCGGTCCTCGGTGCCGTCGATGATGAGCGCAATCGAGCCGCTTTCCGCGTCGAAGCCGCGCACGATGTGCTCGAGGATCTCCTGTCGCACCTGTTGCGGATGTGCGCCGTTCGCCGCCTTCTGTCCGAGCTCGTAGAGCGCGCAGATCCACGCCAGGTCGGTGGTGAGGCCTGTTCCTGTTTCCATCGTTTCGTCGTGCGAAGGTGCGCTGCGACCGGTCGCATCGCCGCGCGCATCCCTGCCAGGCCGTCCCTTCGTACGAGCGACGGCGATGCCGGTGCGCGCGGCGTGCGTTCGGTGCCGCTTAGTCTTGCAGCATCACGCCGCCGTCGTCCGTCCAGCGAACGCGCGTGATGCCGGGGGATTCCATTTCGAGCCGCTCGAGCTCGAGCTGCTGGCGCGAGATGACGCCGCGCTGAAAGCGCACCTCGTTGGCAAGGCGCCTGTTCTCGATCAGCAGGCTGCGATGCGCGAGCACGTCGCACAGCGCCGCCTTCAGGTCATGATCCGACCATGGCTTGCTCACGAACCGGAAGATGCCCGCATGATTGATTGCGCGGATGATGCCGTCCATGTCCGTGCACGCGGAAAGAATGATGCGCGCGGCATCGGGCTGCACCTCGCGAACGCGGGTCAGGAATACCGCGCCGTCCATCTCCGGCATTCGGTAGTCGGACAGCACCAGGTCCACCTTGTGCAGGCTCACGTAGTCGAGCGCCTGCACGGGCGAGGTGAAGATCGTGACCGAAAGATCCGGAATGGCCGGCAGGATGGCGTTGTTCTGGCACATCCGGCGAAGCGCGTTCAGCACATTCGGCTCGTCGTCGACGATCAGTAGATTCGCCATGCTCGAGGTCCAATGCAAAGGCCGCAATGGGCGGCGGATGCCGGGACTCGAGCAAGCGCTATGCCACGCAGATTGCCGGGCAGACGTGCGGCAGTCGTGCGTGCACGCTGTACGGCACAACGCCCTACGGTGCCGGGGTCACCCGAACGCGCGCGAGCGGAGCGTGGCGCTGCGCATCACGGCTGGCGCGGGTTGCAGCGGGCAATCCATTTCGCGGTGAGCTTTTCGTGCACCGTGTTCTGCGCGAGGCGCGACGCAAGCGCCGGAAAGTCGACCTCGTCCAGGGCCTGGTCCTGGTTGAAGCACGAGAAGACGTAGCTGATGGCACCGGTCTGCGGATCGCGATGCGGCTGCAGGCATTGCGCGCAGATTTCCTTCATCATGCATTGCATCGGCGAATTGATCGAGCCGAGCGCCCGATGGCCGCTTTTGAGGTGCGGCGCGAGCACGCCGTGACGTGCCGCGGCAACCGCCGCCATCATCCGGTCGGAACCGATTGCGATCACGCGATCCGCGGCCGACAACGGAATCTCCGCGCTGCCCAGGCGCCCTTCGGCGTACGCCAGCATCGCGTCGACGATGTTGCCCACAAAGGTGCGGTCCTGCGGTCGGTCGGGAGGGAAGGCGGGTCCTTCGTCGGTGCACCATACGACCACGTCGGCGGCCGCCTCGATCTCGGCGATCTTGTAGCGGTCGATGCGCTTGCGGTAGCCCGCGAAATAGAGCACTTTCGAGCCGGCGTCGCGAAACGCGCGGCCGATGGAAAACAGCACGGCGTTGCCCAGCCCGCCACCGGCCAGCACCACTGTCTCGTTCCGCGCGATCTCGGTCGGCGTTCCGGTAGGGCCCATCAGCACCACGGGCTCGCCCGCGACGAGATTCGCGCAGAGGTCCGACGACCCGCCCATCTCCAGCACGATCGTCGACACGAGACCTTGCTCGCGGTCGACCCACGCGCCGGTCAGCGCAAGCCCTTCCATGGTGAGCCGCGTGCCCTCGTTGATCGCCGCGAGCGAGTCGAAATTCTGCAGGCGATAGAACTGGCCGGGAAGAAAGCGCCGCGCGGCAGCCGGCGCACGGACAACGACCTCCACGATCGTCGGCGTCAGGCGCACGACGCGCTCGACTGTCGCGCGAAGGTCGCGATCGAGACGACGGAAGAACGCCGGCACGGACTCGGCATGCGCCCCCGGCGCGCGCGACATGGCGCGAGACACGATCGGATAACCCTGCTTCGCGCTCGCCATCGCCTTCACCACGTTGCCGAAGAAAGAGGGATGGAGGTCGCCGAAAAAGCTCACGGCACGGCCATCCGCGCGGACATCGGTCAGCACCGCCGGCTGCGCCGGCTTGGCGAGCCCGCGCAACGGCTTCACGATGTCGCCGGCTTCGTCCAGCAGGCGAAAATACTTGCCGTCGAGCGCGAAGTGCTCGCGATCCTCACGCGCCAATACGGTGTTGGGCTGCGTGCCCGCCGCGATCAGGATCGTGCGGGCCGGCAGCGTGACCTTCGCGTATTCGTGCCAGACGCCGTCACCGTCGTTGTGCTGCTCCGACACCGTCAGGCCGGACGCGCGTCCGGAACCGTCGATCTCGATCGCGAGCGGCGTCAGTCCTTCGGCGAACCGGATGCCCTCTTCCAGCGCCTTCTCCACTTCCTCGTGATTGAGCGTGTACGAAGGGCTGTCGATCAGGCGGCGGCGATAGGCGATGGTGACGCCGCCCCA
>Ga0070672_100002037_pt1 | contig 12721 bp, 10 predicted proteins | sample KBSM13metaG_FD_66151 | JGI IMG/M metagenome (GOLD analysis project Ga0070672, IMG submission 66151) | Miscanthus rhizosphere microbial communities from Kellogg Biological Station, Michigan, USA - KBS M1-3 metaG | ecosystem: Host-associated > Plants > Roots > Rhizosphere > Soil ... | reverse complement strand
TCGCCGCTGATGCCGTAAACCAGCACGACGCGGTGCACGCCGCGCTCCAGGGGGAGCACCAGGCCCGGCTCGGCGCGCGCCAGCCCCGGCACCTGCACGCCATCGACCTGGATGCCCTCGACGGTCAGGCTCTTGGCATCCATCGGCATCGGCACGCCGACCGGCGCGGCTGCGTCCACGTCCAGCGCGACCTGCAACTGCCCGGCGCGCACCTCGACGCGCGCATCGGCGATCGCCGCGCAATCGGGCGCGCAATCGGGCGCGCGGGCGAGGCGGTCGTGCAGTTCCTGCAGCGTGTCCTTGTCGGGCATCGCCTGCGCCGTCGCGGGCGAGGGAATGCCCGCGGCCAGCAGCGGGACCAGCAGCAAGGGCGCGAGCGCGGTCACCTTCGGCCCGGGCATGCGGCGCACGCCGGCCAGGCGCAGCAGCAACCAGCCCAGTGCGGCGACCGCGAGCACGCGCAGCAGCCGCGTGAGCCACGGGGGTGCGATCAGCAGGCGTACGGTCTGGGCGTCGGTGACCGGGCCGCTCCATGCGAGCCGGTAGCTCATGCCGCCGTTCCAGTGCGGCAAGCCGCGGCCGGCCTGCACCACGGTGTCCTGGCTGTAGCGGTCCATGCCGAAGCTGTGGGCGAAACCCATCTGCTGGAACTGCTCGGCATCACCGGCGGCGTCCTCGGCGCGCAGTTCCTTGGCGGCCGTCTTGGCTGCGCTCCGGGGGAGGACCGCTGCCGGCAAATGGGGGACCGTCTTCGGCGCCGGCGCCGAAACGATCGGGGCCGGTGGGGGTGGCGGCGGCGGCTCGGCGACGGTCGCCGCCATGACCGGCGATTCCCTGACCGCGGCCTCCGCGGCCTGGGCATCGATCCGGACGACGTGGCCTTCCAGTTGCGGGTAAAGCGCCAGCCGCAGTTGCGCGGCCGCGAACGGCACGACGAGCAGCACCAGCAGCACCAGCGCCGTCCGCCGCGCCCAGCCACCCGCCAGGCGAAGCCGCCCGTCCGGCAAGGCGCGCAGCAGCAGCGCCAAGGCGAGCACGAGGCCGAGCGAATACAGCGGCGCACCTTCCTCGTGGGAGTCGACCAGCAGGTAGCCCAGCGCGACCGCCGCCCCCGCCACGCCCAGCGCGCGCGAGGCGAACACGACGACGATCGCGACCAGGAAAATGTCCAGCAGCGTCCAACGCGACACCCAGCTTCCGCTGTCGGTGTCCGCGCCGGGCGCGGCGATCAGCCGATACCCGTCGGGCAGGTGCAGCGTGGTGTTCACCGCATCGAACGTCTGCCGCCAGCCGCCCACCGGCAGGGCCCAGGCGGCCGGCTGCACCCGCAGGCCCGCCGAGAGGTCCACCTGCGGCGTGCGCCATTCGACGCCGGTGCCCTCGTCGCCCTGCGTCACCAGGAGCGCCTGGTCCGCAGTGAGGTCGCGCGCGTCCTCGAGCCGGAACGGCGCGCGCGCGTCCAGGCGCCAGCCCTCGCGCATCTGGCCGTCGACCTTGTCGCGAACGGTCCAGCCTGCGCCCGAATAGTCGAGCCAGGCTTCGCGGTCGAGCCGCAGCCGGTTGGCCGCGTTCGGACCCAGCCCGCGCGAGCGGACCTGGATCGCCAGCGGCACGCCCGGCGACATCGCGAACGCCGGCAGGTTGCGCCAGGCGTCGGGGACCAGCGCCTGCGCGGGATCGACCTGCGGCGGACCACTCGCGCTGGTTTCGCGTTCCTCGGGCGCGCTCGCGTAGCTCCAGATCTCCTGCGCCGGCCACGGCTTGCCGACCTGGGTGGTCGAAGCGCTCGAAGGCACGTGCGCCGCACGCGCGACGATGTGGACCTGCGTGGCATCGGGCTGCACCTGGATGCGCACGCGGCCGTCGGCTTCGATCCGCGCCGGCCATCCCGCGTCGACCTCGATCGAGGTCGGCACGAATCCAGGCGGCAGCACCGGCCCGATCACTTCCTCGCGCGCCTGCCCCGCGGCCTTGATCCCGATGACCGTGTCGAGCGTCATCGGAACGCCGTCGTGCAGGCGCCGGTAGACGCGCAGCTGCAGCGCGTCGGCCTCGGGCGCCTCGCTCTCGCCGCGGCCGAGCACGAGCTCGCCGTCCTCGAACTGCGCCGGCGCGATCGCCTGTCCGTCGACCTGCAGCCGCACCAGGCCGATGGCCTTGGGCACCGACAGCGATTGCGGCCGATGCGTCCAGCCGATGCGGCCCGTCAGCTCATGGCGGCCGGGCTGCAACAGCAGCTGCGGAACGTCCTCGTGGCCGACGACCGCGACGGGCTGGCCGTTGGCGCGCACGTCCTGCGGCCAGTGCTCGGCATCGCCGGGCAGCGGCACCCAGGTTTCGGCCTGGACGTCCCACACGATCGCGAACGTCGCGCCGTCGGCACGCGCCTGGACCTGCAGCACACCGGGCCACGCGCAGAGGAATTCCTCGGCGCCCGTGCCATTGTTGCCGGCGATCAGCGCGCAACGGCGGAACTCCTGGCCGTCCAGCGCCCAGCCCCGCCACGGCTCCAGCGGCGCGGGAACGCTCACCGGCGCCGCTTGCAGCGCCTGCGACAGCAGCAACACGAACAGCAGGATGATGCGGCGCATGCGGATTCCCCCTGGCAACCGTCAGGGGCTGCAACGGGCGATCCGGCCTCGGGGGGTTGGCGGGCGGCGCGATGGCCGGAAATCACGACGAAGCGCCCAACGAAGCTTGGCGCGCCCGGAGGGGTGAGACGCTGCGCTTGCGAGCCACCGGCTCGCGCAGCGTCGAACGCCCGAGGGCTGTGCCCGAGGGCCGGCAATCACGACGAAGCGCCATGTGAATGGCGCGCCCGGAGGGGTGAGGCGACGCGCTTGCGAGCCGCCAGGCTCGCGCGTCGCCGAACGCCAGCGCGCTCCTGCGCGCTGGCCGGGAATCACGACGAAGCGCCAAGCGGAGCTTGGCGCGCCCGGAGGGGTGAGGCGACGCGCTTGCGAGCCGATAGGCTCGCGCGTCGCCGAACGCCAGCGCGCGCTGCGCGCTGGCCGGGGAATCACGACGAAGCGCCAAGCGGAGCTTGGCGCGCCCGGAGGGGTGAGAGGCTGCGCTTGCGAGCCGCAAGGCTCGCGCAGCCTCGAACGCCCGAGGGCCGGGAATCACGACGAAGCGCCATTCGAAGAATGGCGCGCCCGGAGGGGTGAGACGCTGCGCTTGCGAGCCGCAAGGCTCGCGCAGCGTCGAACGCCCGAGGGCTATGCCCGAGGGCAGGGAATCACGACGAAGCGCCATTCGTAGAATGGCGCGCCCGGAGGGATTCGAACCCCCGACCAATGGCTTCGGAAGCCACTACTCTATCCGGCTGAGCTACGGGCGCGTGCTGGCGATTTTCGCATGGATCGGCGGGCCGCGGTTCGCGGGCCGTCCAGGCGAACGGGCGCGCATTCTAGCCCGGCGCGGGGCGCGGCGCGCGAAACGGCGGCGATGCTCACGGTCGCGATTCATTCCACGCGTCTACAATGCGCCGTCTCCCGGCGTGCCTCCCATGGACCTGTCCTCGGCCAAGCTGCGCATCCTGCTGATCGAAGACCACCGTGCGATGGCGGAAAACGTCTGGGAGTTCCTCGAGGAGCACGAGCAGGTCATGGACCACGCGGCCGACGGCATGACCGGCCTGCAGCTCGCGCTCGACAACACCTACGACGTGATCGTGCTCGACCTCGGCCTGCCCAAGCTCGACGGCCTCGAGGTCTGCCGGCGCTACCGCGCGCAGGGCGGCGCGGCGCCGATCCTGATGCTGACCGCGCGCGACCGGCTCGAGGACAAGCTGCGCGGCTTCGAGGCGGGCGCCGACGACTACCTGCCCAAGCCCTTCGAGCTCAAGGAACTGGCCGCGCGCGTGCAGGTCCTGCACCGCCGCGAGCAGCGGTACTCGCAGACGATGCTGCGGGTCGGCGACCTCGTGCTCGATGTCGCCAACCGCAGCGTGACGCGCGGCGACCAGCCGCTCACGGTTTCGCCGGCCGGCTTCCGCCTGCTCGCCGCGCTGATGCGCAAGTCGCCGCACGTGATGCTGTACGCCGAACTCGCGCAGGCGCTGTGGGGCGATGCCGAACACGACACCGGGCGCCTGCACACCCACATCTCGCTGCTGCGCGCGACCATCGACCGCGATCACGGGCAGCCGCTGATCCACACCGTCCACGGCTTCGGATACCGCCTTGTTGCGCCTGCTGCCCCGTAAGACCCGCCTGCGCATGCGCGTCATGCTGTGCTGCGCCGCGCTGGGCGGCGTGGTCGGCGTTTGCCTGGCGTTCGTGTCCGAGCACATCGCCGAGCGCTACGAACGCGTGCTGATCAACGACGAGATGAGCGCCGAGATCGACGCCCAGATCGCTCACCTGGGGAAGAATCCCGACGAGCCCCTGCCGAACAGCGAATGGAAGACGCTCTACATCGACCGTCCCGGGCAGCCGCCAACCTCGCCGCCCGCGCTGCGCTCGCTCGCTCCCGGCCTGCACGAGATCGGCGACGCCGACAGCGACCGCTTCGCGGGCGTGCGGCAGACCCCCATCGGGCGCGTCACCATGGTCGCTTCGCTGCCCAATTCGCCCGCGCGCGAGCGCCGCTTCCTCGAGGAACTGCTCGCGATGATCCTGTTCGGCATCGGCCTGGGCGCGCTGCTGGGACGTGTTCTCGCCGGCAGCATGCTCGCGCCGGTGCTGCGGCTGTCCGACCAGGTCGAGCATGCCGACCCGTCGACCGCGTTGCGCGGCATCGCCGAGGATCACCAGGCCGACGAGGTCGGCACGCTCGCGAACGCCTTCATCCACTACCACGCGCGCGTGCAGGCGGCGATCGAGCGCGAAGTGCTGTTCTCGGCCGACGCCAGCCACGAATTGCGCACGCCGCTGACCGTGCTGCAGGGCGCGCTCGACCTGCTGCGCGACAGCCAGGCCTCGAACGCGGCCGGGCGCCGGCGGGTCGAGCGCATCCGCCGCAGCGCCGCCGAGATCGGCACCCTGCTCGACGCCCTGCTGCTGGTCGCGCGCGCGGACGAAGGAACCGAACCGCCGGTCCCCGTCGAAATCGGGCCGGTGCTCGCCTCGGTCATCGCCGAATTCCACGAGGAACTCGACGCGATGCGCATCGCGCTCGGCGTGCGCTGCCCGCCGGCGACGACGGTCCTGGCGCCGCCGGGCCTGCTGCGCGTCGTGCTGCGCCTGCTGTTCCGTTCGATCGCCAGCGGCGCCTGGGGCGACGCGCTGCGCATCGACGCGGACGCCACCGGCTTCGTGCTCGCTACGGCCGCGGCGCTGCCCGAATCGACGCCGGCCGCGGCGCCGTCCGGCGAGGCCGGCGACGGGGCGGCGGCCGACGCGGTGGCCGCGCCGGCCGTGCCGCGCCGCGAGGGGATCACGCGCCGTTCCGACGAGTCGGGCGGCCTCGGCATGCTGCGGCGGCTGTGCGAACGCTACGGCTGGTCCCTCGTCCACGCCCGCGACCCCGGCCAGCCGGTGCTGCTCACCGTGCGCCTGCCTGCGCGCGCGGACGAACGCGCGGATAACGCGCGCGACAGCGCGGTTTAACGGCCGCGTCGGCATGCTCGGTGTCGCCGCCAGCCTTGCGTTCCAGGCATCGCAAGCCCCGTTGCCCGGCAGGAAACCGTTCCTTCGAAGCCTGCGCGGACGCCGCCACCGATGATGAAGTCGAACGAATTCTTCCTGCCGGCCGGCCGCGACGGCGTCCTGCTGATCCACGGGCTGACCGGCACGCCCGCCGAGATGCGCTTTGTCGGCAAGGGCCTGCACCGCGCGGGCTACAGCGTGCTGGGCATGCAGCTGGCCGGGCATTGCGGCGACGAAGGCGACCTCCTGGCAACCGGTTGGCAGGACTGGTACGCCAGCGTGATCGCCGCGGCCGACCGCCTGGCCGCACACGTGGACCGCGTGTTCGTGGGCGGTCTGTCGATGGGCGCGATCCTCGCGCTCAAGCTGGCTGCCGACCGCCCCGCGCAGATCGCCGGCCTGGCGTTGTACGGCACCACCTTCGCCTACGACGGCTGGACGATCCCGCCGATCGCCCGGCTCGCCTTCCTGCTGCCGCTCGCGACGCGCCTGGGCATCGGGCGGCGGAGGAGGTTCATGGAAAGGCCGCCCTACGGCATCAAGTGCGAACGGGTGCGCCGGCGCATCGCCGGCAGCATGCTCGCCGGCGACAGCGCGGCCGCCGGGCTGCCGGGCAACCCGTGGCCGTCGCTCGCGGAATTCCAGCGGCTCTCGCGGCGCGTGCGCGGCGAGCTCGACCGCGTGCGCGCGCCCTGCCTGGTCGTGCATTCGGCGAACGACGACGTCGCAAGCCTGCGCAACGCGCGCATCGTCGAGCGGCGCGTGCCCGCGGCGGTCGAGACGCTGCTCCTGCACGACAGCTACCACATGGTCACCGTCGACCAGGAACACCGCCGCGTGGCCGAACGCTCGGCCGATTTCTTCGCGCGCTGCGCGGCCGCGCGGAACGGCGGGCAGCGCCTCGCCGCGCCGGCGGCGTGAGGCGGACGCACGTGCCGCGGACGGGCGACGGGCCGCTTTCCGATCCGTCGGCGATCCGGGCTGACCGAGGCGTCCGGATCGCATCCGGCGGGAGCCGGCCGGTACGGCTGAACGCCGCGAAGGAAGCCCATTCGCACGGCAGCGCGGCGCCGCCGGTTGCGGTTATCCTCACGACGATGCGCAAGGCGCCAGGTCGCGCCGCCTGACCGACACGAGCCTCACGGAGCACCCATGGACAGCACCCAGGACGCGATCTTCGCGATCATCGCCAAGGAGGCGCACATCCCGCTCGAGAAGATCACCCTCGAATCGACCCTCAAGGACCTGGAGATCGATTCGCTGGACATCGTGCAGATCATCTTCGAGCTCGAGGACCGCTTCGGCATCACCCTGCCCGACAAGGATCCCTCGTTCGACACCGACAGCGTGCGCGGACTGGTCGCGGCCGTCGAACGGCTCGTCGCGGAGAAGAACGCGGCCGCCTCGTCGGCCGGCTGAGGCGCATGCGACGCGTCGCCGTCACCGGCATCGGCTGCATCAGCGCGCTCGGGCACGACGCGCCTTCGACCTGGCAGGCGATGCGCGAGGGCCGCGCCGGCATCGGCCCGATCTCGAACATCGCGACCGACCTGCTCAACGTGAAGATCGCCGCCGAGGTGCGCGGCTTCGACCCGTCCGCGCACTTCGATCCGAAACGCCTGGTCCTGCTCGACCGCGTGTCGCAGTTCGCCCTCGTCGCCGCGCGCGAGGCGATCGCGCAGTCCGGCCTGGACTTCCGCGCCGAGGACCGCGGCGAGCGCACGGCCTGCATCATCGGCACCGGCATCGGCGGCGAGAACACCCACGACGAGACCGCGAAGCGCTTCTACGCCGACAGGAAATCCAACGTGCACCCGCTGACGATCGTGCGCCTGATGGCGAACGCGCCGGCCTGCCACGTCACGATGGAATTCGGCCTCACCGGGCCCTCGTTCGCGGTGGTGAGCGCTTGCGCGTCGGCGAACCACGCGATGGCGCAGGCGTTCGAGATGGTGCGCAGCGGCCGCGTGGACTACGCGGTGACCGGCGGCAGCGAGGCCTGCATCACTGTGACCTGCGTGAAAGCCTGGGAAGCCGTGCGCGTGACCGCGGACGACACCTGCAGGCCCTTCTGCAGGCAGCGCCGCGGCATGGTGCTCGGCGAGGGCGCGGGCATCTTCGTGCTCGAGGACTGGGAGCATGCCCACGCCCGCGGCGCGACGATCCTCGCCGAATTCGCCGGCGCGGGCATGTCCGCCGATGCCGCCGACATCGTGCTGCCGTCGATGGACGGCGCCGCGAAGGCGCTCTCGCGCGCGCTCGCCGATGCGCGCATGGGCGCCGGCGAGGTCGGCTACATCAACGCGCACGGCACCGGCACGCCCGCGAACGACCCGACCGAGACCGCGGCGATCCGCAAGGTGTTCGGCGCGCACGCCGACGCGCTCGCGGTGTCCTCGACCAAGTCGATGCACGGCCATGCGCTTGGCGCGGCGGGCGCGATCGAGCTGGTCGCCGCGATCGGCGCCCTGCGCGAAGGCGTGATCCCGCCGACGACGAACTTCCTCGACCCCGACCCGGCCTGCGACCTCGACTACGTCCCGAACACCGCGCGCGAGCGCGAGGTGCACGCGGTGCTGTCGAATTCGTTCGCGTTCGGCGGGCTCAACGCGGTGGTGGCGTTGCGCAAGGCGTGAACCCGAATGTCATCCCGAGCAACGCGAGGGATCTGTCGGCCGGCGCCGCATCCGAAGCAAAATAACTTCGAGATCCCTCCCCCGGATCAAGTCCGGGGTCGGGATGACGATGCAAGGGCTTGCGGCCCAGTAGCACCGACCGGGGGGCGATCAGCCGTGCGTCGGCGTCAGTTCGCGGCCGTTCCCGTCGCCGAAGCTCCGCCCTGCGGCGCCTTCGACGCGGGCTCCTCGACCGTGCAGCCGCGCGCGCGCAGCTGCGAGAGGTAGGGTTCGGGCTTGAGCAGGCGCGCGATCGGAAGCACCGCGAAGCTCACCTTGTTCTTCTCGAGCGCGGCCGAGGCGGCGTCGATCCATGCCTGGTGCGCGCGGTCGCTGATGCCGCCGAGGCCGTGGGTCTGGGTCAGCGAACCCTGCGACAGCGCCGACTGGCAGGCCGACATCTGGTCGGTGTAGGGCAGCCTGCGCAGCGCGTCGAGGTCGCCGGTCGACCATGCGTTCGCGCGCGCCGTCATCGCCACGAGGTCGGTGTCGATGCGGTCGAGCGTCTTGCGGAAGCAGTCGCCGTCGTCGAGCGCGGTCTTCTTGAACTCCTTCACGGCCGCGCGCGGGCTGTCGACGGTCACCGCGACCTTCGGGATGGTGATCTTCGCGCCCGCGCGGCGTGCGGCGGCGACGACGACCTTCTGCGCGACGAGCTTCTGGGTCAGGCCCGACTTGTCGATCGCGTCGTCGTAAAGCTCGAGCGCGGCGAAGATCGGCCGCCACCCTTCGACCTTGTTGCCGCGGCCGATGTATTTCGCCTTCAGCGGCGCCCAGCGCGCGTAGAGCTCGGGCGCGACGACGTCCCTGAGCAGCTTGCCGTCGGGGTTGTTGCGCACGCCCACCAGCGAGGGCAGCGCGACCAGGTTCGCGAAGAAGCCCGCGTTCGACTTGAGCTCCGCCTCCGGTGGCACGACCACTTCCTGCGCGGTGGCGATCACCGCCTCGACGTGGCGCGAATTCCAGGTCACGCCCTTGGGCATCGGCGTGAGCGTGCCGAGGATCCACAGCACGTGGTCGCCCTTGCTGACCTTCCACAAGCCCGGGCCGGGCTGCACGCCGTGCACGGCGACGACGGCGAGGTCCTTGATGGGCTTGGGCGCGGCCTCCTGCGACTCGGCGGCGACGAACGGGACGAGGGACAGCAGGGAGGTCAGGACAATTCGGCGCACAGGCTGGGGTTCCGTTCGGCGGGCGCGTAGTGTTCGACATCCGCGGAAAATCGGTGTTAGGTTTTGGTTGCGCGCGCCGCTTCCGGCATGCGCCACGGTGGGCATCAAGCCCCGGATCGGGATCGATGAGGAACGTGCTCTTCGTCTGCAGCCAGAACCGCCTGCGCAGTCCTACGGCGGAGCAGGTGTTCGCCTCCTGCAAAGGCCTCGAGGTGACATCGGCCGGCCTCAACCACGACGCGGACAATCCGGTCACGCCCGAACTCGTGGAATGGGCCGACCTGATCTTCGTGATGGAGCGCGCCCACCGCAGCAAGCTGCAGAGGAAATTCCGCGCGTCGCTCAACGGAAAGCGCGTCGTCTGCCTGGAAATCCCGGACGAATTCGATTACATGGAACCGGCGCTGGTGCGCCTGCTCGAAGCGAAGGTGCCGCGGTTCCTTCCGGCCGATGCGCTGGTGCGGCCGGCGAGGGACGTTCCGGCTGGCGAGGGTTGACGCCCGTCGTGCAACCGGCGGTCAGTCCGACCTCGGCAACTCGCGGATCTCGACGGTCCCGCCGGCCTCGTAGGCCGGATTGCCCGCGAGCAGTTCCTGCGCGTCGTCGAACGAATGCGCGCGCACCTTGAGGTAGCCGACGAGGTGGCGCGCGATGCTGCCGGCCTCGCCGCCCTTGCGCACGCACAGGCCCATGCCGATCTCGCTGCCTCCGGCGAAACGCCCGCGGCGTTCGAGTTCGGCGATGTAGCGCGGCCAGTCGTGCGCGTCGTCGGAAGCGCGGTCCCGCGGGGCGTCGTCGTGCATGAGGAAGATGAAATCTTTCATCGGAGTGGGTGGTCGATGCGGTGGCGGATTCAGGCGTTCTTCGCCTTGCGCAGCAACTGGTCGAGCAGCTTCAACCCCAGGTCGATCTCCTCGCCGCTGATGTGCAGGGACGGCGCGAGCGTGATCACGTTCTTGTGGTAGCCGCCGACGTCGAGCACGAGGCCGGTCTTCTTGCCGTCGTGGTCGAGCTCGGCCGCCAGCCCTAAGTCGACCATGCGGTCGAGCAGCGGGCGGTTCGGGGTGAAGCCGTCGGCCTCGCAGATCTCGGCGCGCAGCGCGAGGCCGAGGCCGTCGACGTCGCCGATCTCCGGATGGCGCTTCTGCAGGTCGCGCAGGCCTTCGAGGAAGTGCGCGCCCTTCGCCATCACCATCGCCTCGTAGTCGGACTCGGCGAGCATCTTCATCGTCTCCAGCCCGACCGCGGTCCCGAGTGGATTGGACGCGAACGTCGAGTGGGTCGAGCCGGGAGGGAACACCGTCGGGTTGATCAGTTCCTCGCGCGCCCAGATGCCCGCGAGCGGGTTGAGGCCGTTCGTGAGCGCCTTGCCGAACACGAGCACGTCGGGCGTCACGCCGAAATGCTCGATCGCCCACAGCTTGCCGGTGCGGAAGAAGCCCATCTGGATCTCGTCGACGACCAGCAGGATGCCGTACCGGTCGAGGACCTTCTTCAGGCCGGTGAAGAAGTTCGGCGGCGGGATCACGTAGCCGCCGGTGCCCTGGATCGGCTCGACGTAGAACGCCGCGTATTCGCACTGCCCGGCTTTCGGATCCCACACGCCGTTGTATTCGGTCTCGAACAGGCGCGCGAACTTGGCGACGCAATGCTCGCCGTATTCCTCCTTCGACATGCCTTTCGGACCGCGGAAGTGGTAGGGGAATTCGATGAATTGCGCGCGATCGAAATGGCCGTAGCGGCGGCGGTAGCGGTAGCTCGAAGTGATCGCCGAGGCGCCGAGCGTGCGCCCGTGGTAACCGCCCTCGAACGCGAACACCAGGCTCTTGCCGCCCTTCGCGTTGCGCACGAGCTTGAGCGAGTCCTCGACCGACTGCGAACCGCCGACGTTGAAATGCACGCGCCCGTCGAGCCCCCACTTGCGCTTCGCGTCCTGCGCGACACGTTTCGCGAGCTCGATCTTGGTCGGGTGCAGGTACTGGCTGGCGACCTGCGGCAGGGTGTCGACCTGCTTCTTGAGCACCTCGTTGAGGCGCGGGTTCGCGTAGCCGAAGTTGACCGCCGAATACCACATCTGCAGGTCGAGGAAGGGCGTGCCGGCGCCATCGTAGAGCCAGCTGCCTTCGCAGCGCGCGAAGATCTTCGGCGGCTCGGAATAGTGGACGGTGTCGCCGAACGAGCAATAGCGGGCCTCGTCGGCCAGCAGGGCGGCGTCGCGTTCGGCGGGCGTGAGCTGGATGGCCGGCGTGTCAGGCATGGACGAGGGAACCTTCCGAGGGCGTGGTTGCATGCGCCGGGGCCTGCGGCGCGAGCGTGCCGGCGATCAGTGCCGGCAGCAGGACGAGGGCGTCGCCGAAGCCGGCGATCGGGACACAGGGCAGGCCGTGCGCGAGGCAGTGCGCGATCAGGCGGTTGCGGGCGAACACGAAGTCGACCGCGCCGGCCACGCAGAAGTCCGACACGCCATCGCCGATCAGCAGCACCTTCTTCCCGAGCGCGCGCGCCCGGGCGGCGTGCGCGCACTTGCACATGCCGCTGGCGACCTTGCAGGCCGCGTCGGCGTGCGGGAACGAGAGTTTCCAGCACCGCGGGCCGTCGGACTCGAGCCGGTTCGCGGCGATCGGCAGGTGGTTGAGCCGGTGCCGCGCGAGGATGCCCTCGATGGCGACGTCCAGCCCGTCGCTGACCACGCGGATCGGAATCCGCGCCGTCAGCGCCGCCTCGACGAAGGCCGGAAAGTCGCGGTCGATCCGCATGCCCGCGAACAGCGCGTCGAGCTGCGGGCGGTCGGCGTCGATCAGCGCGACCTGGCCGGCCATGCAGTCGCGCGAGCCGATCGCGCCGGATTTCCAGCGCTCCTCGAGGATCGTCCAGTCCGGGTGGGCATGGCGCTCGAGCAGCGTGTCGGTCACGTCCTCGACGCTGATCGTGCCGTCGAAATCGCACAGGATGATCCAGTCGGACACGTCGGCCTGCCTGCGTCGCGCGGGCCGGCACAGTAGCCGACCCGGATTAAGTTTCCCTGCCGCGGGCCGCCGTCCCTGGCACGCGTCCGCGTGCTGGCGGCAGCATAGCCCCTGGCGCGCCGCCGCAGTACCGCCGCGCCGCAAGGGTCCGGATCGCCGGACAAGCCCCCGCCGACGGGTGGGACGCGGCGGCTCCAGCCGTTATACTGCCGCGCTGGAATGCGCCTCGGAGGGGTCCGTGGCGTCGCCGACGCGTCCGCGCCGGCCGAAGACCGAACCGTCCAACGAGGTGCCGACGTGCTGCGCAATCACGATCT
>Ga0070672_100002018_pt1 | contig 12765 bp, 11 predicted proteins | sample KBSM13metaG_FD_66151 | JGI IMG/M metagenome (GOLD analysis project Ga0070672, IMG submission 66151) | Miscanthus rhizosphere microbial communities from Kellogg Biological Station, Michigan, USA - KBS M1-3 metaG | ecosystem: Host-associated > Plants > Roots > Rhizosphere > Soil ... | reverse complement strand
GCCTCGTACTTCTCCTGCAGGCCGCGCAGGATCGCGATCGTCGCCTCGACGCTCGGCTCGCCGACCAGGATCTTCTGGAAGCGGCGCTCGAGCGCGGCGTCCTTCTCGATGTACTTGCGGTACTCGTCGAGCGTGGTCGCGCCGATGCAGTGCAGCTCGCCACGCGCGAGCGCGGGCTTGAGCATGTTGCCCGCGTCGATCGCGCCTTCCGCCTTGCCCGCGCCGACCATCGTGTGCAGCTCGTCGATGAAGACAATCGTCTGGCCTTCGTCCTGGGCGACTTCCTTGAGCACGCTCTTCAGCCGCTCCTCGAACTCGCCGCGGTACTTCGCGCCGGCCAGCAGCAGCGCCATGTCGAGCACGAGGACACGCTTCTCCTTGAGCGAATCGGGCACCTCGCCGGCGACGATGCGCTGCGCCAGGCCCTCGACGATCGCCGTCTTGCCGACGCCGGGCTCGCCGATCAGCACCGGATTGTTCTTGGTCCGCCGCTGCAGGACCTGGATCGCGCGCCGAATCTCGTCGTCGCGACCGATCACCGGGTCAAGCTTGCCGTTCCGGGCGCGCTCGGTCAGGTCCATGGTGTACTTCTTCAGCGCCTCGCGCTGGCCCTCGGCCTCGGCGCTATCGACCTTCTGGCCGCCGCGCACCGCGTCGATCGCCGCCTCGAGCGACTTGCGGTGGGCGCCGAACTCCTTGAGGAGCGCGCCGACCTGGGTCTTCGACTCGGCGGCGGCGAGCAGGAACAGCTCGCTCGAGATGAACTGGTCGCCGCGCTTGCTGGCTTCCTTCTCGGCCGCCTGCAGCACCGCCGCGAGCTCACGCCCGGGCTGGACGACCTGCTCGCCGCCCTGCACCTGCGGCTGGCGCTTGAGCGCGTCCTCGAGTCCGTTCTGCAGCTGGCTGACATTGACGCCGGCACGAGCGAGCAGCGCCTTCGGCCCATCGGCTTGGGCGAGCATCGCCGTCAGCACGTGAACCGGCTCGATGTACGGGTTGTCGCGGGTGACCGCCAGGCTCTGCGCTTCGCCGAGCGCCTCCTGCAACGTCGTCGTCAATTTGTCGATACGCATGCGGTATTCCTCCGGATCGCAGGGAGGTTGGGCGCAACAGGGCGTTTTCAAGCGGCGGGCAGAGGCGTCCCTTGTCTCAGCGCAAGAGCGCCGCCTGGGCGATCCGGAAGCCGAGCGCCGCGCACGCCAGCGAGCCCACGACATGCGCCATCGTGTGGCCGAGGGCGAGGATCAATTCGCCGCGCTGGAGCAGGATCAACGACTCGGCCGAGAACGCCGAGAAGGTCGTGAAGCCGCCGAGCAGCCCGGTGACCAGCAGTAGGCGAAGCAGCTCGTTGGGCGAGCGCTCGAGCCAGAACAGGACCGCGCCGATGACCAGGCCGCCGAAGCAGTTGACGAACAGCGTGCCGAGCGGAAAGCCGGACCAGCGCGCGTTCAGCCAAATGCCGGCCGACCAGCGCAGGAGCGAGCCGACGACGGCTCCCGCCGAGACGGCGGCGATCTCGAGCCAGGGCACGCTCAGCGCTTCGCCGGCGGCTCGCCGGTCCGGTCGGCGGCGGCATTGCCGGCGGCGATGCCCCAGCGTGCCAGGGCGGCATCGTCGGCGACCCGGGCATCGACCCAGCGCGCGCCCGCGGGTCCGGTTTCCTTCTTCCAGAACGGGGCCTGCGTCTTCAGGTAGTCCATCAGGAACTCGCACGCCTGAAACGCGTCGCCGCGGTGCGCCGAGGTGACGGCGACGAGGACGATCTGCGCCGACGGCGCGAGCGCGCCGATGCGGTGCACGACGCGAGCGGCGCGGATGCGAAAGCGCCGCATCGCCTCGTCGATCATGGACTCGATCGCCGCCTCGGTCATGCCGGGGTAGTGCTCGAGCTCGAGCGACTGCACGGGTGCACCGTCATTGCGGTCGCGGACCGTGCCGACGAAGGCCGCGACCGCGCCGACCCCTCCGTCGCCGGCGCGCAGCGCGGCGACCTCGGCACCGAGGTCGAAATCGTCGGGGCGGATCGAAACGCGCGCGGCAGCCATCGCTTGCGCGCCGTCAACCGCCGGTGAGCGGCGGGAAGAAGCCGACCTCGTCGCCCTCGGCGAGCGGCGTGCTCTCGGCGCAGAGGACGCGGTTCCTGGCGCTGCGCAGGACGCGCTCACGCCCGAGCGCCTCGGCGTGGCGGCCGCCACGGGCCACCAGCGCGTCGCGCAGCGCGGCGATGTCGGCGCCGGCGCCGACGTCGGCGTCCTCGCCCCGACCGAGCGCCTCGCGCACGGCGGCGAAATAGCGCACCGCGACCTTCATCCGAGCAGCTCGGGAAGCGACAGGTAGCGGACCGTGTCGCCGGCCGCGATCGCCTGGCCGGGCGGGTTGTCGACCAGGCCATCGGCCCAGATCGTCGACGTCAGCACGGCCGAGCCCTGGTGGCCGAACAGGTCGAGGCCGCCGGCGTCGTTGCGCCGAACGCGCAGGAACTCGCGCCGCCGATCGGGCTTGGGCCAGGCGAAGTCGGCGCGCATCGCGATCGACCGCGGCGCCAGCTCGCTCGCGCCCTGCAGGCGCAGCAGCACCGGACGGACCGCGAGCAGGAAAGTGACGAACGACGACACCGGGTTGCCCGGCAGGCCGATGAACCAGGCCGACGAGCCGTCACGACGGAAGACCTCGCCGAAGGCGAGCGGCTTGCCGGGCTTCATCGCGATCTGCCAGAGGTCGAGCCGGCCTTCCTTCTCGATCGCCGGGCGCAGGTGGTCCTCCTCGCCGACCGAGACGCCGCCGCAGGTGACGATCAGGTCGTTGCCTTCGGCGGCTTGCCTGAGCGCCTCGCGCGTCGCATCGAGGCGGTCCGGGACGATGCCGACGTCGTCGTGGACGGCGCCGAGCGACTCGATCAATCCGCGCAGCGTGAACCGGTTCGAGTTGTAGATCGCGCCCGGTTTGAGCGCCTCGCCCGGCATGGCGAGCTCGTCGCCGGTCGAGAACAGCGCGACGCGCGGCCGGCGTGCGACCTGCAGCGTCGATGCGCCGACCGACGCCGCCATTCCGAGCGCCTGCGGCGACAGGCGCGTGCCCGCAGCGAGGACGCGAGCGCCGCGCTCGACGTCCTCGCCGCGGCGGCGGATCGCCTGGCCGGTGCGGACCATCGCATCGACGCGCACGCCACCGTCGACAGCGCTGCACAGCTCCTGCATGACGACCGCGTCGGCGCCGGAGGGCACCTGCGCGCCGGTGAAGATGCGCGCCGCGGTGCCGGGCGCGAGTGGCGCGCCGACGCTGCCGGCGGCGATCCGCTGGCTGACCGGCAGCACCGTGCCCGGCGCGGCGACGTCGGCGGCGCGCAGTGCGTAGCCATCCATCTCGCTGTTGTCTTCCGGCGGAACGTCGATCTGCGAGCGCACGTCGGCAGCAAGAACGCGGCCGAGCGCATCGAAGGTCGAGAGCGTCTCGGCGCGGTCGGCTGCCGGCGCCGCGACGCGCGCCAGGATGCGCGCGATCGCGTCATCGAGCGCTAGCAGCGGCGGCCGGGGCGCGGTCTTCTCGTTCATCGCCGGTCATTTTCGGCGATGAACGCCTTCAGCCGCGCGCTGTCGACCGGCATCGTCGTGAACCGGCGCGACAGGGACTCGAGGCCCGCCAGCCGCGCCGGCCGGGGCGCGTCGCTGCCGATCGCGGCGCGGATGGTGTCGTTGAACTTGGTCGCCAGCGCGGTCTCGAGGACGACCACCGGGACAGCGGTGCCGGCATGCTCGCGCGCGACCTTGAGCGCGTCGGCGGTGTGCGGATCGATCACCTCGCCGAAGCGCTCGTGGACGGCGCGGATCGTCGCCAGGCGGTCGGCCGACGTGCTGCGTCCGCTGACGAAGCCGAAGCTGGCGATTCGCTCGCGCTCGCGAGGGTCGAGAGCGAAGACGCGCTTGGTCTCGACCTCGGCGAAGAGCGCTCGCGTTCGCCCCGCATCGCGGCCGAGCGCGTCGAAGACGAAGCGCTCGAAGTTCGACGCCTTCGAGATGTCCATGGACGGGCTGGACGTCTCGTGCGTTTCGGCGGCGCTGCGGACGCGGTAGACGCCGGTACGAAAGAACTCGTCGAGGACGTCGTTCTCGTTGGTGGCGAGCACGAGGCGCCGGATCGGCAGGCCCATGCTGCGCGCGACGTGGCCGGCGCAGATGTTGCCGAAATTGCCGGTCGGCACGGCAAAGTCGACCTCCTCGTCATCGCGCTGCGTCGCCTGGAACCAGCCGGCGAAGTAGTAGACGACCTGGGCCAGCAGGCGCGCCCAGTTGATCGAGTTGACGGTGCCGATCGCGTGCGCGCGCTTGAAGTCGAGGTCGGCCGAGACCGCCTTGACGAGATCCTGGCAGTCGTCGAACACGCCAGCGATCGCGATGTTGTGGATGTTGGCGTCCTGCAGGCTGAACATCTGCGCCTGCTGGAACGGGCTCATGCGGCCGAGCGGCGAGAGCATGAACACGTCGATGCCGCGCTTGCCCTTGAGCGCGTGCTCGGCGGCGCTGCCGGTGTCGCCCGAGGTCGCGCCGAGCACGTTGAGGCGCCCGCCGCGGCGCGCCAGCTCGTACTCGAAGGCGTTGCCGACGAACTGCATCGCGATGTCCTTGAACGCCAGCGTCGGCCCGTTCGAAAGGCCGAGCACGAACACGCCCGGCTCGAGCGGCCGAAGCGGGGCGATGCGCGCGTCGCCGAATGTCTCGGCGGTGTAGGTCCGGGCGACGAGCGCGCGCAGGTCGGTGGCCGGGATGTCGTCGATGTAAAGCGAGAGCACGGCGAAGGCGAGCTCGGGATAGCTGAGCTTGCGCCACGCACCCAACGTCTGCGCGTCGACTCTCGGATAGCGCTCCGGGACATAGAGGCCACCGTCGGGAGCGAGGCCCTCGAGCAGGATCGCCGCGAAGCCGCGCGACGCCGCCTCGCCACGCGTGCTCAGGTAGTTCACGCCAGATCTTCCTTGCGGATGCGGACGATCTTGGCAAGCACGGTCGGCAGCGCCTGCATCTTGGCGATGGCCGCCGTCATCCTGCCCTCGACGGTGTCGTGGGTGAGGATGATCACGTCGGTGCGCGCTTCGCCCACGCCCGCCGCGTTCGGTCGCTGCAGCAAGGCGTCGATCGAGATTCCGTGCTCGGCCAGGATGCCGGTGATACGCGCCAGAACGCCTGTTTCGTCGGCGACCTGCAGCCGGAGGTAGAACGCCGTGACGACGTCGTCGATCGGCAGCACCGCGAGGTCCTGCATCGCTGCCGGCTGGAACGCCAGGTGGGGCACGCGATGGTCGGGGTCCGCGGTCGCGAGGCGGGCGATGTCGACCAGGTCAGCGATCACCGCCGAGGCGGTCGGCTCGGCGCCGGCGCCCTTGCCGTAATAGAGCGTCGTACCGACCGCATCGCCTTGCACCATGACCGCGTTCATCGCGCCTTCGACGTTGGCGATGAGGCGACGCGAAGGCACGAGCGTCGGATGGACGCGCAATTCGATGCCGGCAGCGGCTGCGCCGCTGCCTTCGGCAGTCATGGGAACGCCGTCCGACCGGCCGGCGTGGCGCCGCTTGGTGATCGCGAGCAGCTTGATCCGATAGCCGAGCTGCTCGGCATAGGCGATGTCGGCCGCCTGCAGGTCGACGATGCCCTCGACGTAGGCCTTGGCGAACTGCACCGGCACGCCGAAGGCGATCGCGCTGACGATCGTTGCCTTGTGCGCCGCGTCGACGCCGGTGATGTCGAAGGTCGGGTCGGCCTCGGCGTAGCCGAGCCGCTGGGCATCGGCAAGCGCGCTCGCGAAGTCGATCCGCTTGTCGCGCATCTCCGAGAGGATGAAGTTGGTCGTGCCGTTGATGATCCCGGCGATCCACTCGATCCGGTTCGCCGTCAGTCCCTCGCGCAGCGCCTTGATGATCGGGATGCCGCCGGCGACTGCGGCCTCGAAGGCGACGACGACGCCGTTCTCGCGCGCCGCGGCGAAGATCTCGGTGCCGTGCACCGCGAGCAGCGCCTTGTTGGCGGTGACGACGTGCTTGCCGGCACCGATCGCCTCGAGCACGAGCTCGCGCGCGATGCCGGTGCCGCCGATCAGCTCGATCACGGCGTCGAGCTCCGGGCGGGCGATCAGCGCGCGCGCGTCGTTGCCGATCTCGGCCGCGTCGCCGACCACCGCGCGGGCGCGGCCGAGGTCGACATCGGCGACGTGGGCGATGCGGATCTCGCGCCCGGCGCGGCGCCGGATCTCTTCCTGATTGCGCTGCAGGACGGCGAAGGTGCCGCCGCCGACGACTCCGGCGCCGAGCAGGCCGACCTGGAACGGCTTCATGCGAAGGATGGCTGGGCGCCCGACTTCGCTGCGTGGCGCGCCCGGTACTGCGCGAGGAAGGTCGCGATCCGTCCCATGGCCTCGACCAGGTCGTCGGAATTCGGCAGGAACACGACGCGCAGATGATCCGGGCTCGGCCAATTGAACCCGGTTCCCTGGACGATCAGCACCTTCTGCTCCGCCAGCAGCTCGTAGGCGAACTGTTGGTCGTCGTCGATCGGGTAGACCTGCGGGTCGAGCTTCGGGAACATGTAGAGCGCCGCCTTCGGCTTGACGCAGGTGACGCCGGGGATGGCCGTCAGCAGCTGGTGCGCGAGGTCGCGCTGGCGCGCCAGCCGACCGCCGGGAGCGACCAGGTCGTCGATGCTCTGGTAGCCGCCGAGGGCGGTCTGGATCGCGAGTTGCCCCGGCGTGTTCGAGCACAGGCGCATCGATGCCAGCATGCCGAGGCCCTCGATGTAGTCGCGCGCATGGCGCTTCTCGCCGGAGACGACCATCCAACCGGCACGGTAGCCGCACGAGCGGTAGTTCTTCGACAGGCCGTTGAATGTGAGGAAGAGCACGTCGTCGGCGAGCGACGCGATCGAGGTGTGCGTGTGGCCGTCGTAGAGCGTCTTGTCGTAGATCTCGTCGGCGAAGACGATCAGCCCGTGCTTGCGCGCCAGCTCGACGATCTGGACGAGGAGCTCGTCGGGATAGAGAGCGCCGGTCGGATTGTTCGGGTTGATGACGACCACGGCGCGCGTTCGCGGCGTGACCTTTGCGGCCATGTCGTCGAGATCGGGCAGCCAGTCGTTGGCCTCGTCGCAGAGGTAGTGCACCGGCGTTCCGCTCGACAGCGCCACCGACGCTGTCCAGAGCGGATAGTCGGGCGCCGGGATCAGCACCTCGTCGCCGTCGTTGAGGAGCGCGTTCATGCTCATCGTGATCAGCTCGGAGGCGCCGTTGCCCAGGAAGACGTCGTCGACGGTGACACCCTTGACGTGCTTTTGCTGGGTGTAGTGGACGATCGCCTTGCGCGGTGCGAACAGGCCCTTGGAGTCGGTGTAGCCGGCCGCGTTGGGCAAGTTCCTGATCATGTCCTGGACGATCTCGTCCGGCGGCTCTAGCCCGAATGCGGCGATGTTGCCGATGTTGAGCTTGATGATGTGCTGGCCCTCCTCCTCCATCTGACGCGCCTTCTCGAGGACGGGGCCGCGGATGTCGTAGCAGACGGTGGCGAGCTTCTCGGACTTGCGGACGGGTTGCACGAGGGAAGACTCCGGCGATTCGAGGGGCGCGAGGGCAACCCGATATTTGACCACAGGGGTAGGCGATGAAGGGCCTCCGCGGGCGTGCCGCGAGCCGCGAACCGTCGCTCCGATAATCACGTCATGAAAATGCGCGCCGACCGGATCGAGGGCCAGAACGCGATCGCCCGCCACGGGCCCGAAGGCGTCCTGATCAACGGCGTCGAGCACACCGAGAGCGTCGTCGTCGCCTGGAACGGAACCGTGGCGCCATGGCACGTCGCGACGTTCGCGGACCTCGGAGCCGAGCACTTCGCCCGCCTCGCCGAGCTGCGACCGGAGCTGGTTCTCTTCGGCAGCGGCACACGCCTGCGCTTCCCTTCCCCGGCCCTGCTGAAGCCGCTGATCGACGCCCGCATCGGCATCGAGACGATGGACACGGCAGCGGCTTGCCGTACCTACAACGTCCTGCTCGCCGAAGGTCGCTCGGTCGTCGCGGCACTGCTTTTCGCCGCGTGCGCGCACTGAGCGAGGCGACGATCGGAGGGTCGGTGGCCTGGGGTCAAGCCCTATAATTGCGGGCTACGCGCCCCACCAGGGTCACCAAGTCACGCCCGCCACGGGCCAACGCCCGTCTCGGGCCGCACAAGAGACGCCAACCCGGCATAGCGACAAGAACTTCATGACGCCTGCAATCAACAAACCCGTCCCGGAATTCGAAGCGCTTGCAACGGGAGGGGTGAAGTTCACGCCGCAGGCCTACGCCGGCAAGATCGTCGTCCTCTACTTCTACCCCAAGGACAACACTCCGGGCTGCACCACCGAGGCGATGCAGTTCCGCGACCACTACAAGGAATTCGTCAAGGCGGGCGCGGTGCTGTTCGGCGTCTCGCGCGACAACATGGCGTCGCACGACCGCTTCAAGCAGAACCTCGAGCTGCCGTTCGAGCTGATCGCCGACACCGAAGAAAAGCTCTGCCACATGTTCGGCGTGGTAAAGAACAAGATCATGTACGGCAAGAAGGTCAAGGGCATCGAGCGCAGCACTTTCCTGATAGACGGCGGCGGCGTTCTTCGCGCCGAATGGCGCGGCCTCACGGTCGCGGGCCATGTCGAGGAAGTGCTCAAGGCCGTCAAGGCGATCAAGAAGGGCGGCTGAGCCGACGCCGCCGTCTCCCGCTCTTGCCACGGGCGCCCGCCGCCCCACATTCGACTCCGATGCCCCTGCCCAAGCCTCCGGCCAAACGCGCTGACTTCCTGAGCCGCGCCGACTTCGACTCGCCCGCCGCGCCGCGGCCCGGCAGACGCACCGCCCGCCAGCCCGCGAGCGAGCCGGTCGCGCCGGCGCTGCTCGAGCTCTCGAACGAAGGAACGCTTCCGGCCGCGCCGCCGGTGGTGGTCAAGACGATGCCGGCGGCTGCGCCGGCCTACGTTCCGCCGCCTGCCGCGCAACCGACGACGCGTGCGCGCCAGCCGCGCGGCAATGGCCCGGCGACGCTGTTCGTCCTCGACACCAACGTGCTGATGCACGACCCGACGTCGCTGTTCCGCTTCGACGAGCACGACATCTATCTGCCCATGATCACGCTCGAGGAGCTCGACGGTCACAAGCGCGGCATGACCGAGGTCGCGCGCAACGCCCGCCAGGTGAGCCGCGACCTCGACGCGCTCGCCGGCAACATGCCGACGCGCGACGCCACCGGCCGCTCCGAAGGCATCGCCCTCAATCGCACCGGCCACCGCGAGGCCGGCGGCAAGCTGTTTTTCCAGACCGACCTGATCCACGTCAGCCTGCCGCAGGGGCTGCCGCAAGGCAAGGCCGACAACCAGATCCTCGGCGTGGTCAAGGCGCTGGTCGAGCAGAACCCGAAGCGCGACGTCGTGCTGGTGTCGAAAGACATCAACATGCGCATCAAGGCGCGTGCCCTCGGCCTGCCGGCGGAGGACTATTTCAACGACAAGACCCTGGACGACGGCGACCTGCTCTACACCGGCACGCTGCAGCTCCCGGCCGACTTCTGGGACAAGCACGCCAAAACGGTCGAGAGCTGGCAGCAAGGCGGCCTCACCTACTACCGCATCGGCGGACAGATCGTCGGCTCGCTGCTCATCAACGAGTTCGTCTATCTCGACGCTCCCGGTGCGCCAACGCTGTATGCCAAGGTGATCGAGATCACTGGCAAGACCGCGGTCCTGCGCACGCTCAAGGACTACACCCACCAGAAGAACTCGGTCTGGGGCGTGACGGCGCGCAATCGCGACCAGAACTTCGCCCTCAACCTGCTGATGGATCCGGAGTGCGACTTCATCACCCTCACCGGCACGGCCGGCTCGGGCAAGACGCTGATGTCGCTGGCGTCCGGGCTGGCCCAGGTGATGGACGACCGCCGCTACACCGAGATCATCGTCACCCGCGTCACGGTGCCGGTCGGCGAGGACATCGGCTTCCTGCCCGGCACCGAGGAAGAGAAGATGGGCCCGTGGATGGGCGCGCTCGACGACAACCTCGAGGTGCTGTCGAAGACCGACAGCGGCGCCGGCGAATGGGGCCGTGCCGCGACCAACGACCTGGTGCGCTCGAAGATCAAGATCAAGAGCCTGAACTTCATGCGGGGCCGCACCTTCCTCAACAAGTTCGTGATCATCGACGAGGCGCAGAACCTGACGCCCAAGCAGATGAAGACGCTGATCACACGCGCCGGGCCGGGCACCAAGATCGTCTGTCTCGGCAACCTGGCGCAGATCGACACGCCCTACCTCACTGAGGGCAGCTCGGGCCTCACCTATGCCGTCGACCGCTTCAAGGGCTGGGCCCATTCCGGCCACGTGACCCTGGCGCGCGGCGAGCGCTCGCGCCTGGCCGACTTCGCGAGCGAGGTGCTCTGATCAACCAGCGGTCGCGGCAGCGATCGCCTGTTTCGGATTGATCAGGTTGCGCCGGCCGTCGGCCGAGCGGTCTGCGGTGTCGACGATGATGCGGATCAAATCGGCCGACGTCAGCTTCGGATTGACGGCCAGCATCTTGCCCGCCAGGTTGGTCACCTGCGGCGCCGACATCGAGGTGCCGGAGAGCGCGACCCGGCGGCCGCCCGGCAGAAAGCTCTCGACCTGGTAGCCATTGGCGTGCACCTTGACCGTCGGCCCGTAGCTGGTGAACGACGCCTCCTCGCCGGCGCTGTCGACGGCGCCGACGGTCAGCAGGTTGGGTAGCACGATGCCGCTCGGGATCTTTTCGACGAAGCTGGCGTTGTCGTTGCTGTTGCCGGCCGAGGCGACGAAAAGAATCTCGGGCGCGCTCGCGAATGCCGCCGTCAACCCCGCCTTTTCGGCATCGAAGTAGGCGCGCGCCAGGCGCTTGCGTTCGTCGGCGGTGTTGCCGACCCCGCATTGCTCGAGATCGGACTCGTAGGCACCGATGGTGCCGCTCCAGCTCAGGTTGGCCACGCGCACGCCGCGGCTCTTCATGAACGCGACCGTGGCCTGGGCCGCGGCGACGTTGCGGTCGACCAGCTCGCGGCTCGGGCACGGGTCGGGCTTCAAGGTGTAGCCGTATTCGATCCTCGCGACCACCAGGCGTGCGCCAGGATTGCCGGCCAGCGCGATGCCGGCCACGTGCGTGCCGTGCACGTAGCCACCGCCGACTCGCAACTCTTCCATCGCTGGCCGATATCGGTCGGCCGCGAGCGACGACAGATAGGCCTTGACCTCCGACGCCTCCTTGCTGTCGACGTTCGACTGCAGGTCCGAGAAGCCCTTGGAGCGAGCGGTGAGCTCGGCCGCACGGCCTTGCTGCGCCGGCGGCAGCGACATCAGTTCCCCGCTTGCCGGGAGGCTGTACCGATCGAACGCGATCAGCGCCGGCTGCGCGCCGTCGCGAATGACCTGGCCCGGATAGAGCGCCGTGTCGACACCGCTGTCCCAGATCGCGATCGTGACCGGGGCACGCACCTGCGCCGCTTGCAGATCGACGTCGCGCGCCGCCCAGATGTCGGCCTTCGCGACCCGGTGCGCCGCCAGGTAGCCGCCGTACGTGGCGACCAGCGTCGGCTTGAGGGGCAAGACGACGAGCAGGTTGTAGCGCGCGTTGACGATCCCCGGAGCGAAGTCGGAGCTGAGCGAGGCGCTGCGGTCGACCATCGGCTGCAACACCTCGCGCGCCTGGCCGAGCGCGAGGGTCTCGCCGAGCAGCTCCGCGCTCGCCTTGGCGCGCTTGACGTCGTTTTCGACCATCGCGTACGGCAGCGCCTCGAACTCGCCCAGCAACGCATCCGCGACGGCTCGCTGATAGGCCTCTCCGGATGGCCCGTGGCGCCTGGCGGCGAGAGCGACGGCGCGCAGCTGAAAGCCTGCGACGAGCTTGTCGGCAGGCTTGTCCTGCAGGCCGCGGATCTCGTCGACGCGGGCCAGCGCGTCGTCGTAGCGACCCTGGAGGACATCGAGCCGCGCCAGCACGCCGAGCAAGCCGACTCGCGCCGACTTGTCGGCGATGTCGTAGCCGGCGAGGATCGCTTCGATGTCGCGCCGAACCGCAGCCGCGAACGGGGCGAAGCGTTCGGCAGAGCGCACCAGATCCTCGGCCTGGCCCTCGACCGCATAGCTGAATCGCGGCAGGTCCGCGGCCCGATCGATGCGGATCCTGGCTTGCGCCGACGCAGCGCTCGCGGCGCAGACGAGCGCCGCGCCAACGACGACATGCGAGACGAAGCGTCGTGCGGTTGCCATCAATGCGCTTCGGCGGGGTGATCGATCAGGGCACGGATCTGCTGCAGCGCGCTCGGGTCCTCGATCGTCGTCAGGTCGCCGGCGTCGCGCCGCTCGCAGATCGCCTGGATCGCTCGCCTGAGCAGCTTGCCCGAGCGTGTCTTGGGCAAGGCGGTGACGAAATGCACCCGCGAGGGCCGCGCCAGCGCGCCGAGTTGCATGTCGACCGTCTTCATGATCTCGCCCTCCAGGCGCAGGCATGCGTTCGCGTCGACCAGCGCTGAGGCGTCGCGGGCGACGACGAACGCCATCGCGATCTGACCCTTGAGCGCATCGGCGACGCCGACAACCGCGACTTCGGCGACGTTGGCGTGGCTCGAGATGCTCTCCTCGATCTCGCGCGTGCCGAGGCGGTGGCCGGCGACGTTGATGACATCGTCGGTGCGGCCGAGGATGAACCAGTAGCCGTCGGCGTCGCGGATTCCCCAGTCGAAGGTGTTGTAGAGCTCGC
>Ga0070672_100002017_pt1 | contig 12772 bp, 8 predicted proteins | sample KBSM13metaG_FD_66151 | JGI IMG/M metagenome (GOLD analysis project Ga0070672, IMG submission 66151) | Miscanthus rhizosphere microbial communities from Kellogg Biological Station, Michigan, USA - KBS M1-3 metaG | ecosystem: Host-associated > Plants > Roots > Rhizosphere > Soil ... | reverse complement strand
GAGCCCGGCTGTCGCGGGTGTCGATCTCTCCAGCTGGAAAGTGATCATCGGCGGCTCGGCCCTTCCGGTGCCGCTCGCCCGAACCGCGCTCGGGCGCGGCATCGATGTGATCGCAGGCTACGGGATGTCGGAAACGTGTCCGATTCTCACGCTCGCTCATTTGCTGCCGAAGCTGCTCGATGCGCCGGTCGAGGAGAGCGTCCAGTACCGCTGCAAGGCAGGACGTCCGATCCCCTTCGTCCAATTGCGCATCGTCGATGCGCACATGAAAGACGTCGCGCACGACGGCGCGAGCCAGGGCGAGGTCGTCGTGCGTTCGCCGTGGCTGACGCAGGGCTACCTCGGCGAGCCCGAGAAGTCCGAGGAGCTGTGGCGCGGCGGCTGGCTGCACACCGGCGACGTCGGCGTGATCGATGCCGATGGCTATCTGAAGATCGTCGATCGCATCAAGGACGTCGTGAAGACCGGCGGCGAATGGGTGTCCTCGCTCGATCTCGAGGACATCATCCTGCGCATGCACGGCATCGCCGAGGTCGCTGTCGTCGGCTTGCCCGACGAGCAGTGGGGCGAGCGTCCGATTGCGCTCGTTGTCGTGAAGCCGGGACAGAACGAGGCCCCCTCCGAAGGCGCGATTCGCCTTCATGTGGAACAGTTCGCGCAACGCGGTGCGATCTCCAAGTACGCGGTGCCGGATCGCGTGCACTTCGTCGACGCCATTCCGAAGACGAGCGTCGGCAAGCTCGACAAGAAGGTGATCCGCGCCAACCTGCAGAAACAGGCCGCGGCGCGGTGACCCCGTACCGTCGACATCGGAGAACACCATGAGCCAGTACCGGGCGCCCCTCGCGGAGATGCAATTCGTCATGACCGAGCTCGCCGACCTCGACGAGATCGCGCGACTGCCGGGCTTCGAGGACGCGACAACCGAAACCGTCGCCGCGATCCTCGAGGAAGCCGACAGGTTCGCCAGCGAAGTTCTCGACCCGTTGAACCGAGTCGGGGACCAGCGGGGCGCGCGTCTCGAGGCCGACGGCCACGTGACGACGCCGCCGGGGTTCCGTGACGCCTATCGCAAATTCTGCGAGCTGGGCTGGAACGGCCTCTCGAAGAGCCCCGATTTCGGCGGCCAGGGGATGCCGCAGCTCATCGCCGCGGCGATCGACGAGATGTGGAACGCCGCGAACATGGCCTTCGAGCTCTGCCCGATGCTGACCGGCGGCGCGATCGAGGCGATCGAGCTCAACGGCTCCGATGCGCTGAAGGAGATGTACCTGCCGAAGATGGTCTCGGGCGAGTGGACGGGCACGATGAACCTGACGGAGCCGCAGGCGGGTTCCGATCTGGCCGCCGTGCGCGCGAAGGCCGTCCGCCAAGCTGACGGAAGCTACGTGATTTCCGGGAACAAGATCTTCATCACGTACGGCGACCACGACTACACCGATAACATCGTCCACCTCGTCCTCGCGCGCACGCCGGATGCGCCGCCCGGCACCAAGGGGATCTCGCTCTTCGTCGTCCCCAAGTTCATCGTGAACGCCGACGGAAGCCTCGGCAGGCGCAACGACGTCCGTTGCGTGTCGCTCGAGCACAAGCTCGGCATCCACGCGAGCCCGACCGCGGTGCTCGCCTTCGGCGACAGGGAAGGTGCGGCGGGTCACATCGTCGGCGAGGAGAACCGCGGCCTCGAGTACATGTTCGTGATGATGAACCTTGCCCGCTTCGGCGTCGGCATGCAGGGAGTCGGGATCGCCGAGCGCGCCTATCAGCGGGCACGCGACTATGCGCGCGACCGGGTGCAGGGCCGCGTCGCCGGCACGGAGCGCGACGCCACCGGCGGCATCGTCGGCCACCCGGACGTCCGGCGAATGCTGATGACAATGCGCGCGCAGACCGAAGCGGCGCGGTCGCTGGGCTATGTCACCGCGGCCGCGCTCGATCGAGCGCACGGACATCCAGACGCGGACGTGCGCAAGCGCGAGCTCGCGTTCGCCGAGCTGATGATCCCGATCGTCAAGGGCTGGAACACCGAGATCGCGCAACAGACGGCGTACCTCGGGGTCCAGGTGCACGGGGGCATGGGCTACATCGAGGAATCGGGCGCCGCGCAGTACGCACGCGACGCACGCATCACGACGATCTACGAGGGCACGACCGGCATTCAGGCGAACGACCTGATCGGCCGCAAGATCGCGCGCGACGGCGGCAAGGCGTTGCTCGCCGCCATCGCGAGGATGCGGGGCGTGCAGGGGCAACTCGCCGCTGCGGGCTCGGACGAGCTCGCCGTCATCGGCAGGCGCGTGCGCGCCGCCGTGGATGCGCTCGAGGAGGCAACGCACTGGATCGTCGAGCGCCAGCGCGAGGGTCCGCGTGCCGTCCTCGCGGGTGCGGGACCGTTCCTCGAGCTGTGCGGCACCGTCTGCGGAGGCGTCGAGCTCGGCCGGGGGGCGCTCGCGGCGGCACGGCGCCTCGCGGCCGGAGACGGCGATGCCGATTTCCTACGCGCGAAGATTACGACCTCGCGTCACTTTGCCGAACACTGCCTGACGAAGGCTCCGGGGCTGCGCGACACCATTGTCGCCGGCGCGGAGAGCGTGCTCGCGCTCGCTGAGGCGCAGTTCTGACGGGGCGCGCCGATCAATCCGTCGAGCAGCCCGATCCCATGAACGACACCGCTTCGCCGACGATCCTGATCGTTCCCGGGCTGCGCGACCACGTGGCGGCGCACTGGCAGACGTTGCTCGAGCAGAAACTCGCGAACGCGAAGTCCGTGCCGCGGATGGAGCCCGACCAGGACAAGCTCTCCTGCGCGGCGTGGGTTGCCGAGCTCGACAAGTCGCTCGCGGCGATCGCCGGACCCGTGATCCTCGTCGCGCACAGCGCGGGCGTAATGATCGTCGTGCACTGGGCGCAACGGCATCGGCGTCCGATTGCTGGCGCGCTGCTCGCGGCGCCCCCCGACTTCGAGTCACCGCTGCCCGAAGGCTATCCGGGGCAGCAGGTCCTGCGCGACAACGGATGGATGCCGACTCCGCGCGGCGCGCTGGCGTTTCCGACCATCGTTGGTGCGAGCACCAACGATCCGCTGGGCCGCTATGAGCGCATCGAGGCGCTCGCGCGAGGCTGGGGCAGCAAGCTCGTCAACATGGGCAACGTTGGCCATCTCAACCCCGCGTCCGGCTACGGCGAATGGCCGCAGGCGGAGGCCTTCATCCGCGAGCTTTCGCACATGAGACCGAGCTCGCGATGACGATTCCACGGCCAGAATTGCCCGCCGTGCGTGTGCCCAGAGAGTTGGAGGTCATAACCGGCATAAGCAACGACGAGGTCCGTCATCCGGTCCAACAGCGGCGCCCGATCGGCTGAGTCGGGTAAGTGCTTCGCCTCGTCTACCAGGCCGGATTGCCGAAATTTGCGCGCACTCAAATGACATGTGCGCGTGTCCATTAGCGCGACCACGAACAGGCTGACTAAAGCGCAATCTGTTGGAGGAACCCACTCGAAGGTTCAAATCGGGCCAACGGCCTACGCTGGAGGCGTAAGCCGTTGATTTGGAGGGCGGTGGTTGCGGGGTGCGCAACCCGACCCAGAAGCGCTTGCGGATCAGATAGTTGGCTACCACGCCGCAAAGTGACCAGCGTCGATCCAAAGCCGGAGTCGTCCCGGAGCACTTCGCGCAACCTACCCATCCTGCAAGATCGAGCCGCCCAATTCTCAGGCGTGATAAAAGATCTCATATCCCTTCGTGATATCGAGAGGAAAGGTAAGCAGCTCGAATCCATCGGCGAGACTAGAAGGACAGAAGGCGTGAATAGGCGGCCCGATTCCGCAGGCGAGAATCGACAATGAAATCGTTTATGCAATGGCTGGGCGAATCGGGCCTGGAGCGCTACGCCACAGCGTTTGCCGAGAATGACATCGACTTCGCTAACGTGCATGCACTTCGCGAAGCGGATCTCCGAGAGCTGGGGCTCACGCTCGGGCACCGCAAGAATTTCTTAGCAGCACTCGCTGCCCTTGAAGCATCAACCCCGCCGCGCTCTGTTGATTATGGTGTCGCACGCCGTGCTGCAGATGACTTGCGGCGCCGGACGGATGCCACGCATTCGAGCGAGGCAGGCGAGCGCCGTCAGCTCTCCGTGCTGTTTTGCGACATGGTGGGATTTACCGAGATTGCGGCTCGCGTGGATCCGGAAATACTGCGAGACATCATCCGTAGCTACGAAGACACGTGCGCTGGCAGCATAACGCGCTACGAGGGCTACGTATTCCAATGCCAGGGCGATGGCATCGTTGCCTTTTTCGGCTATCCGCGTGCGCATGAAGGCGAAGCGGAGCGCGCCATTCGCGCGGCGCTCGAGATCGTCGCCTCTTTGTCCAAGCTGGAGGTTTCGGGCGCAGGTCGTCTACGGGTTCGAATCGGTATCGCCACCGGGCTCGTCGTCGTCTCCTCGGCCGAGAAAAGCGCAGCAGGGGAAGCGATCAACTTGGCCTCCAGGCTTCAAAACGTAGCGCAGCCGGGAAGCATCGTGGTAAGCGAGAGCGTGCATCGCCTTGCTGGTGGCGCTTTCGAGTACGAAGACTTGGGCGAGCAGACCTTGAAGGGCATCGCCCGCTGCGTTCATGCCTATCGAATCCTGGGCGTTAGCCAAGCGGCAACCCGCTTCGAGGCTGCAACCCAGGACCGACTCGGCCCGATGGTCGGACGCGAGCAGGAAATTGCGTTGTTGCTGGAGCGCTGGCAACTTGCGCAAGAGGGCGAAGGGCAAGTCGTGCTGCTCTCCGGGGAACCGGGCGTCGGCAAGAGCCGGATTCTGAATGCGCTGCGCGAGCGGCTAGAAACAATGGGTGCGGGCACAATCAGATTGCAGTGCTCCCCGTACTACGTCAACAGCCCTTTCTGGCCCAGCATCGAAAACTTCGAGCGAGCGCTCAGGTTCGCGCGCGACGAGTCACCCGCTGCCAAGCTCGACAAGCTCGAAGCGTTCATGGTCACCCGCTACAGGCGGCCACCGAGTGATGTGCGCTTCATCGCCTCGATCTTGTCGATCCCCTTCGAGGAGCGCTACGGGACTCTGCCCATATCCCCGCAGAAGCAGAAGGACGAAACGTTGAGGTCGCTGGTCGATCTGATCGAAGCGGCTGCGCGCAGCCAACCCAGCGTGATGCTGTTCGAGGATGCGCACTGGGCCGATCCCACCACACTGGAAGTGCTCGATCGGTTGATCGATCGGGTCAGCAGCGTCCCGCTGCTCATTGTGCTCACTCATCGGCCGGAGTTCCGGTCGCGCTGGTCGGAGCAAGGACATGTCAGCGCTATGAACCTGTCCAAGCTCACTCGTGCCCAAAGTACGGCGATCCTGTTGAGCCTTGCCGGCGGCAAGGCACTACCCGCAGCGCTGCTCGAGCAAATCCTCGCGAAGACCGATGGAGTGCCGCTGTTTGTGGAGGAGCTCACGAAATCCATCCTCGAGTCCGGGGAGCTCAGGGACATCGGTGATCGATACGAATATGGCGGCGCCGCGCGCACCGTCAACATTCCGGCCACACTCAGAGACTCGCTGATGGCGCGGCTGGATCGGCTCGGGCCCGTGAAGGAGATTGCGCAGATCGGGGCCGCGATTGGACGAGAGTTCAGCTACGAGCTGATCGCGGCGATGGCCGCGACGGGCCAGGCACATCTTGACGGGCTATTGGCGCAGCTGACTTCGTCGGGGCTCGCGTTCAGAAGAGGCACACCGCCAGACGCCGTCTACACATTCAAGCACGCCCTCGTGCAGGACGCGGCATACGACTCGCTGCTCAAGAGCCGCAGACAGGCGTTACACGCAAAGATTGCGCGAGTGATCGAGAAGCGCTTGCCGAACCTCAAGACCGCCGAGCCCGAGGTGCTAGCCCATCATCTCACTGCTGCCGGTCTCGCTGAAGCTGCCATTCCACTCTGGCGATCGGCCGGTCAATTGGCATTGAAGCGCATGGCGTTTCCCGAGGCCATCTCCCATCTCAACCAAGGGCTGGGAATGGTCGCTACTTTGCCTCGATCTTCCGGGCTGGACGCGGACGAACTAGGGCTGCGCACTCTCCTCGGAACCGCGTGGCTGGCGCTAAAAGGCTGGGCCGCTCCCGAAGTCTGGACGACCCTTCACCCCGCACTTGCCCTGGCGAAATCGCTCAAGCGCAGCGACGCACTGCCGTCGATCCTTTGGGGGCTATGGATCAACGTCCAGTGCGCGGGCCGCGTCGCCGAGTCCCTCAGGTGGGCGGAGGAAATGCTCGACACTGCGAAGTCGACTGGCGATCCCGATCTTCTGATCACGGGACACGCGGCCGCCAGCTCCTGCTACTTCTGGATGGGTGCACTCAGCAAGTCCGTGGCGCACGGTGACAAGGTGCTAGCGCTTTACGATGGCAAGAAGCATCGCCATCTTGCGGATCTTATGAACCACGATCCCAAGACGTCGGTGAACGCCTTTTCCTCTATCGTCACCTGGATGCTCGGATACCCCGACCGGGCCGCGCGACTGAGCGATGAAGCAGTGGCGCACGCAAAGCGGCGCGCTCACCCGTTCGACGTCGGTTGGGCGCTGACGAGCGGGTCGGAAGCATTCGATCTCCGCTGCGAGCCCGAGCAACTCTGGAAGCGCGCCGACGAATGCGAGCGATTGGGTCGCGAGAACAGCATGCCTGTCCTTTGGGCTTTTCTTGCGCCAGTCCACTACGGCATCGCGCTCATCCGTGACGGCAGAGCGGACGAAGGCATTCCGCGCATGAAGGCCGGTCTGGGAATCTGGGATGCCAGTGGCGGCAAGATTTGGAGTCCCTACGCGAAATCGATCCTTGCCGAGGGAATGGCTTTAACGGGGGAACTCGACAATGCGCTACAGCTGATGGATGAGCAGATTGCCCAAGTCGAGCGACCGGGTTGGGAAGAGCGCCTTCACTACGCCGAGCTTTTGCGGCTCAAGGGCTGGATGTTGTCGCGCAAGCGCGATGTCGAAGGCGCCGAGACGAACTATCTCGCCTCACTCGCCTGGGCGCGCCAACAACAGGGGAAGTCCTGGGAGCTGCGCACTTCAATCAGCCTCGCGAAGCTGTGGCAAAGCCAAGGCAAAGGGAACGAGGCGCACGACCTCCTCGCCCCGATGTATCACTGGTTCACCGAAGGGTTCGATACGAAGGATCTGAAAGAGGCCAAAGCGCTGCTTGACGAACGGTGTGAATAAAAGGGATCACCGAGTATTCCAGATTCGCGTGTTCGACTCTGCGGCTGTTGAAATCGGGACCCTTGCGCGCATCGCGAGCACGACGCGAACAGCACCCGGAAAGATCCGGCATGGCCGACTAGTCGAAGGTCCAAATCACCAACGGCCTACGCTTGAAGCGTAAGCCGTTGATGTAGGCGTGGTTGCGGCCCCGCGCGGGGGGCGCAACCCCACCAATCTTCGCATAGAGTCAGATAGTTAACCAAATCAAGCGCGCGCATTTAAAAAAAACACTGCAAACTCGATCTAGCGAGCCGTTGCTTAAACCCCTTTTACGGCTTTTTCGATCAACGCAGCCACCGCATCTAGCCACGACACGTAGATCACGTGACTCCCTGCTCTCGACGAGAGTGGAGCCGGCGCGGGCTGGGACTGAGATGGTGCCGCGGTATGCGCATCTCGCGGCGGATCAAGACACCGATTCGGATCGCCTCACGTCGTTGAGCGCTGTCGAGGAAACCCTTACGGCACGGTCCTTAAGAAACTAAGGACCTGCATCGCTGCAAGCCATAGCTGTCGAGAAGACTCCGAGGAGTCTACTGGCATTCGCAAGCCGCCTAAGATCCAGGCTACTAGGGTTTTGGGGCAGTTCACTATCGACGGCCCGTGTCAAAACTCGGATGCCGACGCAATCAAGCCCGCCTCCTCGCTTGGTTCCGCACTGGGACTTTTATTTGGCTATGAAGCGGCCTAGCATGATCACACTGTTTGCTAGTGTGATTCGCGCCACGACGCGATCGCCGCCTTTGATGCTGAGGCCACGTGCCATCATTCGGTTGTCGCCATCGGGCTCCAGTTTTGCGGTCTGCGACGATCCGTTGCGAGTCACTGTCAATTCACCCTTCGCCCCGCTCGTGTCTACGGGCACCTCATGGTCTTCCACATAGATGATCGCCGACTCTCCGTTGACGACAAGCTCGAAAGAGTATTCGCTGTTGGTATTCCAGTTCGTGACGCCGCCGTGCTGCGGTTCTTCCTGATCCCAATACTGAACGTTGGCAGACCTTACCGGAACGTTGGCAGGACTTACAATGCATGATTGAAGGAACATGCTTAACAGCAGCAGTGCGATCGCATTGCGGGACCGGATAGCTCGTGGCATGCGATCCGCCTCTCGCGCACTCGCGATAGGTGTAGCGAAGGAATTATGCTGCGTTGCGGGCCTCGTGCTGAGGACGCGACCTGCGTCGCGTCCTCAGCATGAACTTAAGAGCAAAACAGCTGCATGGCCGTGGCCTTCTGTGGATTGAACCAGACCGGATCCATGATGCCGTAAGTCTCGGGCTTCAGAATATCCGTCGGATCCGTGTGGTTGCGGACGATCGGCCACAGTGCACTCGGAAACCCTGGCCATGCATTCTTGGGCTGCTCCATCAGCTTGAGCTGATTGATGAAACCGGAGTAGTACTGGAGCGCCGCGCCGACGGGCGCGTGTCCCGTCGTCATGATCTTCGGCCTAACCGCCTCTGCCCAATACACGTGGTCTCGCCATGCGTTGTGGTCGGTGTTCCCCGAGGAGAGCGTGGCAAAGTTCAGGTCCGTAGCAGGCAATGCCCGCACGAGGTCCAACAACCTTTTCCCATCAGCCGGCGTGCCATTCAGCCAGTTGCTTCCTATGCCCTCCTTCATTGCGCCAACTGAGCTGTTGAACAGAATGGTGAAGTTGCTTCCAAAGCGGAGTGTGAAGTGGTAATCGATCTGGTCAGGGCCGCCCGGGCCGTTACCCTGTCGGAGGTCCTGCTGACCCGGCTGCCGATTGGCGGGATTGTTCGGAGGTGTCAGGCTCACGCCAGCGGGGAACAGCGTAGGGTCGCGTGGGTCAGGCGTATCGACGACGACGCGATCGCCCCAATCAGGATCGACCGCGACTGCCTGCGAATGCAGGGCGCGGAACGCGTTGATGCAGACTTGCGGCTCTAACTGATTGAGCCTGACGACTTGCGTGCCCGGCGTTGAACCCGCCGCCGTCACTCCCGTACAGTCAATCGTCGCATTTGCCGGAATTGCGAAGAATGGATCCGCTTGCATGAAGGGATCGGCCTTCATACGAGCGAGCGCGGTCTGCGCTGTGTCGCACGCCTCGGGCGACATATAGAGCTTCGCGCCCGTCTTGGCCGCAATGAACGCGGCATTGTCGGCGTGATCGCCGTGCCCGTGACTGATGAACAGCGCCTCGGGCTTCATATCGATCAGATCCTTGATAACGTACGGCGTCCGGCCCGGGGTCACCTCGAGACGGGCGGAATACGTGTCCATCATGATTACATGACCCATCAATGACACGGCACCCGAGATGTGCCCCAGCCATGAAAAGACAACTCTGTCCTTTCTAACGAGGCCGTTCACATCTACGTTTTCCGGACCGAAGATCTTTTGCCGTGCAACGATCATGGGGTCTGCAGCCATCGTGGCGCCGGAAACGGCGATCAACCCTATTGCTACCAGTGCATGAACAAGTGCTCGTTTCTTCATCGCATCCTCCAATCACAGTCACTTACGCTAGTTAACTTGTAATCCCTACGAAACGTAGGCCCGAACTAACTGGTTGCCGATCGACGCAAGCATTCTGCGTTTCAAACAGCGACCGTTACTTACGGTCGATGCGCCGTGCGCTATTCCCGAGCTTCGCGAGAATCACTTCCACTTCAGCCCGTGCTAGATCGCTACACTTGTTGTACGTCTTCAGGAGCGGACCTGCACTGCACCCGCCCTACTCCTTGATCACGATTCGGGCCCCAAGCTTCATATCCATGCACCCCCCAGGTTTCTTGTTGTCTTGACCTAGAACCGGCAATAGTCCATGACTTTCAGCGTAATTTCAACAAAATCATATGCCCGGAGTCGACGGCGATTTGTACCTCCAGGGATCAACTTAGTTTCCACCACGGAAACCGTAGCCGCAAGCTGCGCCGCGACCAGCGCTATGCCGTAATGTTGCCGCCCGGGCGAGACATGTTCGAAACGAGGCCGAAGACGACGGGATCGCCGGTGGTCGCGACAACTGGAATGGCCGCCGTCGCTTTCTTGGAGGCAAGCCCGCAACCGCGCCGAATGTCACGATCAGGTCGACCCTCAGTTGCACGAGCTCGCCGCCAGCCCGGGCACGCGGTTTGCTGGGCCATCGCCAGCGCGCTCGACTACGAGCCCGACCGGGATCCCGTGTTGTCCAAAAACGGGAACGAGACGGTCACGCTGCTTTGCGGTAGTAGAAGTTCAAAGTTCCGCCAAGGCGAGCATGACAGGCGATCGGGCCGCTATCGGCGGCCACCAGCCTCGGCGCGTACAGCAATCGATTTTCCGGACCTTGATGATTGCGCTCTCGGTGATAGTGCTCAACATATTCGCAAACCGAGCGGCGTAGCGATGCCTGCCCAACAAAGATCATTCGATCTAGGCATTCTTCTTTGATCGAGCGTACGAAGCGCTCGGCATATGCGTTCAAATTGGGCGACCTCGGCGGTAGGCGGATGACCTTCGTTCCGGTATCCCGAATCAGTCGGCGAAATTGCTCCGAATACTTGGCATCTCGGTCGATGATCAGGTAGCGCTTGAAACGCAAGGCCCCTGATTGTGCATCGGTCATGTTGCGAGCAATCTGCAACATCCATGACTCGTCTGGTCGCGTAGTGATGCCGGCGATGTCCACAACGCGATCGGCAAGGCTGATCACGAACAGCAAGTAATGGGTAACCAGACCCTTGGCTGTCCAAACCTCAACCGTCAAAAAGTCGCTGGCAGCCAACACTTTCCAGTGTGCCTTGAGAAAGGTCGACCACGTCGTGCGTTTGCTCCGCTCTGGCGACGGCTCAATCCCATTGCGTTTCAAGACATTGGCAACCGTTCCACGGCCGACTTTGTGGTTAAGATTGGCTAACGCTCCTTGAATACGGGTGTATCCCCAGCCTGGATTATCCTGCGCCATGCGCACGATCAACCGAAATGTGTCGCATGATGCCCGGCCGCCCTGGCCTCGACGCGCAGCGAAGTTCCACTTCTGCGCAACCAAATGCCGATGCCATCGCAACAGGGTATCCGGGGAGACTATGGTGTCGAGCTCAAGCAGGGCCTTTCGGCCTAGGGCCTTAGCCTTCCGTGCCAGGAGCGCCCGCTCGGCGTCGGTGAAGCGGATGCGCCGCCCTCTGAGCCGGTCCTTCAGCAGACGGTTCTCGGCTTGAAGGAATTCGATGACGATCAGCTGATGGCGATGAACCCAACCTGCGGCGATCATCAACAGAAATGACAGCAGCGGTGGCACTGAGCGCATGCCGTCATTCTACCGTTCCCATGTCGTTCCTATTTCTGGACACCACGGGGTACTCTTACCTCGTTGTCGGTGACGCGTTGACGCTGCGAGGTGTCGGTGCACGATTGCTCGCGTGCCGCGGCTAGGTTGACGCTGTTCCGAATCATCAGCACGTGCGGTACGAGGTTGTTCCGCAGCCATGTGCGTTGGCCAGGATCCATGCGCCGACACTGGACGAACTGAATGTCCGTATCATCGTCTTTGTGAATCTCCAGGCAACGTGCGAACGCCAGCAACACGCCGAGCGTTATCTGGGCGCCGCTGTTGTCGAAGTACGGCAAAACGCCACGGTTGAGGATGGACGTTCGAACGCCGCGTGAACGCTGATTGTTGGCGTTCGAAAACGTAACGAGCCGTAGCACTGGGGACCGCTCGCGAGTCGAGGATGCGCTCGGCCCCAAGGCGCAGTCGCGCCGCTGAGCGGTGTCGCTTTGCACATTTGCTGTCCAGCCGTTGCGCGTGCCGAGGCATTGCAGCCTTTTCCGACCTGTAGACGAAAACGTAGCAGCACCGTTTGGCACGCCCCTGTGTTGCGCTGCATTCGACTGTCACGGTCGGTTTGCGCGGACGCCGTAAGCAATTGAAAATGCGATGAAAATAGCAATCGTCGTTGCGGACTTTTAATGTTTTGGTTACCGAGCCGGCTTTGTTTTGAGAATCAATGGGTTGTGCGTTGACGTGCGGATTTGCAATCGGTGGTTCACCGATTCAAAACCAGGACGGCACACCAATAACCCCCCTTACGGGATCGACGGCGTGGCAAGCCATGCGACCGCCGCTCTGACGCAGTCGTCGTATCCCAGCTTGCGTCCCTCCATTTCAGCGTCGTCGAATCGCCGGCACCCAAGCGCGTTGCGAGCTGCGCGCTCGAAGCGCAACCGCAGCCCTTCGTCGTGCGGCGAGCGCTGCAGCCGGAGCTGCTGCCTCACGGTTTCCGCGCCGCCGGCGATTGTCGCAGCCGTTGCGGGATCGCCGCTCGCAGCCGCGAGCATCGCGGTCGTCTCCAATGCTGCCCAAGCCGCGATTCGCGCTCCGGTCTGCGTCGCGGTCGCAATTCCTTCGCTCAACAGCGAACGCGCATCATCTAGCCGGCCTTGCAGGAGGCGTGTCGTTGCGAGGTTGACGAGGATGACGGCAACGAATTCGGGTATCTCTGATGCTCTTGCAATGGCCAGTGCCTCCTCATACGCCGCAGTTGCATCATCGAGAC
>Ga0070672_100002003_pt1 | contig 12792 bp, 14 predicted proteins | sample KBSM13metaG_FD_66151 | JGI IMG/M metagenome (GOLD analysis project Ga0070672, IMG submission 66151) | Miscanthus rhizosphere microbial communities from Kellogg Biological Station, Michigan, USA - KBS M1-3 metaG | ecosystem: Host-associated > Plants > Roots > Rhizosphere > Soil ... | reverse complement strand
CCGTCGCCGTTCTGGATCGCGAGGAGCCACGAGACGATGCGCAGGGCGCGGTCGAAATAGGCCGGATCACGATCGCGAGCGAGCCTGAAGAAGGTCGTCGCGATGTAGCCCGATGTCTCGGGATACGACGGTCTCCACCCGCCGCGGATCGAGTAGCCGTAGCTGACACCGCCATCGGCATTGACGTCGTGCGCGCGGCAGAGCCAGGACTCGGCAGCGAGCAGATGGCTCTCCGGCGGCAGGACCGATGGCCGGGGTCGTCGTCGATCGGCGAAGGCGACGCGGGCGAACGCGAGCACCGCGCGGGGCAATGATCTCGCGCTCGCGTTCCCGATCGTCACGGCGAAGGCGTTCCTTCTGCCCGGCTCAGTCGCCCGTGGCGATCAACCGGCGGCGTCGATCGAGCCTGGAAGCGACGCGAGTGCGCTGCTGCCCGTTTCCGTCGTGCGCGTGAACGGCGCCAGCATCTGCACCAGTTGGCCGTAGATCTTCGGGCAGCCGGCGACGACCTCGCGCTGATGCAGGAAGTCGGCCTCGCCGGTGAAGTTGCCGACCAGTCCGCCGGCCTCGGTGATCATCAGCGAGCCGGCGGCGACGTCCCACGGCGACAGGCCGGTCTCGAAGAAGCCGTCGTACCAGCCGGCCGCGACGTAGCAAAGATCGAGCGCGGCGGCACCGGGACGGCGGATACCGGCACAGCTCTGCATCACCATCTCGAGCATGCGCACATAGTGGCCGAGGTCGTCGCCCTTCCTGAACGGGAAGCCGGTGCCGATCAGCGAGTCGGCCAACCGGGTCCGCTTGGAGACGCGCAGCCGCTTGTCGTTGAGGAAGGCGCCGCGTCCTTTGGAGGCGTAAAAGAGGTCGTTTCGTGCCGGGTCGTAGACGACCGCCTGCTGAACCTGATCGCGAAACGCCAGGCCGATCGAGACCGCGTAGGTCGGCAGCCCGTGGATGAAGTTGGTCGTGCCGTCGAGCGGGTCGATGATCCAGACGTAATCGCTGTCGCGTGCGCCGCGGGTGGTTCCCGACTCCTCGGCCAGGATGCCGTGACCGGGATAGGCCGCGAGCAGCGTATCGATGATGGCGGCCTCGGCGGCATGGTCGACCTCGGTGACGAAGTCGTTCGGCGCCTTGGTGTTGACCTGCAGCCGGTCGAGGTCGAGCGAGGCGCGGTTGATGATCGCCCCGGCGCTGCGCGCCGCCTTGATGGCGATGTTGAGCATCGGATGCAGCGCTTGGGACATGGGAGGAAAGGCTTTCGGCAGGAGCGGCCGCTGTGGCGGGGCGCGCGGGCGGCATCGGAACGCGCTGCAAAATGAGCGACCCCGATTTTAGCCGCCCGATGCCCGCCGACCCCACCCGCTTCGTTCTCGTCGGCACCAGCCATGCCGGCAATGTCGGCGCCGCGGCGAGGGCGATGAAGGTGATGGGATTTTCCGACCTGGTCCTGGTCGCGCCGCGATTCGCCGATGTGGCCCAACGCGCCGAAGCGATCGCCATGGCCAGTGGCGCGACCGACGTGCTCGCCGGCGCGCGCGTCGTTGGCTCGTTGACGGAGGCGCTCGAGGGCATCACCTACGCCTGCGCGACGGCGATGACGGCGCGCGATTTCGGGCCGACGAACCACGCTCCGCGCGAGCTCTTCGCCGAGCTGGCGCCGCGCTCGCATCGGGTGGCTTTCGTCTTCGGCTCGGAGCGCTTCGGCCTGGCCAACGACGACGTCTATGCCTGCCACGCCTGCCTGACGATCCCGACCGATCCGCGGTACGGCTCGCTCAACCTGGCTCAGGCGATCCAGCTGATCGCCTACGACTGGCGTCAGGCGCGCGGCGGGTTTGCCGCGCCGGCGCCGGCGCGCGCCGTCCGCCGCGCCGACGCGGTCGCAGTTCGCGGACTGATCACGCATTGGCAGGAAGCGCTCGAGCAGCTCGGTTTTCTCGACCCGGCGGCGCCCAAGAAGCTGATCGCGCGGCTCCACCTGCTCGCCAACCGCGCCGATCTGAGCGAGGAAGAGGTCCACATCCTGCGCGGCATTGCCCGAGCGATCGGCGCTCGTTGTCGCTAAACTGCATCGCAACTTCCCTCGGGATCGTCATGTTCGAGCGCCTCCGCGAAGACATCGCTTGCATCCGTGAACGCGATCCGGCGGCGCGTTCGACGTGGGAGGTGCTGACCTGCTATCCAGGCTTGCATGCGGTCGTCCTGCATCGCCAGGCGGCGCGGTTGAGGAAACGCGGCTTCCACTGGCTCGGCCGCTGGGTCTCGCATCTCGCCCGGTTCTTCACCGGCATCGAGATCCATCCGGGCGCCACGATCGGCCGACGTGTCTTCATCGATCACGGCATGGGCGTGGTCGTCGGCGAAACCGCCGAGATCGGCGACGACTGCACGATCTATCAGGGCGTGACGCTCGGCGGCACGTCGCTCGCCAAGGGCACCAAGCGTCACCCGACGCTTGGCCGCGGCGTGATCGTCGGCGCGAACTCGCAGGTGCTCGGCGGCTTCACGGTCGGCGACAACGCCCGCATCGGCTCGGGCGCGGTCGTCGTCAAGCCGGTGCCGGCGGGAGCAACGGCGGTCGGCAACCCGGCGCGGATCATCCAGGCCGAGGTCGACGCTACGCGCGAAGCGACGGCGGCGAAAATGGGCTTTTCGGCCTACGGTCTCACCCAGGGTGACGACCCGGTGTCGCAGGCGATGAAGGGCCTGATCGACAACGCCTCGGGCCACGAGCATCAGATCGCTTTGTTGTGGCAGGCGATCGAGAAGCTCTCCTCGCGCACGCGCGAGCTGCCGAGCGAGGACTGCGTCCCGGGCGAGGCGCACACGACCGAGAACTTCGACGCGGAGCGGTTGAACCGGCTCGTGAAGTAGCGGCGCGCCAGTCGTCTCGGGCAGGATCTGGCGGGGGGGCGACTCGATGGCGTATAGCGGGCTCAGGTACCACCAGTCGCGCTTCAAGGCGTCGCACAACTCCTACCAGCGCGACGAGGATCTCCACCAGCAGCTGCACTGGAGCGACGGCCAGCCGTGGCAAGCCGGCTGTCGCGGCCTCGAGCTCGACATCTGGCGCCACTCCGACGCCAGCAGAGGGCAAAGTCTCGGTTACTTCACGGTCGCGCACTCGACGCCCGGAAGCCGGCCTTTGGCCGATTACCTGGGCTATTTGCTCTCCCATCACGCCAACCACCGCGGCCACGATCCGGTGCTGGTGACGCTCGACATCAAGAGCAGCCAAGGATCGGCCGCCGCATTCGCGGGCGAGATCGACCGCCATCTCGGCGAGTGGTTCGATGCCAGCCTCATCTACAGACCCGCTGATCTGCGTGCGCGTTCGCGACTTCCCGAGCTGTTGCAGGTGGTGCAGAGGGCGGGATGGCCGCGCATCGACGAGCTGAAGGGCAAGTTCGTCTTCTGTCTCTCGGGCACCGAAGCCTGGAAAAAGAGTTACGCCGAGCAAACCGGAGCGAGCAGTCTCTGCTTCGCCGACCAGGACATCGCCGATGACAGAACCTTCGACGGGCTTGCGCGGACATTGCCGAGCAACCGCGTGTTCCTCAACATGAACGTTTTCAGCGCCCACTACGCGATCTGGAAAGAGTCGACGCTGGCGCTGGCGCAGAGGGGCTACATGGTCCGTGCCTACGTTCTCGACTCGAAGGCCCTCTGGGCCAAGGCGCTCGGCGCCGGCATTCACATCCTGTCGACCAACCAGGTTCGCGGCAAGGCCTGGGCGCAGGTCGGAAGCGAGCCGTTCGTCCCGTTCTAGCGGCGTGCTGACTTGGGCCGGAACGCGGCGCAGACCGCGGCGTCGGTCTCGAGGTAGGGGCCGCCGATCAGGTCGACGCAGTAGGGCACGGCGGTGAAGATGCCGGGCACCGGCGGCGCGGCGCCGGGCATGCCTTCGAGCGTTTCGGCGATCGCCTTCGGCTGGCCGGGCAGGTTGACGATCAACGCCCGGCCGCGGATGACCGCCACCTGGCGCGACAGGATCGCCGTCGGCACGAAAGCGAGCGAGATCCGTCGCATCTGCTCGCCGAAGCCGGGCATCTCCTTGTGCGCGACCGACAGCGTCGCTTCGGGGGTGACGTCGCGCGGCGCCGGGCCGGTGCCGCCGGTGGTGAGAACGAGGTCGCAGCGCGTGTCGTCGACCAGCTCGCGCAAGGTCGCGGCGATCGTCGGCTCATCGTCCGCGATGAGCCGCGGCTCCCAGTCGATCGGATTGAGCAGCGCTCGCGCGAGCCAGTCGCGCAGAGCCGGAATACCCTTGTCCTCGTAGACGCCGGAGGATGCTCGGTCGCTCACCGACACCAGCCCGATCCGGACCCGCTCGCGCGCCGCTGCGGTGCCAGCCTCGTCAGGCATCGACTTCGCGCTCGCGAATGAACTGGAACAGCTCGCGGTAGGCGCGGCCGCTGCGCTTCTCGGGGGCGGCCGCCGCGTCCTTGCGCGCGTTGCGCACCAGGGCGCGCAGCTGCTGCAGGTCGCAGTCGGCATGGGCGTCGGCGAAGCGCGTCGTCGCCGTGTCGTCGGCGATCAGCTCGGCACGCCAGCGCTCGGCGCGGTGCAGGGCCAGCGAATCCCGGGCCCGGCCGAGCTGACGCTCGGCAAGGGCGACTCGCGCGAGCTCGACGTCGGCCGAACGCATCAGCTTGCCGATCAGCTGCATCTGCCGCCGCCTGGCCTCGTGGCTGCGCATGCGACGGGCGGCAGCGATCGATTCGACCAGTGGCTCACCGAGGCCGAGCGTGGCCAGCTGCGCGTCGCTGAATTCAAGCAAAGCCTCGCCCAGCGCTTGCAACTCGTGCGACTCCTCCTTGCGGCGCGTCTTGCTCGGACGCAGCATGCGGGCGACGGGCGCGGCGAGGTCGTCGGCTTCGGTCGGGGCGGAGGGGTCGGCGCGGTGCGCGGGGGTCGGCACGGGATCGGGCGAGTCGCCAAGAGAGGCGTCGTTATCATAGACGCGGCCCCGGGTTCGCCTCGGCCCACTGTCGCACGTCATCGCGGCATCTCGTCACCCCGCCGCCCTTCATCATGCCCCCAGCTTCCGCGGCGTCAGCGCCGACGTCTCTCGGCTTTGCCTATTCGCGCGCCCAGTTCCGTGCTCTGGTCGACACGTGCCTGGCGAGCGCGAAGGTGCTCGGCGCCAGCGACGCCGTCGCCGAGGTCTCGGAAGGCGTGGGCCTGTCGGTCTCGGTCCGGAAGGGCGCAACGGAGAACATCGAGCGCAATCGCGACAAGTCGATCAGCGTCACGGTCTACGTCGGCCAGCGCCGCGGCAACGCCAGCACCTCGGACTTCTCCGCCGCTGCGGTCGAGCAGACGGTGCGTGCCGCGCACGACATCGCCCGATTCACGGCGGAGGATCCCGCGGCTGGCCTGCCGGACACGAGCGACCTCGCCGACTCGACGGCAGCGTCGCGCGACCTCGATCTGTTTCATCCGTGGGCGATCGACGCCGAGCAGGCGATCGATATCGCGGCGCGCTGCGAGGCGGCGGCTCTCGCCGTCGACCGGCGCATCACCAATTCCGAAGGCGCCGGCGTCTCGGCGCAGCAGTCGCACTTCTACGCCGGCAACACGCGCGGCTTCGGCGCCGGCTATGCCAGCTCGCGCCATTCGCTCTCGGTCGCGCCGATCGCGTCGCTGCCCGGTCGCGGCGGGGACGACATGCAGCGCGATGCCTGGTACACCTCGATGCGCGCGCCCGAGGAGCTTGCTGCCCCCGAGGCCGTCGGCCGCTACGCCGCCGAGCGCGCGCTCTCACGCCTGGCCTCGCGCAAGATCAAGACCTGCGAGGTGCCGGTGCTGTTCGAGTCGTCACTCGCGTCGGGGCTGCTCGGCGCCTATGTTCAGGCGACCAGCGGCGGCGCGCTCTATCGCAAGTCATCGTTCCTGCTCGACAGCCTCGGCAAGCGTGTGCTGCCCGAGCACGTCGACGTCGACGAGGATCCGCACATCCCGCGCGGCAAAGGCAGCGCACCGTTCGACGACGAGGGCGTGGCGACCCGGCCGGCGAGAATCGTGTCCGGCGGCGTCGTGGGCAGCTATTTCCTCTCGACCTACTCGGCCCGCAAGCTCGGCATGCACACGACCGGCCACGCCGGCGGCTCGCACAACCTGACGCTGACCTCGCGCCTGACCGATCGGCGCGACGATCTCCCGGCGATGCTGAAGAAGCTCGGCCGCGGCCTGTTCGTGATCGAGCTGATGGGCCAGGGAATCAACTACGTCACCGGCGATTACTCGCGCGGCGCGGCCGGCTTCTGGGTGGAGAACGGCGCGATCGCCTTCCCGGTGCACGAGGTCACGATCGCCGGCAACCTGCGCGACATGTTCGCGTCGATCGAAGCGGTGGGGGCAGACGCCTACACCATGGGCAGCAAGACGATCGGTTCGGTGCTGATCGGCAAGATGAAGATCGCCGGCGACTGACGCAGCCCGCCGGGCGTGCACTGGTTCCCGGGCGAGCGGGTAAATCCCTGTGAGCCCGAGGAACGCTGGTTCCTAGAATGCGGCGCGTTTGGAACCCCCATTTCTGATGGAGTCATTGATGCAGCGTCGCTCGTTCATCCACAAGACCGGCCTGGCCGGCGTCCTGGCGGCAGGCGCGGCGCCGGCGATCGTCAACGCGCAAGCGACCATTCGCTGGCGCTGCGCGTCGAGTTTCGTCAAGTCGCTCGACACCATCTACGGCGGCAGCGAGGTGTTCGCCAAGAAGGTCAGCGACATGACCGGTGGCAAGTTCCAGATATCGACCCATGCGGCCGGCGAACTGATGCCGGCGTTCGGGGTGGTCGACGGTGTCCAGGCGGCGACGGTGGAAATGGCGCACACGGCGCCGTACTACTTCTTCGGCAAGGACCCGGTGTTCGCGCTCGGCTGCGCGATTCCGTTCGGCCTCAACGCGCGCCAGATGACGGCCTGGATGTACGAAGGCAACGGCCTGAAGCTGACGCGCGAGTTTTACGCCAAGTACAACATCGTCAACCTGCCGGGCGGCAACACCGGAGCGCAGATGGGCGGCTGGTTCCGCAAGGAAGTGAAGTCGGTGGCCGACATGAAGGGCCTGAAATTCCGCATCGGCGGCTTCGGCGGCAAGATCATCGAGCGCATCGGCGGCGTGCCGCAGAACCTGCCCGCCGGCGAGATCTACCAGGCGCTCGAGAAGGGAACGGTCGACGCCGCCGAATGGGTCGGCCCGTACGATGACCTGAAGCTCGGCTTCAACAAGGTCGCTCCCAACTATTACTACCCCGGCTGGTGGGAGGGCGGGCCGCAGCTCGACTTCTTCATCAACAACAAGGCCTGGGAAAGTCTCACGCCGGAATACAAGGCGATCGTCGAGGCCGCCGCGTCGCACGCCCATGTCGACATGCTCGCCAAGTACGACTACCGCAATCCGGCGGCGTTGAAGACCCTCGTCGGCCAAGGCACCAAGCTGTATCGCTTCCCGAAAGACATGATGGACCAGTCGTTCAAGGCTGCCGGCGATATCTACAGCGAGCTCAACGCGAGCAACGCCGACTGGAAGAAGATCTATGCCGACCTCTCGGCCTGGCGCCGCGACGCGAACCTCTGGTTCCGCTTCACCGAGGCGGGCTTCGACGACTTCATGCAGGCGCAAAAGCTTTGACCCTCGCGCTTCCTTGAAACAAACCCCGCCGCGGCGGGGTTTGTTATTTGCGGACCGCGCGAGGCGGGCGCGTCAAGGCTTCTTCGGTGCGTCCTTCTGCATCGACTCCAGCAATCGCTTCATCGCATCGTCGTCCGACGCCTTGCCGTAGCCTTCGTCGCCGGCCGCGGGCGTGGACCCGCTGGCGCCACCGGACGGCCCGGAAGTCGGCGCCGAGGCCGCGTCCGGCGACGGCGCGAGCTGGTCGGGCTTGGCCTCTTTCGACGGCATCTGCATCTGCTGGAAAGCCTTGTCGACGTCGACGGTCGGCTCCTTGCCGATGTTGCCCGAGACCAGCTTCGGGAAGGCGATGATCAATCCGACCATGACGATCTGGATCAGGACGAACGGCACCGCGCCCCAGTAGATCTGGCCGGTCGTGACGCGGGCGATGCGTCGCGTGGTGATCTTGTCGTCGTAGTCGTCCTGCGGCGCGACGCTGCGCAGGTAGAACAGCGCGAACCCGAACGGCGGGTGCATGAACGAGGTCTGCATGTTGACCGCGAGCAGCACGCCGAACCAGACCAGATCGATGCCGAGCTTCTCGGCCACCGGGGCGATCAGCGGGATGACGATGAACGAGAGCTCGAAGAAGTCGAGGAAGAAGGCGAGGAAGAAGATCAGGATGTTGACGACGATCAGAAAGCCGAGCTGGCCGCCCGGCAGCCTCGTCAGCAGGTGCTCGACCCAGACCGGGCCGTCGACCGCCTGGAACGAGAGGCTGAAGACGGTCGAGCCGATCAGGATGAAGAGCACGAAGCTTGAGATCCGCATCGTCGAATCCATGGCCTGGCGCATGAGCGACATGTCCATTCGCCGCCGCACCAGGGCCATCACGAGCGCGCCGACCGCGCCCATCGCGCCGCCTTCGGTGGGTGTCGCGATGCCGAGGAAGATCGTCCCCAGGACCAGGAAGATCAACGCCAGCGGTGGGATCAGGACGAAGGTGACGCGCTCGGCCATGCGCGAGAGAAGGTTGAGCTTGAGGATGCGGTTGACGACGGCGAGCAGGAAGGCGATGCCGACGCCGACGCTGAGCGAGACGACGATCAGCTCGTCGGTCGCGGTCGATTCCGGGCGACTCTTCGCGAATAGCATGGCGCCGGCCACCGACAACACCAGGACGGCCAGCAGCGAGCGCAGCCCGCTCGTGCCATCGGGCTCGCGATAGGTCCGCGCCTCGACGGGCAGCGCGGGCGCCCATTGCGGTCTGGCGATGCTGACGATCATCACGTAGACGATGTACATGGCCGTCAGCGTGAAGCCGGGGATGAACGCACCCTTGTAGAGGTCGCCGACGCTGCGGCCGAGCTGATCGGCGAGGACGATGAGGACCAGCGACGGCGGAATGATCTGCGCCAGCGTGCCCGATGCGGCGATCACCCCGCTCGCAAGGCGCCGGTCATAGCCGTAGCGAAGCATGATCGGCAGCGAGATCAGGCCCATCGAGATCACCGACGCCGCGACGACGCCGGTGGTCGCCGCGAGCATCGCGCCGACGAGGATGACGGCGTAGGCGAGACCGCCGCGGATCGGTCCGAACACCTGGCCGATCGTGTCGAGCAGATCCTCGGCCATGCCCGACCGCTCGAGGATCAGGCCCATCAGGGTGAAGAACGGGATCGCCAGCAGCGTGTCGTTCTGCATGATCCCGAAGATGCGCAGCGGCAAGGCCTGCAGCAGCGTCTGCGGCATCAGGCCCAGCTGGACGCCGATCACGCCGAAGAACAGGCCGCAGGCACCGAGCGAGAACGCGACCGAGTAGCCGAAGAGCAGGAAGACGATCAGGCTGCCGAACATGATCGGCGCCATGTTCGAGCCGATGAACTCCATCATGGCGTCCTCCCCGACGCCGCCTGTTCGCGTGCCGCCGCTTCGCTCTTCATGCGCATGAATTCGGCGAGCTGCTCTTCGTCGCTCTTGCCCTCGGGCTTATGCGTCGGGTCGGGGATGAGGCCGCGCAGGTATGCGACCCGCTTGATCAGCTCGGAGATCGCCTGGATGCCGAGCAGCGCGAAGCCGACCGGGAGAATCGCGAATACGGGCCAGCGGATCAGGCCGCCGGCATTCGACGAGTATTCGTTCATCGTGTAGGACCGGATCACAAGCGGCAGCGACAGGTGGATGACCACGTACACCAGTGGCAGCACGAAGCCGGCGAGGCCGATGACATCGATCCAGATCTGGGTTCGCTTGGAGAAACGGCCCGAGATGACGTCGATCTTCACGTGCCCCTGGCGCAGCATGGTGTAGCCCGCGGCGAGCAGGAACACCGCCGCGAACAGGTACCACTGGATCTCGAGATAGGCGTTCGAGCTGGTGTTGAACACCTTGCGGACCGCCGCGTTGAGCGCGCTGATCAGGACTGCAGCGAGGACCAGCCATGCGACCCAGCGGCCGATCCATTCGGTCATGCGGTCGATCAGGCGAGACAGCGAGAGAAGTGGCGCCACGGACTCTCCGTCGATGCGGGAACGATTGCTAGGCGCGAGCCATCCCGCCGCGAAGCGCCGCCGATTCTATGGAGGCCACCTCCGGCAGGAGGTCCGTGTTTCCGCTAGGGGCGCGGTCGAAAGGCGATGCGCGGTCAGCCGGCGAGCGCGGCCTGGACGAGCTTGCCCGAGCGCGTGCCGGTGCGACAGAACGCGAGCATCGGCTTCGGCATCGAGTCGAGCAGCGCGGCGAAGCGGGCGATCTGCTCCGGCGTCTGCAGGCTCGGCGCCACCGGCAGCCATGCGTACTCGAGACCGGCGGCGCGGGCGGCCGCCTCGATGCTCGCGGAAGTCGGCTGCGTCGGCCCGCCCTCGAAATCGGGGCGGTTGTTGACGACGCTGCGAAATCCGGCAGCTGCGGCTTCGGCCATCGCTGCCGGATCGAGCTGGCCGGCGACGGCGATGTCGGCGGTGAGTCGCTGAACGTTGAGAGTCATCGCATTCCCAGGTGAGCTCAACGCGCCAGAGCTGCCTTGACAGCGGCGGATACCAGGCTCATGTCGGCCCGACCCGAGAAGCGCGCCTTCGCGGCCCCCATGACCTTGCCCATGTCGGCCGCGCCCGTCGCGCCGGTCTCGGCGAGAAGGGCGGCGACCTCGGCGGCGATCTCGTCGGCGCCGAGTCGCGCCGGCAGATAGCTCTCGAGCACCTTCAGCTCGTCGCTTTCCTTGTCGACGAGGTCCTGTCTTCCGCCGGCCGTGAACTGCTGGATCGAGTCCTTCCTCTGCTTGACGAGCTTGTCGACGATGGCGATGACCGCCGCATCGTCGAGCTCGATCCGCTCGTCGACCTCGCGCTGCTTGAGCGCGGCGAGCAGGCCGCGGATCGTCAGCAGGCGCGGCGCATCCTTGGCGCGCATCGCGCTCTTCATGTCGTCGGTGATGCGGTCTTTCAGGCTCATGGTGGTCGAGGGCCGAGTCTAGGTGCTTGCCATCCGGAGCGTCCAGAAAGCAACGAAGCCCGCGTGCGCGGGCTTCGGACGTCGCCGAGCAGCTCGGCTAGAACAGCTTCTTGGGCAACTGCATGCTGCGCACGCGCTTGAAATGACGCTTGACGGCAGCTGCCTTCTTGCGCTTGCGCTCGGCAGTGGGCTTCTCGTAGAACTCGCGCGCACGCAGGTCGGTCAGGAGGCCGAGCTTCTCGATGGTGCGCTTGAAGCGGCGAAGAGCAACGTCGAACGGCTCGTTTTCCTTGACGCGAACGGTGGTCATCTAAGCTGAAAAAATTGGAGAGGACATCGATTATAGCCCGCCACGCCCGGCGCGGCAACGCACCCCCAGCGCGCGGGCGCAGGCGGCGGCGCTCGCCCAGGCCCACTGGAAGTTGTAGCCGCCGAGCCAGCCGGTGACGTCGACGACCTCGCCGATGAAGTGCAGCCCCGGGATCAACCGGCTTTCGAGGCTGCGAGAGTCGAGATCCCGGGTATCGAGGCCCCCCGCCGTGACCTCGGCCTTGCGGTAGCCCTCGGTCGTCGCCGGCGTCACGCGCCAGTCGTGGATGCCTTCTGCGAGCGCGGCGAGGTCGCGGTCGCGGAGGTCGGCAACCGAGCGTTCAGCGACCGTGGCGCCGGCCAGCCAGGCCTCGGCCAGGCGGCGCGGCATGACGTCGGAGAGGACCGCGGCGGCGCTGCGGCGGCCGTGCTTGGCCGCGATCAGTGTCGTTGCCAGCTGCGCCTCGGGAGCGAGGTCGACGGCGATCGCCTCACCGGGGTGCCAGTAGGTGGAAATCTGCAGCGCCGCGGGCCCGCTCAGCCCGCGATGCGTGAACAGCAAGTCGTCGACGAATTCAGCGCGCGCCGAGTCGCCGCCGATCCGGCAACGAGCCGGCAGCGCGACGCCGGCAAGGGCGGCGAAGCGCTGCCAGTCGGTGCCGGTGCAGACGAACGGCACCAGTGCCGGCCGTGTCTCGACGATCCGGTGCCCGAAGCGCCGGGCGAGGGCATAGCCCCAGTCGCTGGCGCCGACCTTGGGGATCGAGAGGCCCCCGGTCGCGACCACCACGCTTGCCGCGCTGACCACGCCCCTGCTCGTGTCGAGCTCGAATCCGTCCGCCACGACGCGCACGCCGTCGGCTCGGCACGGCTGCCAGCGATCGACGCCGCCGGCCGCGCATTCCGCCAGCAGCATGGCGATGATCGCCACGCTAGATTCGTCGCAGAACAGCTGGCCCTTGTGCTTCTCGTGCCAGCCGATGCCGTGGCGCTCGACCAGCTCGATGAAATCGCGAGGCGTGTAACGCGCCAATGCCGAGCGGCAGAAGTCGCGATTCTCCGAGTCGAAGTTCTCCGGACCGACGGCGGCGTTGGTGAAGTTGCAACGGCCGCCGCCCGAGATGCGGATCTTCTCGGCGACCTTTTCGGCGTGATCGATCAAGACGACCGAGCAGCCGAGCTGGCCGGCCATCGCTGCGCAGTGCAGCCCGGCCGCACCCGCGCCGACGATGGCGACGTCGAACCGCACGCAGCCGGCCGCCGCTCAGCCCTTCCAGACGAACGGAAAGGCGAGCTGCTTGAGGTAGCCGTTCGACACGTAGTCGCCGACCACGCCGTAGCCGTCCGGTTTGCCCGGGCGCAACGCGCCGTGCGATTCGCTCAGCCGGTTCAGCTTCTCGATGTGCTTCATG
>Ga0070672_100001998_pt1 | contig 12801 bp, 12 predicted proteins | sample KBSM13metaG_FD_66151 | JGI IMG/M metagenome (GOLD analysis project Ga0070672, IMG submission 66151) | Miscanthus rhizosphere microbial communities from Kellogg Biological Station, Michigan, USA - KBS M1-3 metaG | ecosystem: Host-associated > Plants > Roots > Rhizosphere > Soil ... | reverse complement strand
ATGTTCCTCGTCCACCAGATCGGGGGCGGGGTCGGCTCGTGGATGTCCGGAGCGCTGTACGAGACGACGGGCGGCTACGGCGCGGCGTTCGTCGTCAACAGCGCGCTGCTGCTCGCCGCCGCCGTGCTGAGCATCACCATCGACGAGCGCCGGCTCGTGCCGCAACTGGTCCCGGTGGCGGGAGGGCGCTGATGGCCACATCCGTCACGAGCGCGCTGGTGGTGATCGACGCGCAGCAGGAGTACTTCGCGCCGCTGGGCAAGGTGGTGCTGCCCGACGGACCGGCGGCGGTGCAGCGCATCGCTCGGGCGCTCGAGTGGGCGCGCGGCGCGGGCGTGCCGGTCGTGCACATCGTGCACGAGAGCCGGCGGCCCGATCCCAAGACCTTCGCGCCGGGCAGCCCGACGCTGGCGATCCATCCGTCCGCGACGCCGGCCGCCGGCGAGCCGGTGATGACCAAGCACCTGCCCGGCTCGTTCACCGGGACCGATCTCGAAGCCTTCCTGCGCGAGCGGGGGATCGAGCGACTGCTCGTCAGCGGCTTCATGACGCAGATGTGCGTGGACACGACGGCGCGGCAGGCCGCGCACCTCGGTTTTGGCGTGACCGTGCTCTCGGACGCCTGCGCGGCCATGGCCGTGAAGGGGCCGGACGGCGCTGTGATCGCGGCGGACCAGGTGCACCGCACGCACCTCGGCAGCCTGCAAGGCTTCCTGGCTGACATCAAGCCGGTGAGCGAGCTCTAGGAGGAACCCGTGGGCTACCAGACGCTGGACATCGAGCGCCGTGGATCGATCGCCACGCTCACGCTGAACCGGCCCGAGGCGCGCAACGCGATCGATCTCGAGATGCGTCGAGAGCTGCTCGTCGCCCTCGATGAGATCGAGGCGGACGAGGCCGCGCGGGTGCTGATCCTGACCGGACGCGGCGGGCACTTCTGCGCCGGCGGCGACGTCAAGAGCATGAAGGCGAAGCGCTCGAGCGCCGCGGAGGGCCGGGCCCGCGTGGAGGCGCTGAACCGGATGGTCCTGCGGCTCGTCGATTTTCCCCGCCCGACGATCGCGATGGTCGAGGGCTACGCGGTCGGCGCCGGCACGAACCTGGCGCTGTGCTGCGACCTGATCGTCGCCTCCGAGGGGGCGAAGTTCGGCGAGCTGTTCTGGAAGATCGGCCTGGCGCCCGACGGCGGCGGCACCTGGCTGCTCTCGCGACTGATCGGCCTGGCGCGGGCGAAGGAGCTGATCTTCACCGCAGACATCATCGACGCCGCGGAGGCCGCGCGCATCGGTCTCGTCAACCGCGTGGTGCCGGCGGCCGAGCTCGAGAAGGTGACCCGCGCGCTCGCCGAGAAGATCGCCGCGGGTCCGCCCGGCGTCCTCCGGCTCGCCAAGAACATGGTGAACCGGGCCGCCGTCTCCGATCTCGCCGCCGCGCTGGACCTGGAAGCCTACTCACAGGGCATCGCGCTCGCCGGCGACGATCACCAGGAAGGCCTCGCCGCCTTCTTCGAGAAACGCCCACCCAGATTCACCGGCCGCTAAGCGTGCAGTAGCCGGCGGGAGCGGAGTGTTCCAAGGTAGCTGAACGTTTTCCAGAGGAGCGCCACGGCCTTTGCCGGGGCGCTCCGAACGATGGGGGGTATGGGGGGCCATTTCGTGGCCCCCCTTTTCAATTGGTCGGAGCGGGCGTCGTCGGGGGTTGAGGCTGGTCCGGCGGGGGCGCTGGCGGCGGCACCAGCCGTTGACGGTTTGCGCGCGGAATCGGACGTGCCGGCGGCCCGAGCGTCGTCGTGGTGCCGGGTGCCGGGGCCGCGGTCGCGGGTGTCGCCGCCGCCGCATCACCGGGCGTGATCGACGAGCGGGGTGCCGGCGGAGCCGGAGCCGGAGGTGGTGGCCCCGGGATCACTTGAGGCGGCGGTGCGGGCACCACCTGAGGCGCTGGTGGCGGCACCGCCTGGGGTACCGGTGCTGGCTCGGCCGTCGGCGGTAGTGTCGGCGTCACCGGAAGCGGTGGCGGCGGAGTCGCCAGGGGGACGTTGATCGTCGGATCCGACGGAGGCACGACGCTGCTCGGTGCCCCCGGCACGGGCGGCGCAGGCACGGCGCCCGGGACCGGCAGGATCGTCGACGGCAAGCCCGAGCGCGGCCGGAGCGGCGCCGAGTTGACCGCGTTGTTGAGCTCCTGGGTCGAATGCCGCATCTCGTCCGTGATCCGCGCGGCGTCGAGCGCCGTGCCCACCACCTTGGGCGTGATCAGCAGGAGCAGCTCCGTCCGCTCCACCGCGCGCTCCTTGAACCCGAACATGAAGCCGATGAGCGGGATGTTCTTGAAGAACGGAATCCCGCGATCGGTGACGCTGACCTTGTCCTGGATGAGGCCGCCGAGCACCAGCGTCTGATTGTTCAGCAGCACGACCGACGTCTCGGCTTCGCGCTTGCTGAAGGACGGCGAGCCGGTCGGCGCCACCGGTGGGCCGACCGCGTTCACCTCCTGCTTGACGTCGAGGGCGACCGTGCCGCGCTCCCCGATGCGCGGGGTCACGGTCAGGATCACACCGGCGTCGCGGTACTCAACCGTCTGGTTCAGGCTTCCGATGGGCGTCGTGGTCGAGGGGTTCGTCACGGTTCCGTTGGTGGTGGTGCTCGTGACCGTGGTTCCCGTTTGCTGGCCGGTGACGACGGGCACCGACTGCGACACGTTGATGACCGCCTTCTTGTTCTCCGAGGTCATCACGTGGGGGTTCGACACGATGTTCACGCGGTTCTCGGCGGCCAGGGTATTCAGCAGCGCGAGAAACTCGCCGGCGGAGAACACGAAGGCCGTGAGACCGCCCCCGGCCAGAGGGACGAGCTTGCCCACCGTGGGGGTGAGCGGAAAGGAGGGGGGGGTGGGATCGCCCGAGCCGCCGGCGTTGAGCGACGACTGCCCGAACCGGAAGCTTCCCGACTTCAGCGCCCAGTCGACACCGAGCCGCAGATCGTTGGTCAGCGCGATCTCGGCCACCAGCACCTCGATCAGCACCTGGCGCGGCATGCGGTCGAGCTGCTTGATGGTGGCCTCGATGTCCGCCCACTGCCGCGGCGTCGTCGTGACGATGATCGCGTTGGTCGTCTCGTCCGCGATGAAGCGAATCTGGCCCTCGGCCAGCGGCGCGTCGGCGGTTCCCAGCGGCGCACCGGGGGCGACCGACGGCGGCGGGGGAAGCGGCGGCGGCGGCTGGCCCGGGACCCGGCCCACCTGGCTGCCGCCGGTGGACGTCAGCGACGAGGTGGTCGCCGTCGTCTCGCGCCCGGTGTAGATCGCGTTCAGCGTGGCGCCGAGGTCCTTGGCCTTGGCGTTCTCGGCGTAGTAGATGAACACGCGCCGGCCGCCGCTGACGTTGACGTCGATCTTGTCGATGACCTTACGGATGGTCTCCATCTCGCCCTTGCGCGCGTGCACGATCAGCGAGTTCGAGCGCCGCTCGGGCACGATCAGCGGGGGACGATCCGAGCCACCCACCGACCCACCGCCACCCGGTGCCCCCGCGCCCGCGGCCGTCGGCGCCACGGGTGGCGGCAGCGCGCCGGCCGGCGCGGAGGCGACCCCGCTGCCGCTGGTCCCGGTCCCGGCGCGGAGGCGACCGGCCTGGAACAGCTGGTTGAGGATGGTCGCCATCTCGCTCGCCTCGGCGTACTGCAGCGGGACGATCTGCAGCTCATCGAGCGCCACCTCGACGTCGACCAGCTTGATGATGTCGAGCAGGCGGGCGATGTTCGATGCCGAGTCGGTGATGATGAGGATGCCCGTCTCGCGGTTGGCGATCAGCGTCCCGCGCGCCGAGATGAGCGGGCGCAGGAGCGTGCCCAGCTCGTTCACGCCGCCGAACCGGATCGGGATGATCTGCGTGACGATCTCGTCGGGCGTGCGACTGGGGTCGGCGGTGCCGCCGACGATGGTCGGGACCGCTCGCTCTCGCGCCCCTTCGACGGGGACGATCTTGTACAGGTTGCCGGAGCGCACCGCGGTCACGCCGTGGACTTCCAGGATCGCCAGCAGCACGCCGAACACGTCTTCTTGCGGGATGCGCCCGGAGGTCTGCACCGTGACCTTCTTGCCGGTCACGCCGGGGCCGAGCACGTAGTTGAAGCCGACGATCTCGCTCGCCGCGTGGATGACCGTCTCGATGTCGGCATTGTCGAAGTTGAGCACGATGAAGCGGCCACGCTGGCCGGGCGGAACCGGCGGGGCGGTCGGCGGCGCGGCGGGGGGCGGGGGAGGCGGTGGCGCCGGCGCCTGCGCGACCGTGGCCGAACGCGCCTCCGGGGCCGGAATGTCCGTGCGCGGGCCGACCGACATCGGCGGCAGCGGAGCCGGCGTCGGCGCCGCGGCGACCGGGGGAACGAGGACCGGCGGCGGCGGTAGCGGCGCGGGCGCCTCGACGCGCGGCGGCTTGGCGGTCGCGCAGCCGCTCAGGAACGCGACGAGGACCACCGAGGCCACGCCGCGCTTCAGGCTACTGTTGCGGTGCATCGCCTGTCGGGGCCTGGGGGAGACGACGCAGAAGGTTCGGGGGAAGGGTGCGGCGTCCCGGAACCACGGGCGGCACGCCAGGCTGCACGAGCTGCCCGGGCGGCGGTGCCACGCCCGGTGGTACGGCGCCTGGAATCGTGCCTGCCGGCGGAATCACCCCCGGGATCGGTGATCCCGCGATACCAGGCTGAGCGCCGGGTACGGCTCCCGGTGGCAACGCCACCGGTGTCGGCCGTGGCTTGCTGGGGTCGCGAAGCCGCACGTCCATGTTGCCGTCGGGGCGGTTGATCACGATGCCCTCGGAGTTGATCGTCTGGACCGTGCCGCCGGCGACCGAGTCACCGACCCGATAGCCGGCCACGCGCTTGGTGTTGGGATCTTCGAGATACGCAATGGGGGCGCCCTCGCGCAGCACGACGCCGAACAGGTTCGGCTTCACGGCGGGCGAAGCGGCCACCGTGGGCGCGGGCGGCGACTCGGTGCGCGTCGGGCTGAACAGGTTGCGCGCGGCCACGGACGCGTATCCACCGGGCGAGGGGGGCGGTACCTCCGCCGGAGACGGCGCCGGTGGCGCCGGCCGGCCGCGGCCAGCCTGGGGCATCGGCATCGGGCTCGTCAGCTGGCGCACGATGTAGACCGTGCCGCCTGCTGCAAGCGCGAGCAAGACTGCATTCAGCACGATCAGTCTCTTCGGCATCACGTTTTTGACTTGCCCGGGAGGATGAACCCGGACACCGTCAGCGTCGCGAGCAACTCCTTTGGCTGGCTGACATTTACTACTCTCACGCGCAGGTCCTGAACCGTCAATAATTTCTGCGATCCTTCGAGGCGGGACAGCAGATCGACCAGCTGGCGGATCTCGCCCGAGACGGCGATCTCGACGGGGATCTCGAGCAGCTCGCCGCGCTCCACCGGCGGCAGAATCCGCTCACTGCGAATCTCCGTCGCCGCCTGCGATGCCATGTCCTTGGTGAGCTTCTGCAGCTCGGACGCGGCGACTGCCGGCGCCGCCTCGGTCAGGAAACGGCCGGACAGGCGCTCGATTTCCCCGTTCGTGGCCTCCAGGTCCTTGGCGATCGCGTCCTTGCGGGCCAGCAGGTCCAGCCGGCGGGTCAGGACCTGGATCCGGCTTGGTACGACCTCGGCGGTGAGCCGGTTGCGCTCCGTCAGCGGCTGCACGATGAAGATCCAGCCCAGCACGATGGCGAGCCCGGCCGCTCCGAGGCCCACGAAGAGCCGCTCGCGACGTGACAGCGAGCCAATCACTGGCGCGCTCCTGGCCGGGGCGGCGCGAGCCGACCCGGGGGGCTCTGGGGCGGCTGCCCGGGCTGAACCTGCTCTGAGGGGGCGGGCGCGGGTGGCAGGACCGGCTGGATCTGTCCGGGCGGTGGTGGTGCCAGGGGCGCCGGCGGTGCCTGCGCGGGGACCGACTGTGGCGGCCCCGGCGCCTGGGCCGCGGGCTGTGGTTGACGCTGGCCGCCTCCCTGACGCGTCCCTGGCACGATCGGGATTGGCGCGGGTCTCCCACCGGGCGCCAGAGAGCCGGGCGTCGGCGCCGGAGGGACAGCCGCCGACGTTGCGGCGACCGGGGCGACCTCCCAGGCTGCCCGGATCCGGAACTGCTCCTTGTCGCGACCCCGCGTGACGGGCGAGGCGAACTCCACGCGCTCCAGCCGCGGCGAGTTCTCGAGCACCGGGATGAGGGCGCTCGCCGCCGCGGCCTGACCGGTCAGCTCGACCCCCTTCTGGTCGAATGATGCCGTCGTCAGCCAGGCGTCAGTGGGCAGCAAATCGGTCAGATCCCGCAGGACGGGCAGAGGTCGCATCGCCGCGGCCTCGATCCCGGCCACCGTCGCGACCAGCTTGCGCTTGCGCTCGAGCTCGCGCACCACGCGCTCGACGGATTTGACCTCGGGGTCCACCCGGCTGATCTCGGCGTTGATCCGGCCGAGGTAGCGCTGCTCGCGGATGCCTGGCACCAGCAGCGCACCCAGCCCGATGAGGACCGTCGCCGCCGCGATGGCCGCCGTGATGGTCTGCCCGCGCGTGAGCCGACGCGGCTGCAGATGGGCCGGCAGCAGGTCGAGCGGCCGCGCCCGCCGCGCTCCCCCCATGGCGACGGCCAGCGCGAGCTGATTGACGCCGGGGTCATCGGCCGGTAGCGCCGCCAGCCGTGCCCGGGCGCGCGGGGTCCAGGCGGGCTCGCCGACGGGCGCGTCGAGGCCGTCGAGGGCGTCCGGGTTCACGTCCCCCGAGAACCACACGGCATCGCAGTTCCGCCACCGTAGCACGCCGATCGAGCGCCTGATCTCGTCGGGAAGCGTGTGGTCGTCGGCGCCCGACACGGAGCGGCTGAACGCCAGGGTCGAGCCGGCCACGCAGAGGATGTCGGTCGCCGGCCCGGCGCGGTGCACCCAGATGACCTTGTGCTCCCGGTCGGGGCGTGCGAGCGCGAGCAGATCGTGGGCGGCGACCGTCAGCGAGGTCGGTCGCAGCCGCGCCTCCTCGGCGATCTTGAGGGCCGCGTCCGCGACGCGTGGCTCGGCCGCCGCGACCAGGACGTGGACCAGCGGCTCCTCACGCCGGGCGGCATCCGGCGGGGGCGGCAGCGTCACGAAGTCGAACGGCGCATCCTCGGCGGCAAAGGGCAGGTAGCCGTCCAGGTTGAGGCGGACCATCTCCCTGAGATCGCTGCCGACGCTCGGCAAGTCGATGGGCTTCACGAACACGGAGCTGCGGGCCAGACCCAGCGAGACCGTGCGGGGGGCCAGCTGGCGCTTGCTCAATTCCTCCCGCAGCACCGTCGCCGGGTTCTCGGCGTCGATGCTGAACGCCTCGACCCGCTCGCCGTCGAGCGCAGCGATGGCCAGGCGGTCGCTGAGCACGACCACCCCCAGGAGGATGGAGCTGGCGCTAAATGGGTTCAACTTCATGACACGAGATTAAACGTTAACCCTCTGAACTCAGAAGGGGAATCCTCGCTCTCAGCGCACCCCGGACCACTCCAGCACGGTGATCCCATCGTTTCCCGTGTTCGTCCCCTTCCTGACAATGGCGGTGATACGGGCACGAACCTGACCCTCGACCAGGCCCTGCGCCTCGATCCGGAACGTCCGGCTCTGGTGTGACAGGCTCACGCCAGTAGTGGGGAACCGGGCGGTCTGGAAGTCGGGAGTCAGCCGCCGGGCCTGCTCGATGTCCGAGAACTGGGCATCGGACAGACCAAGCGCCCGGAGGACTTCACGCCCGGCGGTATTGACGTTGATCTGACTCGAGCCCCAGACGCTGACCACATCGACCAGGCCCCGGCGGCCATCGACGCCCTCCATGACGGCCGGCGTGATGCCCTTGATCTGTACCAGCTCGGACACCGAGTCGAGGTTGCCATTCTTCGACCGGTAGGGGACCGGGAGCTTGAGATAGGTGTCCTCGCTCTCGGCCCCGTTGATCCGGTGCTCCTCGTTGGGGTCCTTCCAGTCGAGCAGGCTGTCCGAGATCACGTCCCGGTCGGCCCGCTCGAGCCCCATCGCCTCCAGCAGCCTGACGAAGCGATCACCCGTCAGCATCGTGTTGAGGTTGAAGCGTCCTTCCTCATCGGTGATGCAGTAGGTGAACTGGCCGCCGCCGAGCGGAACGTTGCGGTGGGGCAGGCGCTTGAGGGCCACCCGGGCCGCCGTGTAGAAGACCAGCGGACAGTCGGGATCGTTGCCCGGATCCTTGTCGTCACCCAGCGAGACGAAGGCGAAGTCGGCCACCAGCTCGCGCGTGGCCTGCGCGATCCCGGCCTCGGCCAGGTGGGTGGCGATCAGCGTCTCCTTGTAGATCCGGGCGGCGCTGGCCTCCAGACGCATCGAGTAGGCGAACTCGGCGCCGATCACCGCGACGAACGCCAGCACCAGCAGCACGGCGATCAACGCGAAGCCGCCCTCCTCACGCCGCGTCCGGGTCACTGGGGCACCGCCGTCCGGAGCGAGACCGTGATGGGTGGCAGCTCCTCGGTCCGGCCGTTGAGCTGGGCGCCGACCGTGACCTTCACCGCGCTCGGCATCGTCCGCGACTCCCCGGCGTCCCAGCTGTCGCGCCACGCCCCCTCGTCGAGATATTCGAACTTGAGCGTCGTGACGCTGGGATCGCGGTACACGACCTCGGCCTTCGAGAACGGCTCGCGGTTGGGCAGCGCCCGCTGGCGTATGACCAGACCGGCCTCGCCCGTATCCTCCAGCTCGAAGACGACGGCGCTGAAGGCGATCGCCGTGGGGCCGGGGAAGGGCACGGCCTGGGTGACGAACTCGATGCGCTTGTCCGTGCCGGCGAACAGCACCACGGGATCGGGGCCCTCGCCGCGGGAGGCGCGATACGGGTGGGTGGCCGAGACCGCGCGGGCCAGGATCAGCGCGATGCTCCGCACGTGCTGATGGGCCTCGGCGCGATCCTCGCCCTGCCGCCAGGCCTTGATGGCCACGTTGAGCCCGCCGAAGGCGATGGCCAGCAGCGCGCCGACGATGGACAGCGCGATCAGCAGCTCGACCAGCGTGAAGCCGCGACGGTCGCGCGCGACGATCATCGGCGCGCGGCCTCCTTCTCGTCGGCGTCCGACACGGTCCGCAAGGTGGTGACGCCCACCGACCGTCGACCGTCCCCCCACGCCACCTGCACGTCGATCTGGTACACGTGCCAGCGGGCGGCCCGGCCGGGGACGTCGAGCTCGGGGGTCGGAAGCTCCTTGATCGTGCGGTCCCACGTGTAGCTGCCGTCGGTGCCGTTTTCGTGACCCTCCTTGGGCATCACGACTTCCCGGGCCCGCTGATCCGCGATCAGGATGGCGGACTGATGGTCACCGGAGAGCTTGAGCAGCCGCAGGCCCTGCGCGAAGCCCTGGACCGCCACCACGATGGTGATGCTGAGGATGGCGAAGGCCACCAGCACCTCGAGCAGCGTGAACCCGCCCTGTCGGCTCACTGGCGGGCGCTCCGGACCCGACCGGTGAGGGCATCGACCGTGACGCGATAGGTGATGGTCCCGATGGCGAGCCGGAAATCGCCGCCGCTCGAGGCCCCCTGGGGATCGAAGCGGACCGTGAGGGCGGGCGGCGGCTCGGCCGTGATCTCGAGTCGCTCGGGCAGCGAGCGCGATTCGCGCACCTCGCCGACGCCGCTACCGGACACGATGCTCATGCGGTGGGCGCCGGGATCCACGACGACCGCGTGGCCCTTGCGGGTGGTGATGGCGCGCTCCCGGGCGTGGCGGAGCATGGCCGAGAAAGTGGCCACGTCAGCGCGCACGCGCATCGCCTCCGTTGAACGGCCGATGGTCGGCACGGCGATGGCCGTGACCAGCGCGACGACGAACAACGTGACGATGAGCTCGAGGAGCGTGAAGCCGCGACGGCCTATTGCTTCTCCACTTCCCATGACACGATGTCGGCGTTTTCCCCGTCGCCACCGGGCGCGCCATCGGCGCCCTCCGACCACAGGTCGTAGTCTCCGTGCTGCCCCGGACAGCAGCGGTACTTGTAGGGATTGCCCCACGGGTCCTTCGGCGCGGACTTCTTGAGATAGGGGCCGTTCCAGTTCGTCACACCGGGACTCCGCTGCAGCGAGTCCAGCCCCTGCGAGGTGTTGGGATACGCGCCCACGTCGAGCCGGTACTGATCCAGGCCGGCGCCGATCAGCTCGATCTGCGCCTTGGCGGCGGCCTGCTTGGACTGGCCGACCCGGCCGAACAGCCGGGGGCCGACCAGGCCCACGAGCAGGCCGAGCACGATGATGACGACCAGCAGCTCGATCAACGTGAAGCCCCGCTCGTCCCGGTAGAGACGCTTCATAGCGGGATGTCGTTGATCGAGAAGATCGCGAGCAGCATGGCCACTACGATGAACGCCACGAGAACCCCCATGCCAAGGATGATCGCGGGCTCGAGCATGCCGAGCACGCGCTTGAGTTCGGTACGTACGTCAGACTCGAACGCCTCCGCGACCTTCAGCAACATCTCCTCCAGCCGTCCCGTCTCCTCGCCGACCCGCACCATGTGCTCGGCCAGCGGCGGAAACGCCGTGTGCTCGCGCATCCCGGCCGCGATGGTGCCGCCCCGCTTCACGCCGTCGGCCAGCCGCGCGACCGCGGCGCCGACCGCCTGGTTCGACATCATGTCGCCCACCACCGCCATCGCGCCGAGCACCGGCACACCGCTCTTGAGCATCGTGCCGAGCGTACGCGCGAAGCGGGCCGTCTCGACCTTGAGGGCCAGGCGCCCGGCCAGCGGCAGCCGGAGAATCGTCTGGTCCCAGGCCAGCTTTCCTTGCGGCGTGCTCGTCCACACACGCCAGGCCAGGATACCCGCCATGATGACCGTGGCGCCGACCCACCAGTAGGATTGCATGGCCGCGCTCACCGACATGAGGATCTGCGTGGGCAGGGGAATGGCCTGGCCGAGGTCGGCGAAGATCGTGGCGAAGCGCGGGATCACGAAGGTCATCAGGAACACGATGGCGGCGGCGCCGACGCTCGTGATGACCAGCGGGTAAGCCAGCGCGGTGACCACCGCCTCGTTGAAGGCCGCCCGCGCTTCGAGGAACTCGGCCAGGCGGCGCAGCGAGACTTCCAGCACGCCGCCTTTTTCACCGGCCCGGACCATGTTGATGTAGAGCCGCGAGAACGGGCGCGGGTGGTGCTTGGTGAGCGCCTCGCTGAGCGACGAGCCGCCGCGCACGCTGTGCAGCAGGTCGGTGACGATCGTGCGCACGCGTGGGCTGGGTGCGAGCTCCTCGAGGATGGCCAGGCCGCGGTCGAGGGGCAGTCCCGCCTCGAAGAGCGTGGCCAGCATCTGGGTGAGGGCCAGCAGGTCGCGGTGCCGTACCCGGGAGCCGCCGCCGCCGATCGTGAACAGGCTGGCGCGCTCGCTCTGGGCGGCGACCTTGATGGGGAAGTAGGCTTCCTTGCGCAGCCGCTCAGTCACGGCGCGCGCGTCGGCTGCCTCCATCACGCCGTCGACCGTCTGCCCGCGCCGATCCGCTGCCCGATAGGTGAAGACGGGCATGAGGTCAGGCGTCTTCCTGCGTGACGCGCAGGATTTCCTCCACCGTCGTGACGCCCTCGCAGGCCCGCTGCCAACCGTCCAGCCGCAAGGTGATCATGCCGCGCTCGATGGCGTGCACCCGGATGTCGCGCGACGAGGCGCGGCGCAGCACCAGGCTGCGGGCGTCCTCGTCGATGCCGAACATCTCGTAGATGGCGCTGCGGCCGCGGTAGCCGGTGCCGCGGCAGTCGTCGCAGCCCTTGCCCTTGTAGAGCGTGACGTCGGCGGAGGCGCGGATGCCGAGGGCGTCGAGGTCGGCCTGCGACGGCGTGTCGGGCACGCGGCAGCTCGCGCAGATGCGGCGCACCAGCCGCTGGGCCAGCACGCCCTCCAGCACCGAGGCGACCAGGTAGGGCTCCACGCCCATGTCTTGCAGACGCGTGATGGCCCCGGGAGCGTCGTTGGTGTGTAGCGTGGAGAAGACCAGGTGACCGGTGAGCGAGGCCTGGATGGCGATCTCGGCGGTCTCGAGATCTCGGATCTCGCCGACCAGGATCACGTCGGGATCCTGACGGACGATGTGGCGCAGGCCATTGGCGAAGGTGAGCCCGATCTTGGCCTTCACCGGGATCTGGTTCACGCCCTTGAGCTGATACTCGACGGGATCCTCGACCGTGATGATCTTCACGCCCGGTGAGTTGATCTTGTCGAGCGCGGCGTAGAGCGTGGTGGTCTTGCCCGAGCCGGTGGGCCCGGTGACCAGCACGATGCCGTGTGGCCGCTTGATGAGCGACTCGAAGCGGGCCAGCGTGTTCGTGGGGAAGCCGAGCTTCTCCAGCGGCAGGAACACCGTCGAGCGCTGCAAGATCCGCATGACGATCGACTCGCCGTGCACGGTCGGCATGGTGGAAACGCGGATGTCCACGCGCTGGCCGTGCAGCGTCACGCGGATGCGTCCGTCCTGCGGCAGCCGGCGCTCGGCGATGTTCATCTCGGCCATGATCTTGATGCGCGAGGTGACCGCGGCCTGCAGCCGGCGCGGCGGCGCTTCCTGATCGTAGAGCAGGCCGTCGATGCGGTACCGGATGCGGAGCGTGTCCTCGAACGGCTCGATGTGGATGTCGGAGGCCTCGGCGGAGATGGCGTTCTCCACGAGGAGGTTCACCAGCCGGACGACCGGCGCCTCGAAGGCCATGTCGCGCAGGTGGTTGACGTCCTCGTCGCCGCCCGGTCCACCCTCGTCGTCCATGCCCTCGACGATGCGCTGCAGCGGGG
>Ga0070672_100001985_pt1 | contig 12825 bp, 10 predicted proteins | sample KBSM13metaG_FD_66151 | JGI IMG/M metagenome (GOLD analysis project Ga0070672, IMG submission 66151) | Miscanthus rhizosphere microbial communities from Kellogg Biological Station, Michigan, USA - KBS M1-3 metaG | ecosystem: Host-associated > Plants > Roots > Rhizosphere > Soil ... | reverse complement strand
CAGGAAGGCGAAGTTATCGACTCCGCAGTCATGAACTGCCGCCAACTTCGGGCGTTCTACGAAAAAGAGACTCAAGCGGCAAAATCGGATGCTGTTCTGCTGTCACTCCACTTGAAGGCCACGATGATGAAGATCTCGGACCCCATCATGTTTGGCCACGCGGTCCGTGTGTTCTACAAGGCAGTCTTCGATAAGCACGCCGCGCTGTTTGAGAAACTGGGCGTTGAACCCAACAACGGCATCGGCGATGTCTACGCCAAGATTCAGGGATTGCCGGCAGCTCAACGTGAAGAGATCGAACGGGACATCCATGACGTATATAAGGCGCAGCCGCCTCTGGCGATGGTGGATTCCGACAAGGGCATCACGAATCTTCATGTACCGAGCAACGTGATCATTGATGCATCGATGCCGGCCGCAATTCGAACCTCCGGGCAGATGTGGGGGCCTGACGGGAAACCGCGCGACACCAGCTACATGATTCCGGATCGTTGCTATGCCGGCATCTATCAGGAAGTCATCGAGGACTGCAAAAAGAACGGCGCTTTCCACGTGCCGACGATGGGGGCAGTTGCCAACGTCGGGCTGATGGCGCAGAAAGCCGAAGAGTATGGGTCTCACGACAAGACCTTCCTGATCCCTGCAAACGGAACAGTGCGTGTGGTAGATGCCGAAGGGCAAACGCTTCTCGAGCATCTTGTGGAGCAGGATGACATCTGGCGCATGTGCCAAACGAAAGACCTGCCGATCCGCGACTGGGTCAAATTGGCAGTAACGCGCGCGCGTCTTACCGGATCCGCAGCAATCTTCTGGCTGGACAGCAACCGCGCGCACGACCGCAACCTGATTGAAAAAGTTCAGCGCTACTTAAAAGATCACGACACGTCTGGGCTGGACATTCGCATTGAGTCTCCAGTCGAAGCCATGCGCACAACGCTGCAGCGCATTCGGGCAGGACAGGACACGATTTCGGTTACGGGCAACGTCCTGCGTGACTATCTGACGGACCTCTTCCCCATTCTCGAACTCGGCACAAGCGCGAAGATGCTTTCCATCGTTCCTTTGCTCGCGGGCGGCGGCCTGTACGAAACCGGCGCCGGCGGGTCCGCACCGAAACACGTGCAGCAGTTTCTGGAAGAAGGCCATCTCCGATGGGATTCTCTCGGCGAGTTTCTGGCGCTGGCGGTTTCAATCGAAGACGAAGCAAGGCGCACCGGCAACGCGCGCGGCCTGGTTGTTGCGAAGGCGCTGGATCGCGCAAACGGCAAGCTGCTCGAAGCCAACAAATCCCCGTCACGCAAAGTTGGCGAGCTCGATAACCGGGGCAGCCACTTTTATCTGGCGCTGTATTGGGCGCAGGCTCTTGCCGAGCAAAACGAAGACAAGGAACTTCAGGCAAAGTTTCGAGACATCGCGACGCAGCTTGGAGACAACGAAGCAAAAATCGTCCAGGAGTTGCGTCAATCGGAAGGCCGGGCCGTCGAGATCGGCGGCTATTACCATCCGAATCCCGCCATGGCAACGAAGGCCATGCGGCCGAGCTCCACGTTGAACGCGATCCTGGATTCGATCAAGCCTTGAAGGGATAGAGTTTCCGAGGATTCAGCACGAGCATCTGCTTGAGAATCTCGGGATCCTTGTGGGCTGAAGGCCAGATCCAGAAGTTCGCAATGTCGCCGTCGTTCGGCATTTTGTTCGGCGGGTTACCTCTGCCGGTCACGATCACCGTGTTCATATTCGGACGCGGGCGGTCTGTACCGCTGATGACATTTCCGGGGAAATGACGCAGCAACGCGTGCGCGAAAGGGAGAACGACAGGCCAGTCTTCCGGACGCGCAGACCGCGTGTAGCGATCGGGTGACGTCAGTTTCCAGAAAATTCCATCGCGGCTTGCTCCGAGATCGATCAACCGCTTGAAGTAGTCATTGCTCTCCACCGGAATCTTCACGTCGGGCCGTCCCATGTGATCGATGATCACGGGCGTCGGCAGCGACTTGATCAAAGGCTCCATTACTCCGAAGGTCTCGGGCAGAAAGTACAGGTCCGTGTGCCAACCGAACGGTTCGATCTTCTTCGCGATCCGTTGGATGACATCGGCAGGTGTTGTTTCACTGGCGATGTGGGGAAGAAACGCGAAGCGAATGCCACGTACGCCGACATCATGCATCCGACGAAGCTCATCGGTTGTGACATCTTCGGTCACACTGACAACCCCGGCCGCGCGGCCTTCCATATGTTCGAGCGCATCCACTACCACGGCGTTGTCGGTACCGTGGCATGTTGCCTGTACGACGACGTATCCCCAGAATCCCATCCGGTCGATGAGGATCTCCTTCTGCTCTCCCCATGTGGATTCAAAAGGCTGGTACTTCGACGACGCGGCGAGCGGAAACCGATCGAACGGCCCGATCACATGCATGTGCGCATCGATCGCGCCCTGCGGCATTTTGAAGTTGAGTGGATTGGGGTTTGGATCCTGCTTAACGTACGGTTCTGCGCTCATCTTTCCTCGAAAGCAAACGAGGACTATCGCATACCACCAGCCTGTCGTTCAATCCGGTGTTCGTTGTGTCCAATCCAGTCCGCTCTATTCGACGCTGCAGGGCGTGACATTCCAGATGTCGGAAGCATACTCGTTGATTGTGCGGTCGCTGGAAAAGCGGCCCGAGGCGGCGATATTCAAAATCGCTCGCCGCGACCATTCCGCCGGAGTCTGATAGAGCGCGCTCACCCGCTCCTGCGCATGCGCATACGAGGTGAAATCGGCAAGGTGCATGTAGAAATCGCTTTTAAGAAGGATGTCGAGCAACGGCGTAAAGATTCCCGGTTCAAAACGGCTGAAATAATCCGACCGTATGAGATCGAGCACGCCCCGAAGCTCAGGCTCGTTCTCATAGTGCCAGCGGGGGTTGTAGTAAGACCGTGAAGCTGCGACCTGGTCGGCTGTCAGCCCGAAGAGGAAAAAATTTTGTTCGCCTGCGGCCTCTGCCATTTCGATAGTAGCTCCATCGCGTGTGCCTATCGTCAGCGCCCCATTCATCATGAATTTCATGTTGCTCGTGCCGCTTGCTTCGTAACCGGCTGTGGAAATCTGCTCGGAGACATCGCTGGCGGGAATCAGTCTTTCGGCGATAGACACCCGGTAATCCGGTACGAAAATCACACGGAGCCGGCCGCGAACGATCGGATCCTGCTGAAGCGTTGCGCCGAGGTTATTGATGAACTTGATCACGAGCTTTGCGAACTGATAGGCCGGAGCCGCTTTGCCAGAAAAAAAGAAGGTACGGGGCGGCAGTTGCAAGTCGGGGGTTGCGCGCAGCCGCTGGTACAAAAGCACGATGTGAAGCGCATTCAATAACTGACGCTTGTACTCGTGGAGACGTTTGATCTGGCTGTCGAATATGCTTTTGGGGTCCACGATCACACCAGAACCTTCTTTAAGCCATGAGGCGAAGTGTTCCTTTGCCTGGCGCCTTGCATCCCAGAACGCTAGCTGGAATGAGGAATCATTCGCCAGCGGCTGCAATCTTGAGAGTTCCTCCAGGTTCGTGACCCAGCCATCGCCAATAGTGGCTGTGATCAGGCGCGCCAATGGAGGATTCGCCATCAACAAAAAGCGTCGCTGGGTAACACCGTTGGTCTTGTTATTGAAGCGATCAGGGAAGAGCTCTGCAAAGTCAGGTACTACTTGCTTCGCAAGCAGCCGGGAATGGAGCGCAGCCACTCCGTTGGTGCTGTGTGAACCGGTAATTGCGAGATTCGCCATTCGTATCTTTCGAGTGCGGCCTTCTTCCACCAGGCTTACTCGCTGGACGCGCGCTTCGTCTCCTGGATAGCGAGAACGGACATCGGTCAATAGCCTTCTGTTGATTTCGTATGTAATTTCAAGAATCCGCGGAATGATGTGCTCAAACCAGATTACCGGCCATTTTTCGAGCGCCTCGGGAAGCAGCGTGTGATTGGTATAGGCTAACGTTCGCTGCGTGAGATCCCACGCCGTGTCCCAGTCGAGCTTCGCCTCATCGAGAAGGATGCGCATGAGTTCCGGCACGGCCAGGGCCGGATGCGTATCATTCAATTGGATTGCGACTTTTTCGGGCAGGTCAGTCCAGCTGTTGCCGTTCCGACGGAATCGGCGAATGAGGTCCGCAAGCGAACAGGCAACCAGGAAATACTCCTGGAAGAATCGCAAACCCTGTCCCTTTCGCGTCGAGTCATCGGGGTACAGCACGCGAGTGAGTGTTGCGGCCGCCAGACTATCGGTGAGCGCACCGACGAAATTCCCATGCCCAAACTGCGCGAAGTTAAACGCGTCGGGCGTGCTGGCGGCCCAAAGACGCAGCGTGTTGATATTGTCGGCGCCATAGCCAACCGTTGGACGGTCATAAGGTATACCGATGAGAATAGACGGACGCCCCGGCACCGTGATGAGTTCGCCATTACGAATCTCGTAGGACGTATTGAGGTGAACTTCGACGGCTTCCTCGGGGCGAGGGATCTCCCACGGATCCGGCCGTCGTAACCACGAATCCGGAAGCTCCTCCTGCCAGCCGTTCTTGAATGACTGCTTGAAGATTCCGTATTCGTACCTCAATCCGTACCCCATTGCGGGGATACCCATCGTCGCCATCGAATCGAGAAAACATGCTGCCAGACGCCCCAGGCCTCCATTCCCCAGGCCGGCGTCGGGTTCCTCTTCGAAAATTTCCAGGGGATCCAGGCCTTCGGCTTTCGCTAATTCACCGACTGCCGGGTCGAGCAGCAAGTTCGTGATGTTGTTCGCCAGTGTCCTGCCGATGAGAAACTCCATCGACACGTAATAGACGCGCTTGTGATTTTTGCGCTCGTAAGCAGCCTCGGAGGCCAGCCAGCGTGGGGACAATAGATCGCGAACCGAACGGGCGACCGCCTCGAACCGATCCCGCATCGTCGCCTTATCAAGCGCCACCACGTTATCAAACGTGAGATGACGTTCGTAAAGCGCGGCGCCATCGCCGGAAAGAGGAACAACACGCTTTGATAGATGAGGACGGATTGTGCCAGCAGAAGGCCTCATTGCGGTTCTCTCCTGTCTAGAGGTTCGCAGCCTTCGACCGTGAACGCACTATCGCCAGCAGCGCCGCACCGATGGCGCCGCCAACGACAACGGACGTAACGATCCAAAACAGCGCGGTCACGAATGGTACTACGATAAAACCCATAAATGGATTCACGCCTGGCCCAAACAGTCCGTAGAAACGCGCTTCCGGCCATTCAAAAATACGAGCCAGCCAGTAGACGGGTAACAGCATGACCCGAGTCAATACCGCATACACAAAAATGGACTTGAGCAGCGCGACATACGGGCGGTCCATGCCGATCCCCGCGAGTCGAATAGCGCAATAGATTGGAAACAGCAGGGTATGCAGTGCGACCACGCTAAGCGTGCTGCTCAGAAGCGGCGGCCCGCCTGCACGCTCGTTGGCGATCCTCAAAACTACAACCGCTGCTGCGATGATCAACGGCCATTTCAGAATTCCCTTCAAGACGTCCTCCGCTCTCGTTCGGATCTGCATCAAATCATACGGCACTCGTCTGGGTTTTGACCTGATTCGCCTTTTCCGATAATGTGCGCCCTCAGTATCCGATCACGTCGTGTTCTCGTTCCGTGAGTCCGTCAAAGGAGCACCTATGAAAACAGGGCAACTGGTAACAGTCGTATTCGCGATTGTAGCTGTCCTTGCCATTCCAACGCATGGCCAGCAGAGCACAGTTCGGGACACGAGTCCTCGTGTTCTCGACGTGCAGGGCGGAAAAATCCGGGTGGTAACAGTCGCCACCGGCCTCTTTCACCCGTGGAGTCTCGCGTTCATCGATGCGCAGACGATCCTGGTCGCCGAAAAGAACGGCAAGTTGAGGATGATTCGCGGCGGCGTTCTGTCACCAGAAGTTGTCTGGACGTCGCCGAGTTCAACGGGGCCGACAGCAGATGCCCTTCATGGTCTGGCGCTCCATCCGCGGTTCGCACAGAACAGCCTTATCTACATGTCGTATCCCAAGAATGGCGAACGCGGGACAACAATTGCCATAGCCCGAGGGCACCTCAAGGGTTCCAAAGTTGAAGATGCGCAGGAGATTTTCGTTGCCGACGCCTGGGAGACTGGGGGGAATCTTGCCGGCCGTCTTCTTTTCGGACCTGATGCATCACTTTACCTCACCGTTGGCGATCGCGATCGAATTTGCTGCAATGGCACCGACGACAATAGCCTTCGCATAAAAGCGCAGGATCCAGGAAACGATGTCGGAAAGACGCTGCGGCTAAAAGACGACGGCACAGTGCCTCCCGACAATCCTTTTGTCGGACGTCCAGGAGCAAAGCCGGAGGTCTTTACCTACGGGCATCGCAATGGATATGGGCTCGCGTTTAATCCGGAAACTGGAGAACTGTGGCAGGCCGAGATCGGACCGATGGGCGGAGACGAGGTGAATATCCTCCTCCCGGGTCACAATTACGGTTGGCCGCTTGTCTCAACAGGGCGCAACTACACCGGCTCCCTTGTTTCCGATCAGCCGTGGGCACGGCCCGGCATGGATAACCCCCGTATTCATTGGGTACCGTCGATCAGCCCGTCGAGCATCATGTTTTACACCGGCGACAAATTCCCTCGATGGAAGAACAATCTTTTCGTGGGAGCCCTGACAACGCGGCAGTTGATACGTGTAGCATTCAATCAGCCGTCCCAGGCCGAGCGCCGCGAAGGGCTGCTGATCCCGATGGACGTACGTCCTCGCGACGTACAGCAAAGCCCGGATGGCTACATCTATGTGGTTACTGAGCAGAGTTCCGGAGGAAACACAGCAGACGGTATGGTGTTACGAATCGAGCCCGTGGGACCTTAACGACCTTCGCTTTTACAGCAACAAAGACAGCAACGGGCGATTCACGCAGACAAGACGAAAATAGGGCACGCGAGGGAACAGCAGCAACATTCCGGTGTCAAAGATGTTGGATATGCGCCGACGTGTCCTTCTCTCATTCATTCTCGCCAGCACCGCGATTTCTTTCGGCCAAAGCGTCGGGTCTTTACCCACTCCCACAGGCCGATATGACGTCGGTCGGGCATCCTTTGATTGGGTCGATCGCAATAGACCCGAAGTCATCACAAGTGCTCCAGACGACTTTCGCGAAATCATGGTTTATGTCTGGTATCCCGCCGTTGGTGACGGCCGTGTTGCAGGTCCATACATGCCGGCCGCGGAACTCTTACGCCCAATTGCCACAAGGATCGGCCTCAATAATCTGTTCGGCCCAATCTGGGCAAAAATCGAGTCCGGTGAGTTGCGGTCTCACTCCTTTGATGGAGCGCGCCTGCCTCCAGGCGGGAAATTGCCTGTCCTCGTGTTTTCCCCTGGCGGCGGCAACACTCCCCTCGCTTACACCACACAAATGGAAGAACTCGCCAGTTACGGATATCTCGTGGTGGGCGTCGTGCATACCTACGAAGCAGCTTTTTCGGCTTTTCCTGACGGCCGCGTGGTCACTCCTGCTAATGACTACTGGTCTCGCCTCAGTACCGGGAATCCTGAGAACTTCGAGCAGGTGGTCTCCGATATGCTGGCTCAGGATATTCGATTTGTGATCGATAAGCTCATCGATGCCAACAAGGACAGCACATCCATCTTTTATCAAAGACTGGAGCTCGGTCGCATCGGTGTCTTCGGTCATTCGCGCGGAGGTCGCACGGCGGCCCGCACCTGTCAGCTGGATCGGCGAGTCACAGCTTGCCTGAATGAAGACGGCAACGTTTTCTGGCAGCCCTTCTGGCTGGATGCGACCGGCGGGAGCATGCAGCAACCGTTCATGATGATCGATCATCTTGATCCGGAACTTCCCGAAGAAGTTTTTCGCCAGATGGGCACAACTCAAGAGTCCTATGCAGCGAATCGCTCGGCAAAGAGAGAGGCGGCACAGAAAACTATTTACAAGACGATAGCGGGAGGAAGCTATCACGTTACGATTTCGACGCCGGGAATATCCCACAACAGCTTCCTGGATGTAAGGCTGCTGGGCCGAGTAGATGGGTCTGGCATCAACATCTGGCCCAAAGATGTGCAGGAAGCGACACCTCATGCGCGCATTCTTTCGGTCGTCACGGCATACGTGCGCGCCTTCTTCGATAACTACGTTCGACAGATGCCCGCGCCCCTTCTGGATACATCGCCGGCCATGCAGGATGTAGAGATCCGACGATATACAGCGGCGGGAAAGTAGGAACTCCTCTCAAGGCTTCCCGCGGCTTTCTCGCTATAATGCGATGTCCGCAACGATCACAAAATCTCACCAGGAGTTACCTATGAAGCGTGCGTTCTGCCTGATTGGCGTGTTCGTTATGGCTGGGTTTGTATTGGCAGGTCCCGTCCAGGAGAAGAAGCCTCCATCAGCGGCCGAAATCGCAAAGGCACAGCAAGCGACGGACCTGCTGCAAGCCACACTCTTTGCTGCTCTACTCCAGGAGTTCTCGGAAACTACGCCCGAGAATGCTCCCCGGGGTATTCAATCCATTGGCCTGGTATTCAACGACAAAAATACGAATATGCGGCTCGTCGGCACGAGGCAGCCTCTCAGCGATAACGACCTGCCCAGGGATCCTTTCGAGGAACGAGCACTGGCGAACGCCCTTGCGGGTCAACCGACCACGGATGTCCAAAAGGTGGAAGGCGAATGGGTTTATAGGCGCTCGATTCCATTGAGCAACTTCCATCCGGCGTGTGTGATGTGTCACATAAACTTTCCCGCGGTTGTAAATCCGACGGATTGGATTGGCGCGTTGATGCTGAAGGTGCCGATCGAGACCACGAAATAACGGAGCGATCGTGAGGAAACCTGTGGCGAGCGAATTCCGTCTTCCGTTGAGCGAGGCGGAAAACTACGGCACAGGTAAAGATGTGTCGGATGAGTCCATTGCTGACGCCGGAGAACCCCTTCGCGTAAAGTGGCACAACGATAGTTACGTGAACGTTCCGGTCAGCGATCAGCGAAGCTCTACGCCGGGATCACCCGGCGATCGATTCGATCAAGGCCACTTCTTCGTCGCTGAGCAAGATGCGATAAATGCCAAGGTCCTGCCGCATGTGCTCCTCGTTCGATGTACCCGTGAGAGGAACCATGCCGACCTGCATGGCGAAACGAAGAATGACCTGCATGGTGTCAACGCCGAGTTTTGTCGCCAATGATCTGATTGTCGCGCTCTGCAGGACGGACACGTTAGCAGTGAGCAGCGAGAAGCCCTGATACATGATGCTGTTTTCGACACAGATCTCTCGCACCTCTCGATCCCATCCGCGATTCGCGAAGCAGCGGTTCTGGACCACCATAGGCTTGATCGCGGCGCGCTCCAATAGCAGCGAGAGCTGAAGATAGTTCACATTGCTCACGCCAATCATGCCTGTGCGTCCCGACCGATAGAGCTCTTCGATGGCGCCCCAGACTTCCCAATCACTGTCGCCAAGGCCCGGATGCGAATAGGGGCCGTGCAGAAGATAAGAATCCACGTGATCGGTCTTCAGGTTTTGGAGCGAACGTTCGAAAGACTGGCGCACTTGCGACTTGAGGTCAGCATGCGGGTCATACGGAACGCGGTTGTCATGTCCATCGAGCGGCGTGAACTTCGTCTGCAAGAAGAGGGACTCGCGCGAGACACCTTCTCGCTCCAGCGCTTCAAGAGCCTCACCGACGAGCCATTCCGAGTAATGCTTCGGCTGATTGGCGGTATCGATGGCGGTGAAGCCGGCCTTTATCGCCGTTTGGACAAGCCGGGTTGTCGCCTCCTTCTTCCACGCAGTGCCATAAATAAAGGTGGGGTTCATTGGTGAGTCTGCTCAGTGTCGAGGCTATTGCTCTTCGAATGCCTTGATGTAGGTCATGGCCTTTTCCTTATTGCGCTTGGTGGCGGGAGTGTCGGGGGCGCGGTTCACATACTCGCGAAATGCTTTTGCCGACTCCTGCAGTTCTCCGAGCAACCGAAGCATCTCTCCGAGATTGTAATGAGCATTGTAATGGTTCGGATTCAAGCGAACCGTTTCGCGCAATTCTTTTGCGGCTTCTTCATCCTTTTCCAGATCAGCAAGAGCGGTAGCAGCGTTGAAATGGCCGAGAGAAGAATTGGGCTGGATGCGGATGATTTCCTGGAATTCGGCCAGGGCCTCGGGAATCTGTCCCTGGCTCGCCATCGTAATTCCGAGATAGTTATGGGCGTCGACGTAGTTGGGATCGATGCGAAGGGCTTCACGAAATTCGGCCATCGCGCCGGAAGGGTTTTGGGTTGCCCTGAGGATCAGCCCGAGATCGGCATGACTCACGGCATCCGAGGGGTTCAGGCGGAATGCTTCCTTGAATTCCGCAGCGGCCTCCTGAATGTCCCCCTGGTCCATCAATGCGTTGCCGAGCTTGTTGTGATCGATGTTCGAGTTCGGATTTTGTTTTAAGACGTCGCGATATTCCTTTTCGGCCTGAGCCGGCTCCTCCTCCATCAGGAAAATGTCTCCGGCAACTCTCCGGGCATCGGGATTTGTCGCATCAATCGCAATGGCGCGCTCGACGAGCGTCATCGCCTGACGGCGCCCTTCCTCAGACGAGACGCGGGCGGATGAAGGCCCCAATTCGTGACGCGCGGCCACGAAGCGCGCCTGGGCAAGCAGTGGAATTGCCTGTAGCTTCTCAATCGTTTGTTGGCGAATCTGGACCGCTTTCATGAGTTCTGCCGCAGAGGCGTTTCCAACGGCAAGGTTATCCTGTGCCAATTTTTCCTGGAGTTGACGGCTGCGCTTCATCGCCTCCACCAGATCCAGCGAAGCTTCTCTATCTTCATGCAGGGTAACAATTCGCGAGGCAGCCTTGTCATCGAGACGAACCACGATTTCAGACTTATGGACTTTGCCGTCAACCGTGCTCACCGGCGCCGATGGCTCGATAAGTCCAGCGACATAAGCCGCCAGTTGCAATTCCGTCAATTGCAGACTCTTCACAGAAGGCTGGTCCGCCAGCTGAGCGACGGCTCGATCCCGCGCCTTGAAGCCGGCATCTAAGGTTGCCAACTGTTTCGCCGTATCGGTCGTGTCGTTCTTTCCCACCGTGTATTGGCCAGTGACGCGAATTTCAAATGTCTGTGCGCCAGCGAACGAAGACAACATTAGAAAGAGCGCTAGAATGCCTGGTATTTTCATGAAGTCCTCACGTTTCCTTTTAAGGCTCATCATACCGCGTTCGTTCTTGGCCCGTACTCAATGGTGATGGGTTCGAAATTGGCTGTCCCGGATATTTTTACTTCGGAAGGCTCGCCGCCGCACGTAATCAGCCCGCTTTGCTTGCCGTAGCTGCCATTTTCGCGGTTGGTCTCCACGACAATCCGGTAGGTTCCGCTCGGGACTGGGGCCATTTGGTCATCCAACCCGTCCCACATCAAGTCGTACTTGCCCGCAGGGCGAGTTGCTCTGGCGGTCCCTTCCATGCGATCGCGGCTTCGCCCTGCACGGTTGAAGAGGATAGAGAGCTCGTTATAGTAACGAGGATCGTTTGCCCAGAAGGCGATCACGCGGATCAGTTTGTTGCCGTTGGCCGGATCTTCTGCCCACACTCCCACATAGGGCCGACGTTGAGCGCCACGCCCTGTGCCGTCGACCAGTCGGATGGACATCGTTACGCGAAAGCCGGCAGGCCAGTCCGTGATTGCCGCGGCGCGAATGACGCGAGGACGCTCGCGTGTTGCAAATCCGGAGGACCGCACCAGCACACCTCCGCGCCTGACGAGAATCCCTTCGGCATGGGGCGTGTCTTCGATGAGAGCCATGCCTGCATTCGCGCCTTCAATACACGCCGCAGTAGCTAGTGCGTTAGCGGTGACGGCGTCGCGGGCGACAACGGTCACGCTGGAGATCGTGGAAGCGGGTGCGCCTGTCCGTGGATCCAGCAGATGCGCGCCACGTGCATAAGTTCCGCTGGTCGCTATAGCTTCGTCTTCCAGCCAAACGCGCGTGAGAGGATGCGAATTGTCGAAGGGAGACGCGGGATCCGTCACGTCAATCTCGCCACCACCGCTCAGCCGAATATCGCCGCCAATATTGAGCACGATTCTTTCTATGCCGGGCACCTGACGCGCAGCTTCCAGGGCGCGGTCGACAATGTAGGCTTTGCCCAGAGCATCGACGTTGATCGGACCGTTGGGCCCTTCGGGGCGAAGAGAGAGGGCGCCACGTGTCTGCCGTTCCCAGAAGTCGTAGGCATAAAGGACATCTCCCAATGCTTGCGATCGCGCCTTCCAACGGCCAGGAACGCGGCTGATCTCACTGTTTGGGTTTCGCGTGTTAAGAACTGCCGCAAGGCGTCGGATCTCGGAAAGCACAGTTTGTTCGGCAACACGAGCGATGCTTTCGTTGCGCGCGCGAATGGCGATGTCGAGAGACGTGCCGATCACGTGATCATAACGATAGCGATAGTCCTGGAGTGCGTCACCAGAAACGATCGCGAGTGGAACGACTGCGGACGCTCCGAGGAAGGATCGGCGAGTTATCGCTTGATGAGGGAACTGCATTGGTTTTGATAATCTTAATGTCTACTTGATCATTTGGACAATTTCACGAAAGTAAGGCGGCATTTCTCGTCGCGGATACCACGCAAGCGCGAAGGAGATCTTATAGGGCCGTCCCTGATTTAATGGCGCGAGCTTATTCTCATCGATTAGCGGTTCTGCAATTTCTTTCGGAAGAACTCCAAAGCCCAAACCGAGTTCGAGCATGCGGATGAGCGTAATATTCTCGCTTACACAAAGCCTTGATCGCTTGAACCGGTCC
>Ga0070672_100001983_pt1 | contig 12828 bp, 9 predicted proteins | sample KBSM13metaG_FD_66151 | JGI IMG/M metagenome (GOLD analysis project Ga0070672, IMG submission 66151) | Miscanthus rhizosphere microbial communities from Kellogg Biological Station, Michigan, USA - KBS M1-3 metaG | ecosystem: Host-associated > Plants > Roots > Rhizosphere > Soil ... | reverse complement strand
GTCCTGGCCATTGGCACCGCGTTCGGCGAAGCCGATTGCAGCTCCTGGCGCCCCGAGTTCACTTTTGCGATCCCTGGCTCGAAACTGATCCAGATCGATATCGACCCTGGTGAGATTGGCAAGAGCTATCCGGTCGACATTGGAATCGTCGGCGATGCCAAGGCGACATTGCGAGCCCTGATCGATCGTCTCGGACCCTCGCCGCGGCCCCCGGCCCGCGCCACCCGGCAGGCCCAAGACGTGATCCGTCGCAAGCGGGAGTGGCAGGCGGAAGTGTCAGAAACGCAGAGCAACACGGGAACACCGATCCATCCCGCTCGGCTGCTGCGAGCTCTCTCGGAGGCCGCCCCTGACGATGCGATCTTCGTGACTGACGTAGGCTGGAATAAGAACGGTGCCGGGCAGCAGCTGCAGGTAAAACGCCCCCGCTCTTTCATCACCAGCGGCGGCATGGCGACGATGGGCTTCTCGCCGGCTGCCGCAATCGGTGCCAAGCTCGGTGCCCCGGACCGAAAAGTGATCGGGCTCGTCGGCGACGGTGGTCTGACGTCGGTCATAGGTGCGTTGGCGACGGCCGTCGAGCTCGACGTTGCCGTACTCTGGGTTCTATTCAACAACTTCTGCTTTTCGACCATCCAGACGGTGGGCGCGTCCTATTTCGACAATACGAAAGGCACGCAATTCACTCGGCCAGGGGGGCAGGCCTACAACCCCGACTTCATGATGCTGGCGAAGGCTTTTGGCATCGATTCGATGCTGGTGGCGAACCCGCTCGAGCTGGACGACTCTCTGCGTCGTGCACTCGCCCAGGAACGCCCCTTCCTCTTGGAAGTCAGGACCCGCGGGGATGTGCCGATGCCACGCACCGGATACTGGGACATTGCCGACTTCCTCAAGGGCGGCAACGTCGTCGATTGACGGAAATACCGTGGCTGGCATCACATCTACCGCACGAGCCAAAGGCGCTATTCCAGCAACTGTGGCAGAGAAGTCGCTTCGGCCCAGCGCTCTCAAGCGGCGTGACTACACGCCGGCGGCCACGGGGCCCCTGCGTGGGATGCGCGTCGTCGACATGTCGCGCCTGTTCGCGGGCAACGTGCTGACGCAGATCCTTGGTGATTTCGGTGCCGAAGTGATCAAGGTGGAACCTCCGAGCGGCGACACGTTGCGCGCCTGGCAGACAGAGGGAGTTTCCACGCATTGGAAGGTCTACGGCCGCAACAAGAAGAGCTTGTGCCTGGACCTGCACAAGTCGCGGGCATGCGAGATCTTGCTGGAACTGGCCGCGACGGCAGACCTCTTCGTCGAGAGCTTTCGCCCGGGTGTCCTGGAAAGCATGGGGCTCGGGCCAGACGCATTGCGTGCTCGCAATCCGCGCTTAGTCGTCATGCGAATTTCAGGGTGGGGCCAGGGCGGGCCATATCACCAGCGACCGGGATTCGGCACGTTGATCGAGGGAATGGCGGGTTTCGCCGCGATCAACGGATTCGAGGATCGCGAACCGGTGCTGCCGCCGATGTACCTGGCGGACGGCATTGCCGGCCTCTATGGCGTATCTGCGGCCATGATTGCGCTTCGAGAAGTAGAGCACAACGGAGGCGTCGGCCAAGTTATCGATCTGCCACTGCTCGACCCCTTGTTGGCGATGCTCGGCCCGCAAGCGGCCAACTATTCCCTGACGGGCAAGGTGCGCAAGCGGACGGGCAGCCGCTCCACGAACGCGGCGCCGCGCAATGCATATCGTGCCAAGGACGGACGTTACGTCAGTCTTTCCGGATCGACGCAAAAGATGGCAGAGCGCACGCTGCGCACCATTGGGCGCCCTGAGCTGATCGATGATCCTAGGTTCAAGACCAACGCCGACCGGGTCCGACATGCGCCTGAGCTCGATGCAATCATCGGTGCCTTTATCGCGCAGTACACGCAGGCGGAAGCCGTGGCAATCTTCGACCGGGCGCAGGTGACTGCCGGTCCGATCTACGATGTATCTCAAATTGTGGTCGATCCTCACGTCATTGAGCGCGAATTGCTAGCAGTCTATCCCGACGAGGAGATGGGCTTGCTGCCGATGCATCACGTTGTTCCGCGGCTGCTCGGCACGCCGGGAGCAATTCGCCTGCCGGCGCCGTGGCTCGGTCAGCACAACCGCGAGGTCCTTGCGCCGCTGGGAATCGCGGACGACGCCTACCAGAGGCTCATCGATGCGGGTGTCGTGAGCGAATCTCGCGCGCGATCCTTCAAGCCGATCGAATGATGCGTTCGCTGCCGGTCTGGCGGTCGCTGCTATACGTGCCCGCTCATGTCGAGCGTTTCGTCGCCAAAGCTCACGAGCGCGGTGCGGACTGCATCCAGATCGACCTTGAAGACAGCGTGCCGCTTGCCGCCAAGAAGGAGGCTCGATCCTGCGTCCAAAGCAATGCCGCCCGAGTTCGCCGCGGCGGCGCAGACGTCCTCGTGCGCATAAACCGACCCTTGTCACTCGCGGTACGCGACATCGAGTCGTCGGTCGGTCCCGACGTCGACGGCTTCGTCTTGCCCAAAGTCGAAAGCGCTGATCAGGTGCGACTGATCGACGAGCACATCTCTGAGATCGAGCTGCACCGTGGCTTGGCTGTTGGGCGCTCGCGATTGATCGTTCTGATCGAAACCGCGGCGGGGTGGCTGGCGATGGCCGACATCGCCAAGGCGAGCATGCGAATTGTCGGCCTGAACCTTGGCACCGAGGACTTCGCCCTCGACTGCGGCATCGAACCCACGCCGGAGGCCATGCTGGTCGCGAAGCAACATGTCGTGTTCGCTGCCCGAGCGGCGCAAGTCCTGCCCCTTGGCGTGATCGGCAGCATGGCCGACTTCGGAGATGCAGCGGCTTTCAGAGAGATGGTCAAGCGCTCGCGAGGCTTCGGATTCGCCGGTGCCTCATGCATCCATCCGGCGCAGGTGGCAGTCCTCAACGAACTGTTCGCACCATCGCCGGGGGAAGTCGAGGCTGCGCGAAGAACTGTCGACGTGCTCGCCGCTGCGGAAAAGAGTGGCCTTGGGGCAACCGCCGTCGACAGGAAAATGATCGATGCTCCCGTGGCCGAGCGTGCGCGGCGAGTCCTGCAGCGGCACGAGGCCATTTTGGCTCGTGCCAAGCGTACGGTCCCGTGAACCGCCTAGGCCACGAAGCGATGAAACGCAGACCGAAGGTCGACCCCGAGTCTCTTCAGGGCTTGTTCCGAACTGCGAACGAGCGCGCTGCGCGATGGGCTGAGCCGGAGCCGTGGCGGCCATCATCGCCGTGGCGGACGCGGTGGCCGTTGATGGTGAGCTTGATCGCAGGACTGCTGGTCCCGGGAGTCCTGGCAGGTTACTTTTTGGCGGCCGACGCATCCTCTGGCCATGTGCCGGCGCAACCGGCTGCTCTGGCGATGGATCGATCCATGGCGCTGCCGGGCCGGCGTCACTTGACCCGTCGCAGTCGGCTCGCGCTCGCTCGAGCAACGAGCGCACAGATCCGGCGCTTCAGCACGCGGCAATCCGGTGGGCAGGTGCCGATCTTCTGATCGATCTCGAGCGGGTTCCTGTTCGGCAGGCCATTCAGATGCTGGCTGCCGAGACTCAAACCTCTGTTCGCGGCGGCGAGCACATTGGCGCGCGGCTGGTGACGTTCAAGTGGCAGGGAAGAGATGTACAAGCCGCCTGGCACCAACTGCTCGGCCCCTTGAGCGGTTTCTCGCTGGCGTGCGCTTCCGGGTCATGCCAGATGCTGATAGATGGTCCGGCCGCTGCCGCGGTGACGCTCGCCGGTGCCGCGAGGGCGCCCCATGGCGCCGCCGCAGGGGCGGAAAGTCCTCCGGATGGAGCCGAAGAGCCGATCACGACGGACGAGTAGGTGCGGGCCCGCGAGGCCACAAGGCGCTCTTTGATTGCCGATGACGATCGCGCCCGGCACGTGCGCGCCACGGCGCCGCGGTCGTAAGCGCGCTTCGCATGAATCTGCGCGACACGGGTCGGGTCACCAAACAAAAGGGCCATGTCTATTTGTTGGCAGCGTGACATCCTGCCGCGGTCTGCCAAGCTTTGACGTGAGGTGCCATTTGCTCGGCCAGAAGGCCCCTCGAAGGCCGAAGGGCAGGGCAAGGCCTCCGACGGACCGGCCACCTTTTCCGAGACAGCGCAACCACGCTCGACAGTTCTCTAGGAGACTTTATGAAACCCAAATTCGTCGCGGCATTGCTCGCCGCCGCAGCGGCACCGACCATGGCATTGGCGCAGTCGGGCCTTGAACCTGCCGGTAAGGACTGGCCGCACACCTCAGGCAACCTCGCCTTCCAGGGCTACACGTCCCTGACGCAGATCGACAAGTCGAACGTCAAGAACCTTGGGGCGGCGTGGCAGGCCAACCTGTCCGCCGAGCCCGTCACGCAGCCGTTGCCGGGCCCCGGTGGCACGGCGACGGCGCAGCAAACGATCCCGATCGTCGTCGACGGCGTGATGTACGTGAACCCGCCGGGCGGCGGCGTGGTTGCGCTCGATGCCGCCACCGGCGTCGTCAAGTGGAAGTGGGTGCCGTCGATGGAAGCGAACGGCTACGGACCTGCCACTCAGCAGCGCGGCGTCTCCGTCGGCGAAGGCAAGGTCTTCACCACCGCCGCCGGCAACCGCATGGTCGCGCTTAGCAAGGACACCGGCGCGGTCGTCTGGGCGGTCGTGCCCACCGACAACGGCACGACGCTTCAAGCCTCCAAGCTCGCGCCGCGTTACCACGACGGCCTGGTCTTCATGGGGTCGAACGACAACCCCCGCGGCGCCTTCTTCGCGATCCGCGCCAGCGACGGCTCGCTGGTCTGGGCGTTCTACGGCGCCTATCCGCACGGCACCTCGTTCACCGACGTCAACGGCACCACCTTCGACGCCGGCGACACGTGGACGACCAAGGTCACGCCGAACGACACGCCGAACAACTGCTACCTCACCGGCGGCGCCGCGCCGTGGCAGCAGGGCGCGATCGACAACCAACTGGGGATGATCTACGTCCCCTTCGGCAATGTGCGCAGTTGCACCGGCTCGCAGAACGGCGAAGGCCGGCCGGGTGACAACCTGTTCGGCAGCTCGGTCGTCGCCTTGGATTACAAGACCGGGGCGTACAAGTGGCACTTCCAGGCGGTCAAGCACGACATCTGGGACATGGACAATGCCCTGACGCCCGTGCTCGCCGACATCGTGGTCAACGGTCAGACGAAGAAGGTGCTGTACTACGGCAGCAAGTCGGCCTTCCAGTTCACTCTGGATCGCACCAACGGCAAGCCGGTGCTGCCGATTGAATATCGCGCGGTCCCGGGCGACACGCGCAACGCCCCGGCGCTGACGCAGCCGATCCCGCTGCAGAGCCGCTACAACAAGCCAAACCCTGCAAATGGGGACCAGCTGTGCATGGTGCTGGAGAACCTGGGCACCGAGGATCCGAAGCACGACGGCGTGAATCTCTCGAAGGGGCACCCGAACCGCTTGGCCCCGAACTGGAACGGCATGCAGGCGCAGCCTGATCCCGCCAACCCCGGCCAGCTGAGGCTCGTCTTCAACCCGAACAGCTACCTGGCGCCGCAAGAGCCTTTCATGGTAGGGCCGCCGCGCAACGGCTGCCTGTACGACGGGTCGTACGAGAACTTCCTGTATGTCTTCCCGCCGAGCCAGAACGGCGGCAACGACATGACGATCACGACGATGAGCCCCAAGCTCAACATGCGTTACGTCGGTCTGTCGTACATGCCGGGCGCGCACCCGCTGCAGCAGGGCGGCAACGGCCTGCGGATGATCGGGGGCTACCAGTCGGGCGCCATCGTCGGCGTCGACAACTCGACCGGCCAGGTCGTCTGGTACGAGGACCTGAAGTTCGACCTCTCGCGCCAGCACAACCCGCTGGTCACTGCCACCGACCTGCTGTTCCACACGCAGATGGACGGTTGGCTGGTCGGACGGGACGCGGCGACCGGAAAGGAACTGTGGCGCTTCCAGATGGGTGCGCCGAGCCAGGCGGGCACGATCTCGTATGAAGTCAACGGCGAGCAGTACATAGCGACGACGAACATGGCCGGCAGCCAGCCGTATTCCCAGGGCGGCAACGGTCAGTCGGTCTGGGCCTTCAAGCTCGGCGGCACGGCGAAGTACTACACCGGTACGCGGGCCAGTCCAACCTTCGTGTCAGGTAGTAGCGAGGCACCGGCTCCGCTGCCGATCCCGAACTGGCGTCGTCCGGTCGACAATGCCGCGGCAGGGATCGTGCCGGCGAACGAGATCTGGATGGCGCGCTCGAACGGCACCGCCACCTCCACGCCCGACAGCGTGGCGACGGCGTCCATGATTCCGTCCCAACGGACGGTTCCGGTGGGCACGACGGTGACGTTCCGCAACCCGGGCATCGAGACCTTCCCGGCGGCGCCGAACGTGAAGGAGCACTGCGCGACGCAGTTCTTCGAAGGCAAATTCAATTTCAGGCTGCAGCCGGGCCAGACGGCGCAGTACAAGTTCGACCGGGAAGGCGAGTACTTCTACAACGACTGCACGGATCCGCGTCCGGCCGGCAAGGTGATCGTCACTCTGACGCCGCAGGACATGCCGGGTGCGCTGCAGTTCGTCCCGAACGTCCTCAATCTGCGAGGTTCGGGTGTGTTCACCACGGTGCAGGGCCTGATGAACGCCATGCTGAAGGTCCCGGCCGGCTACACGTTCGATGGCAACGTGCAGCTCACCACGCCGCTGACGGCGCAGACCTTCACGCCGGTGACTACGCACGTGGCAGCTCAGTCGTTGATCATCGCATTCGACAAGGCGCTTCTCGACAACAACCTCCCGGCTGGAGATGCGGTCCCGCTGACCTTGACGGCCAACTTCATCGACGGCGGCGTGCAGAAGAAGCTGTCCGCGACGGCGACGGTACGGGTCGTGAAGTAGATCGATGCAGGGCGCGTTGCGCGCCCGCCTCAACAACAACCGAGAGGAGTAGTCGTGATCAAGACAGTGCTAGCAGTGGGGTGTCTCGCCGCGTTTGCGTTTTCCTCGGAAGCGGTCGGGATCACGTTCTCGAACGCCCAAGTTGATGTGACTGCGATTGCGACTGCCGACGGACCGCCGGGCTTCGATTCGCAATCGAGCCCGCCCTCTGCGCTACCGGTGATCGCCTCGGCGGACTCTGTGGGACCAACGAGCGTCGCCACTGCAGGAGCGATTGGCGCGCTCGGGTTGCTCACCACATCGGCAGACGCGTCGGTCGGAGTCGCGATCGCCAACGCGGTCGCGACCTCGCACTTCTCAGGCTCCTTCCTGATGAGCTCTGCCGAGCCGATCCTGTCGATCGACTTTGCCCCATTCACGTTTGCTGTCGGATCGGGGATCGCGGCGACCTCGTTGTTCGTCTCGTTGACGAGTGGCGGAAACGTGCTGTTCCAGGACTTCGTCAGCGGCCCGTCGGTTTTGACGTACCTGCTGGCTCCGGGAGTTACGAACCTGCTTGACTTGACTCTCACCAGCGAAGCTAGCGGTGGCTTTCCGACGCAGGATGTCGGCAACGCTTCGAGTTTCGGCCAAGTGACCTTGACGAGTGCCGTTCCGCTTCCCGCGCCATGGCTTCTTCTTCTAGCTGGTTTTGGGCCGCTCGCGGCAATGAAGAAGAAGCGGGCCGCGCAGGCGGCTTCGTCCACGACTTGAGTTTTCTCTCCGACCGTGGAGCGGTCGTTCCTGCCTCCGGCGTCGGTGACGGCCCCGGGGCTTCTTCCGGGACCTACCAGATCAGACCGCCCCGGCGAGCGGAGGCAATTCGTCCCAGTTCCGCAGCGTCGCACCCGGGCTCAATCATGCCGCTAGATAATGAGCGACATGGATGAAGTGTTCGGCCTGTTTCCCACTCCCTTCATGCGCGCCCCGGGGACACTCAATGCGCGCCTCGTCGACGATCTGGCGAAGCATTTCGGCGCGCTTGCCGCGAGCGTCAATAAGACCTCCGACAGTTTGATGCACACCGAGATGCTGAGACCCGACGACAGCGAGCTGTTTGTCGAGGCGGCGAGGCTCATCACGCCCAAGATCGTCGATATGGGCGCACTCATGTTCGGCGAGCGGCTCGATTGGTCCATCAAGGAGATGTGGGTCAACCTGATGGATCCCGGCGGCCTGCAGGCCATGCATAACCACGCCAATAGTTTCGTCTCGGGCGTCGTCTACCTGACAAGCACACATCCCGAGTCGCAGACCGTGTTCTTGAAAGCGCCCGGAGGCACCGACTTTGCCTTTAAGAACGAGCACGCCAACATCACGCCGACGCCGTTCAACGGCGACCGCTGGATCAGCCCACCGCCGTCCCCCGGGGACTTGGTGCTGTTTCCGAGCTATCTGATGCACGCCGTTCCGCAGAACCAGGGACAGCGCCGCATCACGATGTCGTTCAATGCGATCCCGAGTGGACTCGACTCGTGGGGCTACGCGGTCAAGTTCGGCAGCTGAAGCGGCGCCGCTTATCTTGACCTCGACGAAGAGCGCACAGTGCGTCGGCGCGTGCGGCTTGTCGGCGCGTGCGGCTTGTCGGCGGCGTTGTGTCCCACTCTCAATCGCCGTCTTCGGTGGTCTCGGGGGGCGGCTCCGCAGCGACGGCACCATGCTCGCGCTGGCCGGCCGGAGTGGGTTGAGGCACCGAGTCCACGGTCACTTGCAGGTTCGATGCCGAGACTGCAGACACCATCGATCGGCCTCTCGAGTCCTTGATCACCACGTCGCTGATCAGGACCGACGTCGTTCCAGTTGAGATCGCCTGGAACTGCACCGTGGCGACGTTGCCGCCCTGCAAGCCTGTCCCCGTGTCCGACATGACGCTGCGAATGTGCACGCGGTCTTCCGCGGCCGAGATTTCGGCCGTAAATCGTGGGTTAAAGCCGACCGCGACCGCCCAGCCGCCCTGCGTGCCGCCGCGCACCTGCAGAACATCGGGATCGAACTGGACCGTGAAGCCGACTTCGCTGAAGCCGGCGTTCGCGCCGACGCTGACGGTCAGGTCGTTCGTCTCGCCGACAAGCAGCTTCTGCGGTGCCACTACCGTGATCGGAACCATAGAGCCTGTCGTTGTCGAGGGCAGCGCCGACATCATCGCGGGGGAGGCCGCGACCGGTGATGCCGTCGTGGCCTGCATCGGCCGGTCGAGAGAAGGGGGCAAGCCGGTCGACGGAAGGCGCGCTTGTGCGTTCGCCTCGCCGCTGGCCGGAGCGACCACCTGGTCGTCGGCCGACGATCCGACCCAAAGGGTCAGCGCCGCGACCAGCCCGACAGCACTCATCACGAGAGCAGGTCGTCGAATCACGAAGGCGTCACCATATGGCTGTCAAGACAAACAGGGCGCCCGTCCGAAGACGCACACCCGGTCGTCGCTGCGTGGCCCGAGCCCCGACCGAACGCAGCGCTCCCTAGATGACCTGCGCCGCGGGCCAGCCGCCGGCCAGTGCCCGCGCCCGAATGAAGTCGGAGTTCACCTTGAACTCGCCGATCATGATCGCGGGCGTCAGCTGGCCACTTGTGAACTGGGCGCTGTCGGCAAAAGCGGCGTTGTTGAGACTGACGCTAGTACCTGTTCCACCGGTGATCGTGTATTCGAGTTGCGACTCGGAGAAGCCGCTGTAACCCCCCAGCAGCAGCAGCTGGTAGAAGTTGGCCCAGTTGACTACGCCCGCGCCGGGGCCAGTGGCACCTGGGGGACGGACGTTCGAGATGCTCAGTGCGCCGGTGGTGGCGTTGACGCTCGCAGCTAGATCCTCGACGCACACGTTGCCGACATAGGGCATCCAGCGACGCAGCAGGATCTGCCAGCCGCTTGGTGCAGCCGGCGCCACGTGATCCATCGCAAAGTTGATGCCGATTAGGCTGGGCGAGATGCCCTGCATCGAATAGGCATAGGGCTCCACCATCGTGCCGATGTTTCCACCGTGCGTATGGGCCACGCCCTGCATGCCCCCGTACATGGCATTGATCGCAGCCAAGCGGCGATGGCTCAACCGGACCTGGTCGAGCTGCGCCGTCATCGTCGCGCCAAACGTATTCGCCGGGAAGCTGGGAACCGTATTGCCGGCATTGTTGTAGCGGTATTTCGTAATGCCGTTCGCGCCGGCAACCGACAGGATCTCGTGCACGAACTGGCTCGTGATCCATGTCGTGTCCGCGCCGTTGGAAGGTGGCCCGAAGTTCACGCCGATCATGGTGCAAATCGCACCCGTGCTGCGAATGCCCTGGAGCATCAAGGGCAAGTGCGTCGCTACCTGCGTGGGCAGTACGTGTCCGCCGTCGCGCACGGTGAGATCGACTGCCGTATACCCGCCGGCCTTGATGGCCTCTCCGACCGCGACACCAGTGCCGTATGGGTCGGAGCGGGTCTCGGCTTCGGTGCGAACCCATTGCACGTGGCGCGACCAGATCGACGGCATGAGCACTTGCCCGGGCACCGTCTGCGCGGAGGCCGCGGTGGGGAAGATTACTTCCTTGGCGGTGAGTGCCGTGGCGACCGCGGCGGCGGCCCCCGAAATGAAACTACGTCTTTCCATCTTTGTTTCTCCTTCGAATTCTTGAATCGAGCCCAGTTCCTGTCTCTCTGAGAATGCGACGCGGCTACTTGCGGCTCTGCCGGCGCCGGCGCGCGACCTGAGCGATCGCGAGGAAGCCCGCCACCATCAGCGCGTACGTCGAGGGTTCGGGGACTGCCGCAACCGTCGCAATGCTGTTCGCGTGAAGCAAGAGGGCAGAGTCGCCGAAAGAGTCCAGGTTGTCAGCGATGCCGATCTGAAAGCTGTTGACGGAAGCGGCGTTGACCGGAACCAGCAGCGTGAACTCGGTCGTGAAGCCATCGATCTCGCTATCGATGACGTCGAAGAAGGGAGGGTTGTCGCGATAGCGAGCGCAATTCTGTCCGCCGCCGGGGGCAGGGCCCGACGTCGGGCCACCGCAGTTGACCGTCGCTGCCGAAATCGGCGAGGACGTTCCAGGGACGAGCGCGTAGTTGACGCCGTTGACGAAGATCCCGAAGACGTCGGTCGGAAACCCGGAATTGACCAGGTCGTTGTAGTCCTCCGATGCGAAGACGAAGCTCAGCCGCAGAAACGAATCCTGCGGAATGAACTGGAATCCGAGGATCGAAGCATTGGCGGTCCCGAAGCTGGACAGCGATGAAAACAGCGCATTGCCCGGCGAGTTGTTGGCCGTCAGTGAATTGCCGACGCCGGCCGTGAAGTCGCCGGACTTGTTGGCGTTGTCGCCGGGAAAGGCGGCACTGCTGCCGAGGAAGCGAGCATCGCCGGTCGTCAGGACCACCCCGCTGTCGATGCCGACGCCGGATGGGCCCGTGCCGCCGCCGGTGAAGGTTCCGGACGCCGGCGCCGCACCGGTGTACGAAGCCGAGCCAGCGACCACCGTCAGCCCGCTCGAGGGAGCAAGCAGCGAGTTCACCAACGCCGTGGCGGAGGCCGTAGAGCCGTCCACCATCGGGGTTACCGTCGCGCCCGCGAAGGCTGGGAGAGGGCATGCCAGACAACCCGCCAGCAGCGTGACCGTCAGTGGCCTCACTAAATCGATCTTCATACAAACTCCAGTTGCCGTTGACTCTACCGATGCCCGACGTGAGCTCGAAGATCTTCATGGTTTCATGGGCGCAAATCGGATCTCTGCGCACAAACCCCGATCGCCCCCTCATTTACGGGGGCCGAATGTTCCGCACCGCAACCCAAAGTGTTCTATTGGCGCGCGCGAGTTCATCTGCCCATCGAGGATCGATCGGCAGGTCAACGAGCAACGCTATCGCGCGACCCACAAAGTTGATAGCGCAATGCATTTTTCTGACCGGCTCGGCGGGAGCGGTGCTTGCCCAGCCCATGCTGCTAAGGCGCACTGTCGGCGGCTATAACCTGCCGCCTCTGCCTCGGCGAGTGAGCGAGCATCCAAGTTCATTGCGCCCTGTCGCCTTCGGGACGTAAGGCGTCGATCGAACGCACCGGGCTGAAAAGTAGCGGTCACAACTCGTTTGTCGGAGGCGCATCAATACGCGCTGCGAAGGTCTAGGAGCTTGGCTCGATCTCCTGGATGACAGCATTCATTCCATGTGGCGAAAAAAATGCAACGTCGAACTGTTAGGTCCCATTCGGGGCGAACCCCCGTTGACCGGCCCCTACGCAAACGCAAGACTTGCGCGATGTTCTGGGCAATCGGAACGTGAACTTTTCGCGCGTCGTTGCTGTCGGCGAGAGCACGACACCTGACGTTGTCTGCATTCGCTCCGATGCTGGGTATGCAACGGAGCCTTCATCGCTCGCATACAGGAGAAACCATGAAATCGAAGCTGATCCGGCTGGTCGCGATGCTCTCGCTGCTGGCCACCGGGGGTGTTGCGCTGGCCCAGGACATTCAGGAACGCACGATCCGGTTTGGTCACCTGAACAATGCCGACCACCCGACCAGCACCGGGGTCAAGAAGTTCGCCGAGATCGTTGCGGCCAAGAGCGGCGGCAAGATCAAGGTGACGGAGTACCCCAGCAGCCAGCTGGGCAACGAGCTGCAGCAGCAATCGGCGCTGCAGGGCGGGGTGCAGGAAATGCTCGTGGCGTCGACCACGTCGCTGGCCGGCATCGTCAAGGAATTCGGCTTGTTCGACTTCCCGTTCCTCTTCAGCAACGCCAAGCAGGCCGACGCCATGGTCGACGGCCCGCTGGGCAAGATGCTCAGCGGCAGGCTGGCGGACAAAGGCGTGGTCGTGCTCGGCTTCTTCGACCTGGGATTCCGCAATGTCACCAACAGCAAGCGGCCGATCACCAAGGCCGAGGACCTGGA
>Ga0070672_100001978_pt1 | contig 12832 bp, 7 predicted proteins | sample KBSM13metaG_FD_66151 | JGI IMG/M metagenome (GOLD analysis project Ga0070672, IMG submission 66151) | Miscanthus rhizosphere microbial communities from Kellogg Biological Station, Michigan, USA - KBS M1-3 metaG | ecosystem: Host-associated > Plants > Roots > Rhizosphere > Soil ... | reverse complement strand
TCCGACGTAATGCCGCCAGCGCGCCACCGAATAATCGGCGATCGGCCGCGCCACGTGGCATTCCGTGCAACTTGTGGTGTAGATTTTTCGGCCACGCTCAAGTGTCGCAATGTCTGCACTCTGCCCTGCGCCTGAACGCGCGCCCACGGCGCTTGCGGTCGGAAAAGCCGCATTTGGGCTGGTTTCACAACCGCCAGTTACAAGGAGGCACAATGCACCGAGTCCGGCTAATCGCGCGCTCCAAATGTTCATCGACTAGAAGCTGAAACCGAAGATGAGCCGCGTCTGGAAATCGACTTCCGAAGCCACGTTCGTTAGCTGGGCTAGAGGGGTGAGCGTCGCCCACCAATTGCCCCGCCGATAGGACAGGTTAGGCCCGACATAGAGAATCGAATCCTCCGCCTCCGACCAGTCTGGGATATCGATCTCATGCAGGAGCTCCGCCCCGACGAGCCACGCGGGGGATATTTCGTAGCTCACACCAAACGACTGGGCGAGTTCTCCACCTTTTTCCTCCAGCCGATCACCCTCCCACTTTGCCTCGAGAGTGCCGTTGTAGGCGACGACGAAGCGGCCAAGATTTTTTTGCAAGATCACCTTTGATTCGAGTTCCAGTTCCTCCGGCCCGCCACGGACCTCGCCATAGAGCGCAAGACCAAGCAGGTCGGTCGTAGGGTTCGTCAGGTTATAAATCAATTCAACCGCTGAAGATTGATAATTGAAGCCGTGTTCATTCGCCGCCGGGTCCTCGCGATAGCCCCAGTCGGCGAGATAAAGGCCAATCTGAAAATGCTCCGTCACGCCAAATTCAATCTCGTTTCTGACATCCACTTCGTTGAAACGTCGATCCTCCCGCGGGCTCGTGCCCCAGGTTATCCAATTCTCGGATTCCCTCGTCCCAGGCGCCGCAGTGGTTGCTTCATAAACGTAGGTGAAGCGGCGCGCCCCCCCTTCCGCATGGTTAGTTGCGACAAAAACTGTCGCGGCAAAGCAAACAGCAATGAACGATCTCGAAACAATCCCGGCTTTTTCCATCCGCCGACCCTAACCACGCTCATCACGATCCGCTGTCGCGCCGTTGCCATTTTTTAGCGCAGGGTTGCGAAGCAATCGGAACCAGCGAGTTGTCACTCTTAGTTGGGCTCACGCCGCACGGCTCTTATTCCCGGGGTCCGTACGGTCAAGCTCCTGCGTTTCGGAACCGCGTGTTCTCGCCGATCCCAAAGAAAGAGCACTCCCTAGCGACCAAAGTCGGCCCGGTAGACCGTGTCGTTCCCATAACCAAGAAACCAGATGCTCTTGTCGGGCCCGGCTGCGATTCCTGTCGGTTGGCTGAAACGAATTTCGGGCGATTCAGTCACGACTCCATTGGTCGTGATTTTCGCAATCTTGCTGCTGCCAAATTCTGTGAAAACCAGCGTGTTCCCATGACCGGGTGCAATTTGTTCTGCATTACCTGGTAGGGGATAAAAAGTGAATTCCCCGGCTGGCGTTATTTTCCCGATCTCCGGCTTAAACCGTTGCGTGAACCAGACATTGCCATCCGGGCCGGTGGCGATCGAAAACGGTAAACTTAAGTCGGTGCCAAATTCTGTGATGACACCCTGTGGAGTGATCCGGCCAATCTTGCCGACACCTTCTACGAACCAAAGATTTCCATCCGCCCCCAGAGTGATGTCGCTCGGGAACGAATTCGGCGTCGGCACCGGAAAGCTGGTCAGAGCGCGCGTCGGCAGCTCGAGTCGCCAAATACTGTTACCGATCGAATCCGTGAACCAGATGTTGCGATCGGCACCGGTCACGATTCCACCCGCGGAACCGGAGCTGGAAAAAAGGATCTCCTTGATTCGACCGTTCGGTGTGATGAAGGCGATCTGCCCAACCGCTCCTTCCGAGAACCAGACGTTGCCATCGGGGCCCGCCGTAATCTCCAAGGGGAAACTAAAAGTCGGAGTCCGGAACTCGGTGATCACGCCATCCGGAGTGACGCGCGCCACGTTGCTCGCGTTCTGCTCGGTGAACCAAAGGTTGCCATCAGGACCGAGGATGATTGAGATCGGTTGACTATCCGGAGTCGGAATCGGAAAGGCTTGCAGCCGGGCCTGCGCAGCCTGACCTAACGAAAAGGTGAGCAAGGCGACGCCCAAGATGACCTTCCAGGCGAGATCTATCCGGAAAAAGAACGATGTCGAGCCCCCTTGACGATTACTTTTGATGAGTCTGTTCATGCAATTTGGACAGTGTGGTTTTTCTGATTAGCCACAATCCTGGAAAAGTTACACAACCGTTACTTTTCGCGATTCTGCCAGAATCTACCGGGGGCGAGACTCAATTTGATTCTCACCCTTCTATTTGCGACCAACGATTAGCGACCAACATCCCCGGATCACCCTAATTACGGTGTGGTAGCAAAGACCTGGATATCGGAATACGGGCTTGTCTCGGTCGAACAAACAGTCGCAACCTGATACTCGTAAGAGGTCGCCGGCGATAATCTGTTCAGTTTTGCCGACGTCCCTCTAACCGGCTTGGTTTTCCATCTGTTAGTTCCCAACTTTCGGTATTGCAGCGAATAACTGGCAGCTCCCGTCACGGGCGCCCACCTGATGGTGGCTGACGACGAAGTGATATTGCTGGCCGTGATGCCCGTCGGCGGTTCGCAGCCCGGATCTATTGTCTCGCAGAACTGGCAGATGAATCCGCCGCGGTCCACGTAGACCAGACTAACATTGTCGAACTCATTTCCGGATCCTTTGGAGGCGCCGCCGTTCAAATAGAGGCACCCGTTATTGAGCACATGAATGTCTTGACCTGTGCCCGCAGCATATTGCTTTACGTACTGAACGACGCCGTTCGGGTCATACTTGGCCAGAAAGATGTATTCGTTGCCGAGAGGCGGGAGGGAAATAGTATCGAAAACGACTCCGGGGCCGCTGCCCGCGAAACCGCTTACCCAGCTGTTTCCGGATTGGTCCACTCCAATGCTATAGCCTTTGTCCGAAACGGGTCCGCCCGCATGATGCAACCACTGTATGGCACCGCTATTGTCATACTTGGCGACGAAAATGTCGCTACCGCTCGTTCCTGAGTTGACGACACTCAGGCCATCAAAAGTGGCCGTTCCGGTGTAATCACCGGTCACGTAGAAGTTGTTCGCGCCGTCAACTCCCACTGCCTTCGCAGGATCGCCAGCGAACGAAGTTGTGCTTCCTCCCGAGTGAACCCAAACGTTATTTCCGGCGGGATCATATTTGGCAATGAAAGCGTCGTTAAGCCCCGACGCCCTTACCGAGTGGGTTCCAAAGAGGCCTGTGTTTTGAAACTCCCCGACAATCGCAATATTGCCCAAACCGTCGACTCTGAGACCATGTGGAATATCGGAGCCCGTCCCGCCCGCTCGCTTCAGCCAGATCAAAAGACCATCCGGAGAATATTTCGCCAGAAAGATGTCGAACAATCCGCTGCTCGTGACCGTAACACCATCGACGACCATGGTCCCGCTAAAATGGCCCGTGACATAAACGTTACCGGCGCCATCAAGGCCGACGCCGTAGGCGATGTCGCCCGCAGTACTCCCGCCGTTCTTTGCCCACATGACATTGCCAGCGGGGTCATATTTGACCAGCAACCAGTCATAGTCGCCCTTCCCGGTAAGTGTCACATTTCCGAACTGCGCTGTCGGATGCAGGCTGTTCGTCTGGATCGCGCCCGCGACGTACGAAGTACCGCTCGCGTCGGTCGCGATGTCATTGGCCTGATCAAGCAAATCGCCACCACCAATTGTTGCCCAGAGAAGATTGCCGCTCGTATCGTATTTGGTCAGAAACACGTCGGATACCTGGCACGGGATCACGATGTTCTCGAATAGACCAGGATTGCTAACGATGCCGGTGGCATACGCATTTCCCGCCGCGTCGCTGCTTACGCCGTTACTAATTCCGCCTGTCCCCATTTGTTTCACCCACTGGGCAGTCTGCGCTGAGGCGTTCCCAGCAAGAACAAGAAGAATTGCAAGAAGCCAAATGGCGCCAATTCGTCGAGAGCCGGTCTTGACTTGAGCGCTTCGCCGGGACCGAGCGCATAATTCAGAAAAGAAAGGATGTATCATAGATATGTATTTCAGCGGATATAGGCGTGCCGACTTGACCCTACAACAGACGAAAAGTTACACGGTTGTTACTTCTTGAACCGGCGCGATGTAGGGCCGGCGCGGCCTTGCTAACGCCGGGATTCGCCAAGAACCTCTTGCCTAGGTCTTCTACTCTTCCGATTTCCCATCCGCCGGCCTTGCGGGACGACTTTCCCCACTAGAGACAAGATCAACCCGAACCAACGGATCACTTGGTTCCGCCAGCGGCCCCTGCCAACGCAGAAAGCCGGAGGGCGGTGGCGTGAGCCAGATGTGGGTGTCTGGAACCTTGATGAATAACTTAGCAATTGCCGGAATGTTCGGCCGTATGACGAAGTGCTCTCCGCGCAGCACGCGGTCCGACATCGGTACGCGGTCCACCCCTTGGTAAGCAAGCTTGACCGTGACGATCCTCGGTTTGGGCGTGAAGCCGACCGCTTGGAGCTCGATCACTTCGCCCTTCACGAGCCGATCGCGCAAATTTTGTGAAGCAAATGTAAAGCCGAATCCAGCGAAGGTGCGCCCGGGCTCGATCTTGACCTGCTCGGACCACTCCTTAACACCACGTTTTTCGCGCTTTTGGGCGACCGCTTTCCCGGCATCAAAATCAATCGTGTATTTTCGCTGCAGTGCTTCCTCTTTGTGCTCCTGCCATGACCACCCCTTTTGCACCAGTTCCGGACGTTGCCGGAAGGACGCCTTTTCTTCAATCCGACCGCCCTCAACCAAGTCGTAGGTTATCCGGACGTGTAAAAGGCCATCCGCCATTTGTTGGGTAAATTCGGCGTTCGCCAGTTTCTTGCCGGCGAGGTCGAACATCACGGGGTAGGCGTGGGCTGAACCGGCAAATTGCTCCAATTCGATCGCACGCAGAGCCTCCGGCCCGACCGCCAAAAAAAGCAGGGCGCAGAAACCTGTTTTCAGTTTCAAAGGGCAACGAGCGAGATTATTGCACGACAATTGACTGCACGGTGGTTCCCGATCCGCCGCGATTATCGAAGACGGTCAAAGAGATCGTGTAGGTGCCGGGCCGGGTGAAGGTATGGAATGCCGTTTCCCCAAAGTAGGAGCCACCATCGCTAAAATGCCATTCTCGATTGCCGATCGCCCCATCCGGATCGTAGGAACCGTCCGACGTGAGCGTGACATCGAGCGGGGCCTGCCCGGTCGGCGGAGTGACGATGAATTTCGCCACCGGTTTTTGGTTAGGGGCGGTGACTTCCACCGGCACCGTATTGATCGTGGAGATGCCTAAATTGTCCGTTACCGTGAGGGTCACGACATAATCGCCCGCTAGGGTGTAGGTGTGCTGAGGGTTGGCGCTGGTAGAAGTGGCGCCATCACCGAAGTCCCACGCGTATGAGGCGACCGTGCCATCAAGATCGGTGGTTCCGGCGGAGCTGAACGTTACGGTGAGCGGCGTGTCACCGCCGTCTGGAGTCGCCGAGGCGACCGCCACCGGCCATTGATTGCCGCTGGCGCCGCGGAATTGATAGCCGACGCGATAAGAGTCAAAGCGAAGGTTGCGCAGGATCGAGCCGGTAAGCAAGGTCAGACCATTTCCAGCGGTAACGTTCGGCCAGCTCTCTGCCGTGGGAGTAGCGGCGAAGACAAAGCCCATCGGATCGACCTTCACCCCATTGCCCGTCACTCGCATTCCAAACAAATCGCTGCGCGAATCCAGCTGGTTAAGAGTAAAGAGAGCAAATCGGTTAACCTGATCGTTGAAGACGACGACATAGTGAGTGCCGTTCCAAACCGCTTTCGGGCTGTACTGGTTCCCCATCCATGGAGTCAGGTTGACGGCGGTCTGATGGGTGCCGTCGGCGTTCACGATTACTCCGACAAGGTCGGTTTCGACGGTGGTCGAGACAGGTGCGGACTGGAGCGCCAAGGCCTTGGTGCCATCGGAGGCCACGGCGACTTCGACGATGCCATTACCGGGTGCGCTGGAGGGCCCGTAGATGGAAAAGGTCGAGCTCTTGGTGCCGTCGGTGTTAACGAAGGTTCCAAAGGTCGAACCGATCGGGTTGTCGTGCGTCGTGTTGGAGCGAAAGACAGCCAGCCAGCGATTAGTGACTGTGGTCAACGAAACGGAGACGCAGAACGAATTCCCAACAGAGAACCCATTCGGATCCAGCACCGTCCCGGTGCCGCCGTCGACTCTGGAGACGACAGGAACAATCAGCTCCGGATTATTATTTACGAACTGTCGAGCAATGATGAGAAAAGTATTTCCCACCGCCGAAACTTCAGTCGGCCCGAACCCCGGCATAACGTGGAAAGGGACAGGATCGACGAGGCTGCCGTCCTGATTGAGACGTTGAGCGACGATGCCGGTCGAATTACCCCACGTGGTGAGGTAAACCGAGCCGTTCCACGCGACTGAGGGTGCACTCGGTCCGTTATTCGTTGGCCCGGAATCGAGTTGGATCGGATTGCGGGTCAGACCGCGACCATTCAGGTCGAGCGGTTGCGCCATGATGCGATTGGCACCCGAAATATCGCTGCGGAAAACGATCATCGACCCATTCGCGCCCATGGCTGCGTCGTTCCTGCTTTCGGCGGGAGCGCCGATGCCAATCGAAACCGTATGGCCGGCAACATTCCCCGCCGTGACCTGGGCCGACAAAGTGTCGAATTCGCTATTCTTAAGGACGCTCCAGACAACCTGCAGGTTACCACCTCCAGGCGATGCAGTCGGACCGGACATCGGACCTGGAACCAAAACACCACCCGGGTCGAGAACGGTGCCCGCCGGGCTAACCCGCGCGACAAAGAGTTTACTGCCGGACGCCCAACTCACTCTGAAGTTCGTCCCGTCCCACGCGACAAAAGGTGGCGCAAAGGCGTCGGGCTTGCTGCTGCTATTAGAAATAACGACGCCGCCATCGAGAAGCGCGCCGGCGGTGGAGATACGCGAGCCAGTAACTTGATCAACGAAACCAACCGGCTGCGTCCAGACACCGTAAAACTGCGTGCCGTCGGTCGTCAGATCCGTTATCACATGGCCGGGAACGAGGATGAAAGGAGCGGCATCGAGCACATTAAAGCTTGAATCAAAGCGCAGTGCCTTTGTGTCGGAAAATTCAGCCCAAGTGAAAAGAAATACGCCATTGGCATAGGCAAGCTTGAGATTGGAACGCAGGAAGAAGGTAGAAGGCACCACCACTTTGGGTCCTTGCAGGACAACGCCCGCCGCCGTCACACGGAGTAGATCGAGGGCACTGTTAGAGTCACCTTCCTGGAATGCCACGACCCAGTCCGTCCCATTGCTGGCCGCGGTCCAGGATGAACCGGCGGGATTGACATTGCGGATCTTGATTGGCGTCGGATCAAGCACGACGCCCGCAGCCGAGACCCGCACCGCTTCGAGCGAGTCTTCGTAAGAGAATCCGGTGCCGTTAACATCGACGCTTTCGAAAAGCACGAGCCAACTCGTTCCATTCCAAACCACCTGCGGACTCCCCTGCATCGCCTTTTCCTGAGCCACCGGGATGGGAATGCGGTCAATGAGTTTACCAGTCGCGTCGATCCGGACGGCATAGATATCACTTGAGGTCTCCCATTCAAAAGACGGAACGAGCAAGCTACCGGGTAGCGCCCGTTTGTCTTCCCAGACGGCGAGAGTGACGTTACCGCCGCTCGCGATCTCGGGCGCAGTCTGGTCGCCGGAAGCGAGGCGGATCGCCTTATCGCCAGGAATAAATTGCGGTGGAATGATGGACGCCGACTGCCCAAGCGTGGTGGCCAACGTTAGCGCGAAAGCGAAGGCGGTTAAAAAAAAGGAATCAGGAGTTTTCATCGGTTGATTAATAGTTGTTTTGATTACGAGAAACTAATTGGTGGATCCAGTTCGTGATTGAGCAATGCTCCGGATGAAGAAGTTCGGCCAACCACCATTTGCTTTTTATTGTGCATCGATTGTTATGCTTGAGGCGCATGATGACCGCGACCAGCTCTTCCTGCAACGTGCGGCTTAGTCAGGGCGTCGGCGGAGTCGATTCAAACGTGTGCAGCGAGAGGCCGCTGGGAACGGACGTGGGAATCAACTGGGCCAGGTTCTCCGGCAGCGCGCGTTCATCCAAAAGCCCATCGCGCAAGAAAGCCAATAAGTCGGCGAACTGAGCATCAGTCAGGGTTACCGGCTGGGCCAATGCCGGATCGATCCGTTGCAAGACCGGCGCAATAGGTCCTGTGTTGTGGGTCAAATCCGCTGCCACGCCTTCGGCGACCGGGTCATAGAATTTCGCCATTCCCAGCGCATCGAGATGATGCCGGAGAGCATCGGTAAGACTTACGAAGGAGCCATTATGGAAAAAGGCCGGCTGGATACCGAGATTCCGCAGGGGAGAGGTGCGGAACTTGTAAATGTCGCTGTCTTCTTCCGTGATATCGAAGTTACCGAAGTCCTGATTGCCATCATTTGTAAACTGGCCTTTGCGATTCCGGAAAGGCACGTCGCCCAACTCCGCACCGAACTTCGGCGCGATTTGCGGGATTCCGGCGACGTGATTTTCGAAATCGCTAAACAACTCATTCGAGCCACCCGCCACGGCGTGACATTGCACACAGTTCGCATTCTTAAAAAAGACCACGGCCCCGCGCTTCTGGGCGTCGGTCATGGCCCGGCTTTGGCCGCGGGCGAAGCGATCGATCGGCGCGTTCATAAAGGTGACAGAAAATTCAAACTCAGCGATCGCCTGGCCGAACATGGCGAATGTGATGGCCTCATCGTCTTTCAGCTCAGGAAACGCCTTCTTAAAGGCTGCGCGATAGGATTCGTTGGCGTTGATCCGACCGATCACAACATCTCGGATCGGTTCGTTACGGAATTCATCGAATCCTCCGTCGGGCCGAGCCACGCGTAATGGCGGCGGCAAGGGCACACCGGTCCGGCCGATCGCGGGAACATCGAACTGGCAAAAATCCGGTTCCGACGTATCTCCCTGCTGGCTGGGGCGGCCAAACATTCTCACCGTCGACGCAGCCTGTGGATCGAAAATCGCGCGAATCTTGGAGCTCTCAACTTCCTTGATCAACCTCGCGCCACCCGCGGCCCTGGTTTGAACCAGGGACGACGTATTTGTGCTACCGCAAATGTTCGTGAAACCGGCCGCCTCCGAAAGTTCTGTCGGCGGAATATGGGCCTGAGCCTGGAGGAGATGTTGGAAATCGGGATCGTTAGGCGGAAAACGCGTCGTCCCTTCCGGCGCGGGAAACAAAAAACCCTTCGAGTTATCGAAGGGATTGCCCGAAATCGAACTGAAGCGGCCATTCCACATCAGCTTGGGATAGAATGCCGTGTTTACCACCGCAGGTGTCCGGCGCTGGTTACGCGGCCCGGCCCTTTGCGGCCCAACGAAGCCGTTATTCTCCACCCCGATCGCCATTGAGACTGAATCACCAAAGCCGTTCAATGGCGAGTGACAGCCGGCACATGAGTTATCACCGTGTAGCCCAACAAACTTATCAAAAAAGAGTAAGCGTCCGAGTTCCGCCTTAGCCGGATCAAGCGGCCGCCCCAGACGTTTTTCAAGCGTGCTCTCAACCCGCCCTGTAAATCTTTGGGTGGCCAGGACGCTGCGCAACTCTCGATCGACGTTTTCCTCGCCCGCAAGCCCGTCCGCGGTTCCTCCTATCAAAAGACCGCCGAGGACATACCTGCCGATTGAAGCGAGAATAGTTTTCATGGATTCCTTCGAAGGCTTGCGGAAGGGGTTCTCGCGGGTCAATTTCGCAAAAGTTTCAAAACTGTTACTTTTCGACTGCGGTGTGCTGATTGCATGTCTTCTGAAAATCTACGTATCGCACCCCAAGCCCCGCACGGACGCCATGACTTGCCTATTGATTCCCGGCGCTGGGACCGCCTTTAAGAAAATGGTCTAGATCGCAATAAGAGAGAAATCCTATCCCGTGGAGGCGACCCAAGGGCGCGAATCTGACCCGCCTAATGGGGAAGCGAGTTGCGGCCGGGGCCCTGTTATTATTTTTGCCGGTGGTGGGCGACCCGGAAACAGGTATCTTTTCGACTCGGCTCCGGGAATAGTGAATGCGATCTTCCCACCAACCCCTTCCGAAAACCAGACAGTGCGGTGGCCAAGACTCGGACTCTGTGCCCAATCCTGGCCATCCATGAAAGGCTGCGCTCGCAACTCGTGGGCATGCCCGACCGCCATCGTTAGTTTTAACCTCGCAAGAGAAAACAAAAGCACAAAGAGTAACAGTGTTGTAACCTTCTCCACGAATGAGGCGGAGTAAAATCGAGACGAGGTTACAAGTGAGTTACCTTTGACCGTTCGCACTGCGGTTTGACGACTCATAGCCTGCGCTCATGAAAACAAAACAACTAGTCGTGCGTTCGGCTGTGACAGTAGTCGCAACCGGACTCACGCTCCTCTCCAGTGGCAACAGTCAGGCGAGCGGCCGGGGTTCTTCCGGCATGCGCATGAGCGGTAGCCGCGGGGGCATGCATAACGGGGCCATCCATCAAGGGATCTCGAGCCGCGCCATAACGCGCGCTCAGGCCGCTGATAAGATGACTGGCCGGACTGGCAGTAAGAACGTGACTCTCAACCGCGGCCGTGATGACCGCAGCCACGGACGCCACGAGCGGGGCGACGATCGAGGCGGCAACGCCACCCTCACTCGGGGCGAACGTGAAAGAGGTGACGATCACGGACGCCATCGCGAGCGCGGTGATGACAAGGGTGGCAACACCAATGTTACTCGCGGCGAGCGTGAACCCGGTGACGATCATGGCCGCCATCACAAACGCGGTGACGACAAGAGCGGCAACGCCCCTGTTACTCGCGGCGAACGCGAGCCCGGTGATGACCATGGCCGTCATCACAAACGCGGTGACGACAAGGACGGCAACGCCCCTGTTACTCGCGGCGAACGCGAACCCGGCGACGATCACGGTGGACGCGGCGAACGCGAGCCTGGTGACGATCACGGAGGACACGGCGAACGTGAGCCCGGTGATGATCACGGTGGCGGAGGTTAAGCAGGCCTCAACGTAATCAGAGACAACCATACAACGCGGAGGTGACGTCGGTCACCTCCGCGCTTTTTTTTACCGCAATCTTCCTGCTCTTCCGATTTCTTGGTCGCGGGTCTTGCGCGATGACTTAGGTTCGACGCCATCGTTATTAAGATCTCATTCAAGGAAGACTCCTGCTTCAACGGCTGACGGTTAGCCGTATTGATTACTGTGAGTCAGGCGCGTTAAAACAGGCATCTCACAGGACACAACGCTCTCTCTGGTTCAAAAGTAAGCTAGGCGCAGAAAAGATGATTTGTACCCTGCAAAGGTTCCTTAATCGTTACCTTTTGCGCAACGCTGGATCCGCACCGTCGTTAGGCCCTAACCATAATGCCGCGTGTGGCGAATGCCACTAGGCGACGCGCGGCAGGCGGACGCTCAATTCCGTCCAGGTCGAGTCGGACCGGAGCAGGATGATTTCGCCGCCGTGTGCGCGGGCTAGTTCGCGCGCGGTGCTGAGACCGAGGCCGCTGCCCCCGACCCGCTCGTCTCCCCGCACACGGTAGAACCGCTCGAACAGGTGCGAAGCGCGCTCCTCCGGGATCCCTTCACCGGTGTTACCAACGGCCAGTTCAACGGAACCATTCACAGCCCGGGCCGTAACGCGCACATGCCCCCCCGGTGCGTTGTACTTAATCGCGTTTTCGAGAAGTTTCTGTGCAATCATCCCGACAAATGCACGATCCGCGTTGAGCGGCAGGTGTTTCGGCACCTCCGCCTCCACCGTGAGATTCAATGGTTCGGCCAGAGCGCGCGCGTCATCGAGCACACCCTCGAGAAGCTCACTGAGATCAAACTCCTTTATGTGCAACTCAAGCCGACCCGCGTCTGCCCGTGCCAGGAGGAGCAAATTGTCGGCGACGGAATTGAGCTGGTGAACCCGATGGAGCAGCCCTTCCGCCGTCGCCTGAACTGCGAGACTACATGTTGAATCGGCCATGATCTCCTCGATCCCGGCACGAAGCACCGCGATAGGTGTCTTCAGATGATGGGAGGCGTCTGCTGAAAAGCGGACGGATTGTTCGAAACTGCGTTGCAGGCGTTCGAAGGCGGCGTTCAAGACCTCGATCAGGCCGGCAATCTCGTCCCGGGTTGGAGGAACGGGCAGGCGCTGATCGAGACGCTGCACGGTGATTTGCGCGGCGGCCTGGCGAATCTCTTCGACCGGCGCAATTGCTTTGCCCGCCACCCAGCGCCCGCCGATCACGATAAGAATGAGAACGGTCGGAACGGCGGCCAGCATGCCGTACAGGATGTCGTGTCCGATTTGATTGATCTCCTTTAAGTCCGCGCCGACCCGCAAAGTCAGGCCATTTTCGGTGAATTCGCCCAATCGGATGCTGTGCCCGGCGATCTTGCGGGTATGGAATTCCTTGATTCCATCGCTCGACAGCGCTTCCCGCAGCCCTGGCGAAAGATAAAGCGTCTTTCCTCCAGCATCCGTCACCTCGATGACACGGTCGCGCAGCGCAAGCGGCACGAAAATCTCCTGGAAAGCGCTGGGCTCGCCGTTCCCGTCGCGGTTGAAATGCTCGACATCGCGAAAAAGTTCATGAGCGTCCATCGTTAGGCGGCGATCGAAGGCGGCGATCTCCTCGTAGCGCATGACCGTCCAGGTGGTGACCGCGCCGCCGATCGTGGCCGCGAGGGCAAGG
>Ga0070672_100001972_pt1 | contig 12852 bp, 13 predicted proteins | sample KBSM13metaG_FD_66151 | JGI IMG/M metagenome (GOLD analysis project Ga0070672, IMG submission 66151) | Miscanthus rhizosphere microbial communities from Kellogg Biological Station, Michigan, USA - KBS M1-3 metaG | ecosystem: Host-associated > Plants > Roots > Rhizosphere > Soil ... | reverse complement strand
CGCTGGCTGAAAGCGAACCCGAAGGTCACCGGCAAGGCACTCGAGGACGCGATGCAGAAGCAACGCTGGGATCCGAGCGTGAAGTCGCTCACCGCGATGCCGCAGGTCTTGGAGATGATGGACACGAAGATCGACTGGACGCAAAAGCTCGGCGACGCGTTCCTTGCCCAGCAGGCGCAGGTCATGAAGACGGTTCAGGCGCTGCGGGCGAAGGCGTCTGCCGCAGGCAATCTCAAGTCGACACCCGAGCAACAGGTGTCCACCGTGCAGGAGGGCGGCCAGAGCGTCATCGTGATCGAGCCCGCCAACCCGCAGGTCGTCTATGTGCCGACGTACGACCCGGCGGTCATCTACGGCCCCTGGCCCTACCCCGCCTACCCGCCGTACTACTACTACCCACCCGCTTACTACCCGGGCGCGGGACTGTTCTGGTTCGGCGCCGGGATGCTGGTGGGCGCGGCCATCTGGGGCGGCTGCAACTGGGGCGGCGGCGGCGTCTACATCAACCACCACAACTACAACAACTTCAACCGCAGCAACGTCGGCGGCGACAGCAACTGGCGGCACAACGTCGATCACCGCAAAGGCGTTGCCTACCGCGACCAGGCGACGGCGCGGCAGTACAACCGCGACTTCAGCCGCGATGCTTCCGCGCGCGAGCAGTTCCGTGGCCGCGACGGCTCGGCCGGCGGGCGCGATCGCACTGGTTCCGGGCGCGACGGCGCGTCGGCGGGAACGATGGATCGCGGCGCCGCTTCGCGAGACTTCAGCGGCAACCGCAGCAGCGGCTTCGAGGGAGTGGGTAACGGCGCCGGTACGCGCGACATCAGCAGCCGTGGCAATGCGAGCCGACAGAGCATGGGAGCGGGCGCTTCGGGAGGCTTCTCGCGTGGTGGCGGAGGTGGTGGCCGCGGCGGCGGAGGAAGGCGATGAGGCAGACCGCATGGCTGAAACGCGCGATCAAGGCGGCCGTCGCCTTGACCTTGCTTGCGTTCTTGTTCCCGGCCGGCTCGCACGCCGCAACGGCACAGACCACAGCGACGACGTTCTCGTCGCCCGAGGATGCTGTCGCCGCCATGGTCGGTGCACTTCGCAACGGCCCGCTGAGCGTCGTCACCTCGATCGTCGGGTCGGGATCCGGGGATTGGCTGCTCTCCGGCGACGAGGTTGCCGATCGCGCCGCTGCCGCGCGGTTCGTCGCGGCATACGACGCCAAGCACAGGATCCGGCGCGAAGGCTCATCGCGCGCCGTGCTGACCGTGGGCGTCGACGACTGGCCGATGCCCGTTCCGCTCGTCATGACGGGAATGCGGTGGAGCTTCGATGCGGCGGCCGGACGCGAGGAGGTGCTGGCACGGCGGATCGGCCGCAACGAGCTCAACACCATCCAGGTCCTGAAAGCGATGGCCGACGCCCAGATCGAATACGCACGCACGGGGATCGGAACCGGACAGCTCGCCTACGCGCAGAAGTTCGCGAGCAGCCCCGGCAAGAAAGACGGTCTCTATTGGCCGGTCAAGGACGGCGAACCGATGAGTCCGCTCGGGCCGCTGGTCGCTCAGGCGGCCACGGAGGGCTACACGACGGCGAATCTCACGCCGTACCACGGCTACTTGTTCCGCATCCTCACGGGACAGGGTAGCAGTGCCCCGGGAGGCGCGTTCGACTACGTGGCCAAGGGCGTGATGATCGGCGGATTCGCGATGGTCGCGTACCCCGCAAGCTACGGCGTCTCTGGCGTGATGACGTTTCTCATCAGCCACGATGGGGTCGTGTACCAGAAGGACCTCGGCCCGGCCACGGCGCAGACCGCCGCGAAGATGACCCGCTTCGACCCGGGTCCGGGGTGGCAGAAGGTGCCCTGACGAATCACGCTGAGCCGGAAGCAATCACCATGAGACTCTCGCGCGCACTGGCAGCTCTATTCGTCGTTTCGGCCGCAAACGCCGGTGCGGCGGAAGATTGGCGTTATTCAATCGGCGTCCACGATCTTTCTGTTCCGGATGTCAGCTCGAACACCTACGGCGTCAACGGCAGCGTTTCGATGGACATGCGCACCGACGGTGGCCAACACTATTTCGGCTCCCTCGAGATGTTTCTGGACCACGACAAGGACCATCTGGATTCGGATCACATTCCGCTCTGGTGGCAACTCCACCTCGGATCCGACGGAGATTTCTGGCGTGCGGGCCAGATGCGTGTCGGCTGGACGGCCAATGTCGACACCCGGATGAACACGGTCAGCTCTGTCGAGCGGCAGATCACTGCCTTGCCGGCGCTCGTGGGGGGCTACGACGGCCAGAACTTCCAGGCTTCGCTCGAAGCCGGCGCGGGGTGGTTCTTCCTCGAGATCGACGACGACGCGCCTCGGGAACAGGGCTACGACCGGAGCACCCTGCGGCACAGCACGTTCGCCTATGCGGCCACCGCCAAGCTCAGGCTCAAGCTTGGCGAAGCCTGGTCTGTATCCGGCCGTGCCCGGGGTTGGTGGGACAGCCATGGGACGCTCGAAAGCAACTACCAGGCAGTGCTGCGAATGGATGCCAGCAACTGGATAGGCGGTGGCTCGATGAAACAGCCCGCGCTGGTGCTCAGCGCCGACGCGTACCAATACAACCTGGCCCCCTACAACCGCCCCAACGCACCGCCGGTCCTGCGCTGGAACAACGACCTGATGATCAGGTTGGCGTTCGAGACCAAGTGGTGAGGTATTGGGCTTGCTCAGGAACGAACTCAAGCAAGCGGCTACCCTGAGTTTTCGGCTGCACCTATCTCTCGTAAGCCGCCAGTTCTTGATGGGGGGAACCGCAGCGCCGTACTCCTGGTTTGAGCTCGTTTCGGTGGGGCAGGAGGGCGAGAGCTATCCCTCGCTATTGCGATCGGACACTCGGTCTCTGCGCTCTCATTTGAGCTTCGGCTTTCCGGTGTCCTCGGGTTGACGCAACTGAGGCGAAGGCGCTTCGTTCGTGGGCTGGGTGAGCGGCGCCTTCGGGGCCCAAACCTTCTTTTCTTCCTGCAACGAACTGACAGCACAGCGGGTTTGCTGGACGGTCACCGCCCCCTTGGCGTCAACGCACTTGAAGTACGTGTTCGCAACGGCGTCGCTCCCGGCCGACACCAGCAGGAGCAGAAGCATCGATTGCGTCGACGGGACCCTCGACGATTCGTGGTTCATCGTGGATTCAGCTCCGTTTTCTGGTTGAAGGCGGCCTGGCGCCCGGATCAGGACTGAACAAGGCGGCGAACATGCGTGGCGGAATCTTGTCCGTCACGTCGTGGACACGCAAACCGTGAAGCAGGTCGTACGACGAAGCCCGCCAGCTGGAAACGGGTGCAGGATCAAGCGTCAGTACCCGAGGCGTGCACGGGGATGCGGCGCCATTCGATGCGCTGCTCGTCGGCGAGCTGGGACTGGAAAGAGAAGCGACGGACGCGCCTGCCGAAGCTCTTGCGTCTTGTGAACGTCCGCCTCTGTCGCTAAGTCCGGGAGCCGGAGCCAGCTCGAGGATCTCCCCCAGTTGATTCTCCGCCGTCATTCGCCAAACGCGTCGGGGCGCACCTGCAACCTTTGCTTTCACCACCATCCTCCCGAATCGACACCCAAGACCCAGCGGCCTCATCAAAAAAAGTATGCGCTCAAAGACCGGACGAACGAAAACTGAAGGACTTCTTTCCCCGCCGCTTGTGAAGAATTGAATGAATGGCGCGTCTGCGTCACCCGGTGTCCCGCTCGCGCTCCGCACAGAGCTCATGAGCCACCTGCGACCGCCTGGACAGAGCTTCCGCCGCCGATCCATGGATGTGACCAAACGTGTATTTGTCGCTAGGCCGACCCCCCAATTTCTGGCGTACTCACGAATCATTCATTCAGTCCGGGAGTCGGTGTGAGCCAGCAGCACACTTACAAGGGGTACGCCTTTGCAGACGAGACGTCTAAGACGGAAGATGGCAGATACCGCGCTCGCGTCAGAATTCTTGGGCTCAACGGTGGACGCCCGTCGCAACGGTTCATCGACCTAGAGACCTTCGTAAACGAAGCGGATGCGAGCCGCCGCGCAACGGTAGCGGCGCTAAGTTGGATCGATGCGGAGGATGGTCAGGATAAGTTGGGATTGCCGTCGAGCTTCGCTCCCTTGTCCTGATCGGGATCCAAACCCAATCGCTACGCTGAAGCCGGCACTGTTCACTCAACAGCGCCGTGCTGACAGCGTGAACGGCGGGCTCGTTAATGCTCATGCCTGAGCTTGACTTCGAGCTCTGCGTCCCTCAGGGCCGGCGACGCCCTGTTCCTGAGCCCGGGCCAGTCTTAGCGTTGCACCGTCAGCTTCGAATTCGCATCCCTGAAACGGACGTTCGCGACGGGGCCGCTTCTGGCCGCTCGCGGCAGTATCGACGGTCCGCTTCGACGCCGCAGAGCCTCGTTCCTCCGCATCGCCGTTTACTCAGCAACCCCGGAAAACCGGCTTGCGCTTCTCGAGAAAGGCTCTCACTCCCTCTGCATAGTCCTCGCTGTCGTACACCACCCGACGCAGGCCCTGCACCCGTTCGAAGCCTTGGGGCGACATCGGATGCGCACCTGCGAGGATGCGAAGCTGCTCCTTCATGACGGCAATACTGAGGGGCGCGTTGGCGGCGATCGTCTGGGCCAGGTCGTTCGTGAACGCCTCAATCTCGGCAGCCGGCACGAGGTGGTTGACCATCCCAAGCCTTTCAGCGCGCTCTGCCGAGACCGGACGGGCGGTGAAGACCATCTCCTTGACAATCCGTGCGTCGGCGGCATTTAGGAACGTCAGCATGCCGCTCACGTTGTAGGGGACGCCGAGCTTCGCCGGCGTCGCCGCGAAGCTGGCCGTAGGCGCGGCGACGATGAGGTCGCACGCGAACACCGTCTCGCAGGCGCCGCCCCAAACGCTGCCTTCGACCATCGCGATCACCGGCGCCGGAAACTGCTCGATCTCCCGGATCAGGTGACGCAACGGGTCGTCCCAGCCGAGAGGATCGCGGCGGCCGGTCGGCAGCTCGCCGACGTCGTGGCCTGCCGACCAGACCCGAGCGCCCGGGGCGGCGCGCAGGATGGCGACACGTGTCTGCGCGGCCCTGAGCTCCTCGAGCGCAGCGACGATCTCGCGCACCATAGCTTCTGAGAAGGCGTTTCGCTTCTCGGGATGCTCGAGGCTGATGGTGCCCACCAGGTCGGTGGACCGGACAGAGATCAGGGACATGGGGTCTCTCGCAGTGTTTCTCGCAGACCCGGCGAGTGTCCCCGCGGTCTTGGTCGCCGAGCTTGACGTGGCGCAAGGCGCGGATCGGCTCGCGGGGCCAAACTTGGAGTCTGGGTGATCTCTTGAGGAATCAGATGAGCAAGCGTGATGTGGTGGTGCTGGGCGCAGCCCGTTCGGCGATCGGAACGTTCGGCGGGTCTCTCGCTGAGATCGAGCCGGCCGAGCTGGCCGGCACTGTGATGAAGGAGGCGGTCCGGCGCTCCGGCGTCGACCCGAAGGCCATCAACTACGTGACGGTCGGCAACACGATCCCGACCGAAGGTCGCTTCCCGTACGTGGCCCGCGTCGCCGCGATCCAGGCCGGCCTGCCGATGGAGTCTGTCGCGATGTCGGTGAACCGCCTGTGCTCGTCCGGGCTGCAGGGCATCGTCACCACCGCGCAGAACATCCTGCTCGGCGACTGCGATTACGGCGTCGGCGGCGGCGTCGAGGTGATGAGCCGCGGCGGATATCTGTCAACGGCGATGCGGACCGGCGCGCGCATGGGTGACAGCAAGATCCTAGACATGATGGTCGCCACGCTGACCGACCCGTTCGGCGTCGGCCACATGGGCATCACGGCCGAGAACCTTGTCACCAAGTGGGGGATCACGCGTGAGGAGCAGGACGCGCTCGCGGTCGAATCGCACCGGCGCGCTGCCGCGGCGATCGCCGAGGGTCGGTTCAAGTCGCAGATCGTCGCCATTACCAAGCAGACAAAGAAGGGCGACGTCGTGTTCGACACCGACGAGCACGTCAAGCCGGCGACGACATTGGAGGCGCTGGCCAAGATGAGGCCGGCCTTCAAGAAGGACGGAACGGTGACGGCCGGCAACTCCTCGGGCATCAACGACGGCGCCGCCTTCTTCGTGCTGGCCGATGCCGCCGTGGCCGCCGCGGCAGGGCACAAGCCGATGGCGCGGCTGGTGTCTTACGCGGTTGCCGGCGTGCCGAACGAGATCATGGGCGAAGGACCGATCCCGGCGACGAAGCTGGCCCTCAAGAAGGCCGGCCTGCGGCTCGACCAGATGGACGTGATCGAGAGCAACGAGGCCTTCGCGGCGCAGGCCATCGCCGTCTCGCGTGGCCTCGAGCTCGACATGAAAAAGACCAACCCGAACGGCGGCGCGATCGCGCTCGGCCATCCGATCGGCTGCTCGGGCGCGTTCCTCGCGACCAAAGCCGTCTACGAGTTGCACCGCGTGGCCGGGCGGTACGCGCTGGTGACGATGTGCATCGGCGGCGGTCAGGGTATCGCCGCGGTGTTCGAGCGCCTGTAAGCACCGATCGAGTGGAGGCGGCTTTTTTCAGCCGACGCTCGTCTTCTCGGTCAGCCAGCCAGTGAGCCGCTCGGAAGCAGTCTGTCGCCACAGGCCGGTTCTGGCCGTCCTTGACCGCCGAAGGGGCGACGACCAACGGCGGCCATGCGATCCATAGCGGTCGGCGCTGGCTCGAGCGACCGCTCTTCGACGCACCGCTGCCCTTGGTCGCCAACAACTGGCCGGCGCTGGACGACCCGTTGCCGTCGATCAGAGCTCGCGGGAACGGACGGTCGCGATCTCAGTGATCGCCAACACCAGTCATTCAGACCGCAAACGTACAGAGCGTTCAGCGACCGTTACTGGATCACCTCGTCCGCCCGCATCACGAGCGACGACGGCAGGTTGAGGCCAAGAGCTCCGGCGGCGCGCAGGTTGACGATCAGCCGGTACTGAGTTGGTTGCTCGACAGGGAGATCCGCGGCTTTCGCACCCTTGAGGATTCTGTCTACATAGACAGCTGCGCGGCGTACCTGAGCCCCGATGCTGGGACCGTAGGCGGCCAAGGCCCTCCCTTCGACGTACTCAGGGGTCGGAACGAACGTTGGCGTACGGTGAAGAGCCGCAAGTTCGTGGATTTGCATCCGATGGCGGAACGTCAGCGGGTCACCGACTACGAACACAGCATCGAGGCCCCGCAGGTTGATGGCGGTCATCGTGCGCTCGATGTCCTCTGCGCTCCGGATCTCCAAGTCACGAAGTTCAATGTTCAATGCCTGGGCGGCGGCTGCCAACTGCTTCGCACTCGCCATTCGATAGTTCAGCGGGTTCGATGCATTGAACAACAAACCCACGCGCGTAGCTCTTGGAAGAGCCTCCTTGATCAACTGAAGCTGCTTCGCCAGGAACCCTTCGGGAATGCCACTCGTTACGCCGGTGATGTTGCCCCCGGGGCGTGCCAGGCTCGCGACAAAGCCCATCCCGACCGGATCAGAGACCGCCGTCAGAACGATCGGGATTGAGGATGTAGCCCTCATCGCGGCTCGAACGTTGGGCGGAGAAGCCGCTACGATGACATCGACATTGAGGCCGACAAGTTCCGCTGCCAGTCTCGGAGCCCGTTCGATGTCGCCCTCTAGATACCGCCGCTCGATGACGAGGTTACGACCCTCGATCCAGCCCAGTGCGCGCAGCCCTTCGACAAGATGTTCGGGACTCGACCCCCGCTCGTCGCTGTTGCCTAGAAAGCCGATACGGGCGACTCTGGCAACGGGTTGAGCTAAGACTGGAAGCACTGCGAGGCAGACGCCGAGCGTCACGACGAACGCAACGGCGAAACGTGATGCGACCATTGCGCATCTCCCGTTGGGATGCGTCAGGTTGATGCCCAAACTTGTCATGCTGCTCCGAGTAAGGCGACCCTCCGCTTCCACTGCCGACGCTGGATGGTGGAGCTCAGAATTGTCGGCGTCAAGAGCCGGCGATGTCCGCTTAGGCTCGATCGCGACGACGAGCGGCTGCTTTCGGCGGCTTCCCTGAACGTCTCTTGATGGCCGGCCAGTGCCAACCCGCGAACGGGTTCGACGGGCAGGTGAGCGCCAGGGAGCAGCCGCTCGAGCGACAAGGACGGCTGTCAGGCTACGAAGCTGCCGCCGGTGCGGGCGCACCACCGGTCGTGGACGACCCCTCAGCTGCCGGTCGATCTCGAGACAGCGGGTGTTCAGTGCGGCTCTACGCCATAGTTGCAAGACCGCTGCGCTCGTGCGATCACAGAATGTCTGGGACAGACATCACCGGCTTCGCCGGAGGGCAATAGCCGGATGATTTGTTGGATCAATGCCGCGCCGGCTCAGATGCTCGGCCCGCGACCTGCTGAAGAGCCTCAGCTGATCGCCTTCGGGCTGCGGGGCTTTGAGTAAGGCGAGGAGACCGCGACACCGAGCGAGGGCTTGCGAGGGCGAGCCTTGCACCTCGCTAACTCGGTAAACCCGTGTCCTCGATAATCGGGCCGAACAGCTCCCAGCGCTCTCCGTTAAAGCGCTGCATCTGCAACTGCCTGTTGACGCGATAGTCGGTAGGCGACGTGTTGTTACTCATGCCCGGAAGGGCTAGGTCGCCCGTGACGTTCTTTAGACTCGCGGCCTGCTTCATGACATTCTCGCGCGTCAGGTTGTCGCCGCACTGCTGGAGTACGTGCACCATGAGCTGCGCGGCCGAGTAGCCATAGGTATTGAAGTTCGATTCCTTGTCGCCATCGGCATAGTACTTGGTCATGAAGGCGAAATACTTTTTCATGCCGGCGTCGTCCTTCCAGGTCGGATCCAGCGGGTCTTTGCCGTAGAGTACCGAGGCTCACCACGTCACTGCTTGCCCCGTGTTGCAAAGACGGCAACGTGTGTCGATCAGTCGATGAGAATCGTCACGCGCGGGTTGTCTTTTTCCTCAGGCGCATAGACGGTTTTCACGATCGCTCGGCGCTCCTCGCCAGGGCCCATTTTCGTCAACATGGTTTCGGTCTTCGGATCGAGAAGCCCGATCTGCGCTTGGCGCGCCCCAAACAATCCGAAGAAGCGCGATACCTGCAGGAACACCGCAATTGAAGGGGCGCCAACCTGGTCGGAAGTCCTGCGTATCAAGACCTCGCCCCCGATCGAACAATGCCGACGGATGACGCTAGCGCGACTAGACCCATCAGTGTTGCGGAGGCCGGTATCGACGACTGCAGCGACAATTGCCATGAGATTTGCAGAGGTCAGGTTGACGAGAATGCAGCACGAGCGCCGCAGTTCAATTGTCCACGCTGAGCGACAGCACAATCAACTTCAGAGACGATCGTCCTTCGCTGTTCCCGCATCGCGTTGCGGATGCGCGCGACCTACCTGCGTACAGACTTTCGGTAGCGGGCCGCCCAATCATCGGGTGCTAGGCGCCTCGCTATTGACGCACTTTGGCAATGCCGGTCGGTGGTACACCACTCGGCTGTGGCTCGACTCAGACCTGGACTTCATGCCGCCAGAGGGCCAGAGGAAGCGGCCGTCGCATGGCTTTGCCGCGGAATTCGAACTTGTCGCTCCGACTGTCATGAAGGATCCCGCTGCGGCTCCATTGGCGGCGAGATGGCGCTGCATGGATCCTCCTACGAAGACCCGCGGTCTGTTCTCGCTGGCCGCAAGGCGGCGTAGCGCAAGTTGCGCTGTCTCATCCACTTAGGAAACATTTCAATAGCGATTCAATAGCCGGCCGTTGCTGCCATGCGCGGGGTGCGCGCGCCAAGGCCGTCTGACGTCTAACGTGAAGTGCAGGCCGACCAGGTCATTTCGCTTGAGCAACGTGCTTGAAGCAACGCGCGCAACGTTATGAGCATCTCCTGAAATCGACCCGCATTGGTCAGCGGAGAGCCAGCCGCCCTTTCCCCGGTCAGCCTTCATCCTCGTCGTCATTACTCACAGGACGCTGTTCTTCTTCGGTTTGCGCGGCGCCGATATTCGCCTGTCTATCCGACGAGGTGGATCCTGGGCTCTGAGATTGCTGTCCGAGGGTGCCCGAAGACCCCTGCTGCATCCCACGACCATAGTTGCCGCTAGAGCCTACGCTTGAGGTGCTGCTGCCGGTGGATGGCGGTTGCCCGCTCTCGGCAAGCGAGCCAGACTGCTGACCCTGGCCTTGCTGCTGACCTTGCGGACCTTGCTGCTGGCTTTGTTGCTGGCTTTGCTGATCTTGCTGCTGGCTTATCTGATCCTGCTGTCTTCCTGCCGCTGTTGAACTGCGATCACCGGACTGGCCGGTTGAAGACCCTGGGTTGCTGTTCCCTGATGTCGAATCCATGGCGTTCTCCTCGATGTGGATGGACCGCGCTCTGCAGCGCTCGAGGAATCGGCAACTTGCATGCCCGAGCAATGGCTCGGTGTAGGCGCGTTTGTCATCGATTCGACCGGCCGTCCGTGGGGGTGGGGGGTGGTGTGCGCTGGGTGGTGTGCGTACGCCTGTCGCAGTGGAACTGGCGGCCAATATCGAACGCTCACGAGTTCACGAGTGGCCGCTTCGGCGTACTCCTAACCAGCAGATCGCTATGTCCACTCTGCTTTCGACCGATCGAATCGGTTGCGCAAGGCGGCGTCAGCGCTCTCGACCTTGATCGCTTCTGCGAGGAACGGCGAATTCAAGGCCGTGCGGGACCATTCTTCCGCCAACTCCCGCACCACCTGCAAGCGCTCGAACAGCGATGAGGCGGCCTTGACCTGACCGGTTCGCATCTTGCCCGCCTCTAGGATGGCCGTCGCATCGTCGAGCGGCCCCGTGATGGCCTTCAGGCCTTCCCAGGCCTCTTTCAGGTCCTGCAAGTCTTCCTGACGAATCGGAGTCAGTTTAAGAGCCCACTTCGCAGCCGTGCTTACGGACTTGAGACCCAGGGTCTTGATCGCTTCGGCATCCCGAGCTCGCGAGACCTGTTCCGCCGCACGGTACAACTTGCTTGCTGTCAGCAACACGCCCGCCACTCTGACGTCCGACATGTCAGGTACGTCAACGCTGTGCTCGTAGGTTTGAGCCGTCGTCTTGAGGAATTCGGCGTGGACCTGATCCTCCTCGGTCTCCGCGTCGGCACGCAACTGACGTGCTCTCTCCTTGTCGCGCACCTTCTGCTCTTCGCGCAGCGATTGCATGCGTTGTTCATTGTCTATCGCATCCACCAGCAGACGAGACATTGCCGGCGCCATCTCGCCGAGGATTCCAGCCATCGCCCCCAGAGCAGCATGAGCATCACGTACTTGATCAATCACGAGCGGATGGGAGTCTTGCGTCACCCATGAGCGCAGTCGCTGACGCCGCCTTTCCAACTGGTTGATGATTTCCTTGACGGTACTCGTCATGACTTCGGTCCTCCTAAGTGACACGTAAATGCCGTCTGTGAACCCCACAAGTTGTACAGGGCCTGCAACGCGGGCATCTGTGATCGCTTCCAGATCAACGCCAACAGAGCCAATCGCTAATGTCCGGTGCCAACAGTCATCGGATTTCGAAGCGCGGGCAAGCGGACTCTCCCAGCCGACGACTTCTGCGGGGACGCTATCGAAGGCGGCTTCAAAGTTCGAAGGTGGTGCAGACATGCCGACCGCAGGAGCGTGCCTATCCCTGATCGCGGTGGCGCGGCTCGATGGCTATCACGCAACGGCGGAGGCCGGAGGATTGCTGGAGGGGTCACTAAGGTACCAGGTTGGTCGAATCGAGCAAAAACTGCGCCAACGCTCTTGGGCAGCGTCTCCTTCAGACGGCACCGCCAGCGCGCCGGTTCCGAATCTCGTTGGCCCGAGTCGCCGTCGCTCTTTGGAGAATTGCCGCCGCACTCGGCAGCAGATGAAGGCTCTCGAGTTCGAAGAGGAACTCGGAGGTGGAGGTCACAAGAAATTCGGCGGGCATCCGAACGAGGAAGTTCTGCTCGCGGACATCGCTGTCTTCGAACAACAAGACAGCGCCTTGTTCCTTTTGGGCAAGCACTTTGCACAGCACTTCTGCCGCAGCTTGTGTGCCGCGGCCGGCCGTCTTGGTGCCCGGCCTCGCGGCCGAGAGAGCCAGATACTCCTCGCAGACCTCGGTGCTTGCCACTCGAAGGGCCTCGCCTTCGGTTTCTCGAATCCAGTCGGCCACCTCCTGGGCTCCTGACTTAGCTACGTCTCGAATGACCTCGAAGCGCACCATGTCCGGGATGATGATGGGGAGCTTGGGCGCTAGCAATGCGTCGAGAGCCTTCGCGACACCCAGCGTGATGAGTGGCGCAGAGTCCGTGACGACAAGGTAAAAGGGTTTCACCACCTTGCCGCCTGTCGCAGCATCGAGCAGCGCAACTTGCTCAGGGCTCTTTGCCGGCGTCACGCGCGGCAACCGAAGGTTCTGTTTGGCGAGCGCATCGAGCAGGTCACCGAAGGCCACACCCGTCTCGGCGGCTATTTCTTTCCAGGTGATTCTGCCGGCTGCATACAACTCTGCGAGCTCTGCCACTCGAGATCGCTCGAGAGCGCTCTGACGATGGCCCGACGCAGATAGGACAGCAACCTGGCGGCCGTTGCGTGTGATGTCGACCGGGCCGTTAGTTGCTAGCGTAGTCAAGAGCTCGCCAAGGCTGGCTTTGGCTTGCGAAGAGGTGAGGGAGCGCGGGGGCTGCATCGCTCCAATATAGTCACCTTGGTCAATTTGGTCACCTCGGCCGGATTGAACGGCTTGGATCTCGTAGCTCCCACCAGGGAGCCTTCGCAAGTGTGAGGGTCGGCGGGCTGCACCAGAGCGGGCTTCGACAGGCCTCAGTGTAGGACCGGATACAGCGCCCGCCGGCCTCTGCT
>Ga0070672_100001960_pt1 | contig 12906 bp, 12 predicted proteins | sample KBSM13metaG_FD_66151 | JGI IMG/M metagenome (GOLD analysis project Ga0070672, IMG submission 66151) | Miscanthus rhizosphere microbial communities from Kellogg Biological Station, Michigan, USA - KBS M1-3 metaG | ecosystem: Host-associated > Plants > Roots > Rhizosphere > Soil ... | reverse complement strand
TGCCGCTCGGCAAGCTGCAGGTCACCGATGCGGCGCTGCGCTTCGCGGACGGCGACCGCAGCGAGGGGCTCGCACGCGCTTGTTCGGCAGCCGCGGCGTGGCGGCGCTTTGCCACGCATTCGGACAGCCTCATCGTGCAACTGCTCGGCGCGGCGAACTACCACGGCGCGGCGGACCTGTTCGCCGACATGCTCGCCGAAACACCCGCCGACGCCGCCCTCCCGGACGATTGCGCGCGCGCGTTCGCGCCGGTCGCCGAAGCCGAACTCGGCCTGTGCGATGCGATGAAGACCGAGTACCGGGTGGGCGCCCGGCGATGGGCGCAGGTCCTGATCGATTCGGACAACCATCGCGGCTCGACGTTCGTCCACTACCCGCTGCTCTTCAACGAACGCGCGACGAACGCCATGCGTTCGGTCACGCTCGCGAGTTGGTGCACGGACGATCCGGACGTGCAGGCCGAAGCCGCGCGCATGCGGGCGTCGCCCTGGTGGCGCAACGGCGGCGTCACCGGCGTGCTGTTCAACCTGGCCGGCAGCATGTGGGCGGGCACCGAGACCGGCGGCGAAATCCCCGGCTACCAGCAGCGCGTGCGCGACCTGCGCGTGATGGACCAGCTGGTCGCGACGGCGCTCGAACTGCGCAAGGCCGCGGCGTCGGCGAAGGGATCCGGCGACGGCGCGGTCCCCGCGCCATCGGCATCGGCGCTGCCCGCGGGCATCACCTGGGACGCCGGCCAGCGCATGCTGGTGGCGAAGCGCGGGTACCACGGAACCGACCTTCCAGTGACGTTTGCGATTCCGCTGGCGGCTTCGCGCTTGCAGTGAGTCAAGGGCGGCGTTGGATTCTGCTTGAAAGCTTGGGGCACTGGTTTGGACGAAGACCGGTTTCGACCCAAAGCTGTCATCCGTTCGTCGTGTGTACCGAGCCCACGGCGCGACCAGATGCACGCCAGTTACTTGCACAGCCGTTTTAACTTCGTCAGATCACCAGCAGCGTCGAAGTGGCAGAAGCATAGAGCCGACCCGAGGCATCGATCAGCTTGGCCTCGGCAAACGCCACGCGCCGCCCCATCGTGAGGACGCGGCCTTCGGCGCGCAGCGCACCGGTCTGGCTCGTCAACGCCTTGTGGTAGGCGACCTTGAGCTCCAGGGTGGTGTAGGACTGCCCGGCGTCCAGGCTGGAATGAACCGCGCATCCGCAGGCGGAATCGAGCAACGTTGCGGCGTAGCCACCGTGCACCATGCCGATCGGATTGTAGGCATGCCGCCCCGGCGTGCCTTCGAACACGGCCACGCCGGCGTGTACTTCGGCCAGGCGGAAGTCGAGCGACTCGGCAATTCCCGGACGTTGCCCTGAGGCCATCAGCGCACGCAGTTGCTCCAGCCCCGTGAGTTCCTTCTTGCCCGCTTGGCTCATGACATCCTCAATCAGACTCATTGCAGTTCTCCTGTGTGGCGATGCGTCACTTCAAGTTGATCACGATCTTGCCCTTGGCACGCCCCGTCTCCAGGTAGTCCATCGCTTCGTTGACCGCCGGGAACGGGAAGACCCGATCCACGACAGGCTTGACGACGCCCGATTCGATGAGCGCGCCGATCTTGCCCAGCTGCCCGCCGTCGGCCCGCATGAAAACGAAGGCGTAGCTGACGCCGTGCCGCCTGGCCTTGCGCCGAATGCCGAAGCTCAACAGGCGCATGACCTGTTGCAGGGGCCAGCTCAACCCGTTGTCCCTGGCGAAGGCGACATCCGGAGGGCCGGAGATGGAGATGAGTTTCCCGCCGGGCTTGAGCACGTCGAGGGACTTTTCCAGGGTGTCCTTGTCCAGGCTGTTGAGCACCACGTCGTAGCCGCTCAGCACCTTCGAGAAATCCTCTTTCCTGTAGTCGATGACGACATCCGCGCCAAGACGCCTGACCAGATCGATATTCGCCGTGCTGGTCGTCGTCGCCACTGTGGCGCCGAGGTGCTTGGCCAACTGGATGGCGAACGTTCCCACGCCTCCCGAGCCGGCGTGGATCAGGACTTTCTGCCCCTTCTTGAGTTCGGCGCGTTCGGCCAGCACCTGCCACGCGGTCAGGCCCACGAGTGGGATGGAGGCCGCCTCGCCCATGCTCAGGTTCCGGGGCTTCAACGCGACATCGGACTCGTCGATGGCGATGAACTCGGCAAAGGTCCCGATCCGGTCCTTGGCGGGCCGTGCATAGACTTCATCACCAGGCTTGAACGAGCGGACCTTCGATCCGACGCGGACAACGACCCCGGCCACGTCGTTGCCCAGGATCAGCGGCAGGCGATAGGGCAGGATCAGCTTGAATTCGCCATCGCGGATCTTGGCGTCCAGCAGGTTCAACGCGGCCGCGTGGACGGCGACCAGGACATCGCGGTCGCGCACTTCCGGTTCCGGCATGTCGCCGAGGCGGAGGGCGCCTTTTTTCCTGTAGCGATCGACGATGAACGCCTTCATCACTGCATCTCCGCGTGGATGAATTGGAGGGTCTTGGCCACGACGGCCTACTTTTCAAGGACCGCGGCGGGCGGCCGCATTACTCCTGGAGCGTCGAGTCGCAGGTCCTTGCGAATGCCCGCGTCCACCAGACGGGCCGGGGCGAACCGGCGCAGCAGGCGCAGGCGATGGGCGAGCCCGCCGGCCGTGTAGCGGAGTTTCGGACTTCCGGCCATGGCCGCTTGCAGCACGACGTCGGCAACCACGGTCGGCTCGTCGGCCGCTGCCATCACCTTCGTTATCACCTTTTCCACCAGCGCGCGCACGTCGCGATACGCATCCAGTTTCGAATCGGGGGCCATGAAGTTCGCGTCGAACTTCGTCCTCGTATACGCCGGCTCGATCACCGCGACGCGGATGCCCATGGTGCGCAACTCGTGGTCGAGCGATTCCGAATAACCCTCGACGGCGTGCTTGGTGGCCGAGTAGAGCGCCCCGTAGGGCATCGGCAGGAATCCAAGCACCGAGCCGATGTTGATGATGCGACCGCTTCCCTGGCGTCGCATGTGCGGCACGACCGCGCGGGTCATGCGCACCAGGCCGAAGAAGTTGGCGTCGAAGATCGCCTTGGCCTGCTCGATCGAGCTCTCCTCCGCCGCGGCGGGCGCAACGCCGACGCCGGCATTGTTCACGAGCAGGTCGATGCGGCCTTCCCGTCGGAGGAGTTCCTTCACGGCTGCGTCGACCGATGCATCGCTGGTCACGTCGAGCGCCAGCATCTCGAACGACCGTTGGCCCTTCGGGATGCCCTGTCGGCTGGTGCCATAGACCTTGTAGCCGGCCTTGGCGAGCCGCTGCGCGGTGGCTTCGCCGATGCCCGACGAAGCGCCTGTAACGAGGGCGATGGAGTCCTTGATGTTCATGGCAGTGCCTTCAGTTGGAGGGGATTTCATGTAGTGAATATGATATGCGTCATATTCAAGGTCGAGCGCGCGGACCTGCGGTTCCATGCGGGTGTCAGTCCAGGATCGGAACGAGATGCTTCAACGCCGCTTCGCGCAGGCCGTCGGAAAGCCGGGGCTCGTCGACGGCTCGGGCCAGTACCAGCGCACCCACCATCGTCGCGACGGTGAGCAGGGCGCGCTCGTGTGCGCCGGGTTGCCCCCAATCGGGCGACTGGCGGGCCACCATGTCGATCATTTCCTTGATGCGGCGCGTGGCGACGCGCCTTACCTCGGGCGCCTGGCGCGGGATCTCCGACCCCAGCGCGGCCGTTGCACAGCCGGTCTCGATGGCTTCCAGGTGTTCCTTCGAAAGGTAGGCCTGGATCATGGCCGGCAGCGCCTGCTGCGGGGGCGAGTTGGCGGCGATGCGTTCCATCATCGCCACGCTTTCACTGCCGGCCCGATCGACGGCCTCTGCGAGCATCGCCTCGCGCGAGGGGAAATGGGCGTAGAAGCCGCCGTGCGTCAGTCCGGCGTCCTTCATGATGTCCGCGACGCCGGTGCCGTTGTAGCCGCTGCGCCGGATGGCGCGCGCCGCCGCATCGACGATGCGATCGTGTGTCGCTTCCTTGGATCTGCTGGTTGTTCGTTTCATATGATGTGCATCATATGATATTTCGGCGCGCGGTGCAAGCGATTTCTTTGCCCCAGGTTGCCCATTCCAGACGGGGTGCTTATGCGGGCCGCTGATGTCCGCTCTTGGCCGAAAGCAGACATACCCCTCAAGCCAGTTCCTCGCGCGCGACCTCCGGCTGCCGTATCGACGGCAAATGCACCCAGCTGTCGCCCTCGCGCAGCCGCGCGTTGTATTCGCAGAACGAGACCGGGCGTCCCTGCGTGTCGAGGATGTGGTGGCAGCAGTTCGAGACGCGGTCCTGGTCGTAGCTGAAGCGGTCCATGAAGGGCTTGATCGCGATGCCGAACACGTCCTGCGGGCGGATCAGGTTGCGACCGATCCTCGCGAGCGCGCGCGATGCAAGCGTTCCCTTCGTGCCGACGACGCCGCGCATCTCGTCCTTGCTGAGCAGGGTCTTGTAGGCGACCTCGTTCATGACCGCGTCGAGGTCGACGTGGCGCGCGATGTTGCGCACGATCCCGAAGCGCCGCGCGAACAGCGTGACCCAGCCGCAGTTCGGATGGCTGCACGGGATCGGCAGGAAGTCGGCTTCGGTCGTCTTGCCCGCCAGGCCCGCGACGACGCCTTTCACGCAATCGCTGAGCGTGAGGCGGTCGTTCGCGTCGGGTTCGAGTTCGTAGCGCCCGGAGAAGAACGCGGGCTGCATCGCGACCAGCCGCACGTTGCGGTGCTTCAGCCCCTGCTTCACGACCCAGGCGATGTCGGCCTCGCTGACGCCGCGCGTGAGGGTCATGGTGAGCTGCATCGCGATGCCGGCCCGGTCGAGCTTGCCGATCAGCCGCTCGCGCACGCGCTGCGGCTTCGCCTTGCGCAGCGGCGCGTTCGCGACCTCGTCGCGGCCGTCGAACTGCAGCAGGACGAGCACGCGTTCGCGCAGCGGCGCGAGCTTCTCCACGAAGCCGGGCTTGTCGAACAGCAGGCCGTTGGTCGGCAGGTAGACCTTGCCGACCGCGTCCTGCGCGCACAGCCAGCGCAGGATGTCCCAGAACTGCGGGTGCAGGCTGGCCTCGCCGCCGGTGACCTGCACCGAATCGAGCCGCCCCTTGCGGCGCGCGAGTTCGATCAGGTGCGCCTTGAAGTCCTCGAACGGCAGGATGCGGTCGCCCTTCGAATCCGAGTAGCAGACGCGGCAGGCGAGGTTGCAGGCGTTGGTGATCTCCACGAGCACGGTGCAGGTCTTGTTGCCGAGCTGGTCGGAGAAGTCCTGCATCGCGTCCGAGGGCGACGACGGTCCGCAGGTCTGTCCCGGCCCGCAGCACGCGCCCTTGAACTCGGGGATGTCCTGCCGCGCGATCTGCGAATACGCGCGGCCCCAGCGGTCCTTGCTCGACACGCGGTAGTAGGCCGGATCGTTCTCGATGACGGCCACCGCGGCGCCGTGCAGCGCGCAGTCCTTGACGATCCACACGCGGCCCGCGCGCTGCACGACCGCTGCCGGCACGTGCGCGAGGCACAGCGCGCACAGGCTGAGCGTGGTCTTGACGAGGACGTCGGAGGCAGGCAGCGCGAAGCGCTCGCGCACCTGCGGTTCGGACAGTGCGCGCAACGGACCGGCGATGCGTTCGAGGCGCTCGTCGAACGACGCGCCCGCCGCGTGCTCCACGACGAAAGGAATGGCGATGGGCTTACGCAAGGGCCAGCACTCCCTTCATCGCGAACGCGCAGGCGCGGTAGAAACCGCGGCGTGCGCCCGGCCAGTGCGGACGCTCGGTGGCGAGCAGCCGGCGCAACTGGCTCGACGAGAAATCCAGGTTCGCGCGCTTCTCGGCGCGGCGGTGGGTCGCGAGGATGGCCTGCGCGCGCTGCGCCGGCACCAAGTCGAACACGGCTTCATGGGTGTAGCTCACGTGGCGGTTCTCGTCGGCGAGCACGGCGGCGACCGCCTTGCCGGGGTAGTCGGAATTCGCCTGCGCGCAGGCATCAAAGTGCATGTCGAGCGAGTGGGCGACGCGTTTTTCGAGGAAGTGCGCGTGCGCCATGAAGTTCGCAAGGCGCTCGCGCTTGCGGTCGCGGTCCATCGTCGCGTCGGCGCGCCATGGCTCGGGCGTGTGGACGCGGATCACGTGGTTGAAGATGCACGGCGGCGGCAGGTCGATGACCTCGACCCCGAGCTTGTGGATGGCCTTGGTGTACAGCAGCACGTGCTTGTCCTCGTCCTGCCAGTGCCGGCGCATCTTCGCGGCGAGCTCCGGGCATTCGACGTGGTCGGTCTGGAAGTAGTCGTCGACCGCGTGCGGATACGCCTCGCCCGACAGGTAGAGGTTGAGCACGCGCGCGTGCAGCACCGGGTCGGCGACGACGTCGCGGTGCAGGCGGCGCTTGATCGCGTCGATGAGGTTCACTTGTGCACCAGCAGGAAGCAGGTGCCCAGCAGCAGCCCGAACAGCACGAGCGCGCCGAGGGCCATGACACCGAGGGCCTTCAGGAGGCTCACCCAGATGCTCTCGCGCGGCGGCGGCGGACGGACCGAGTGCTGAAAGGCGGGCTTCGCGTCGGGAACCGGAGGCGGCGGCGGAGCGCGCCCTTCGTCCTCGCGGTCATCGGGATCGGTCGGGTTCATGGCATGTCCGGTTGCGCGGCGGAAGCGTCCCAGGCCGGCCGTTCGCGCCGCAGGTAGAGCGCGGCGGCGCCGGCCAGCACCATCATCATCGAAAACCACTGGTAGGCCGACAGCCCGTCGAACACCTTCGGCGTGACGCGCAGGAATTCGGTAAGGAAGCGGAACACGCCGTAGGCAACCAGGTAAAGCGCGAACAGCCGTCCCGGAAGCCGTTTCCTGCGGAACAGGACGATGAGCGCGGCGCCGCACGCCAGGTGGAACGCCATCTCCACCAGCGGCGCCGGGAAGCGCGACACGCCGTCGACGCCCACCAGCGCGAACGGCCCGGTCATCGGAATGCCGAGGCAACAGCCCGACATCCAGCAGCCCAGGCGGCCGGTCGCGATCGAGAACGGGAGCACGATCGCGAAGCGGTCGTTCGGCGGCAGGCGGTAGCCGAGCAGCGGCTTGAGCCCTTCGGCGACGAGGAAACCAAACAGCAGCGCGCCGACGATCGAGCGGCCGGACACGAGCAGGTCGAACCAGTCGTGGAAGGGCAGGACGGGCCAGCCCGAATCGCCCATCAGCACGACGAACTTCGCGCCGAGCAGCGCGCCGAGCAGGGTCACGATCTGCAATCGGACGTAGGCGCGGCGTTCGGGCGCCGCGTACTGCGCGGTCGGGCGAAACACGAGGAACAGCGCGATCCCCAGCAGCACCATGCCGGCGTAGGCCGCGTGCAGGTTCAGTTCCATGCGAGTGCCCCGCGCCAGCAGGCCACGCCGAGGAATCCCGCGAGACAGGCGTAGGCGGCGAGATGGATGCGCCGTTCGCGTGCGTCGAGCGGTCCGTGGAAGCCGAACGCGTCCCATGCGGTCGCCGCGACGAACACGGCGATCGCGACCGCCGCGACGAGCGGCCGTCCCGCGAACAGCGCCGCCACCATCAGCACGCCATCGAGCGCGAGAACGGCGTGCAGGATCTTCTCGACCTTCGGCACCCGCCGCGCCTTCTCGTGCAACCAGCCGTCGTAGCCGGCCAGCGCCAGGTAGGGTACGAGCGCGGCGGCCATGATCTGCCTGTCGGTCGGGCTCAGCATGGGCGATCGCCCTGGTTCATCGCGTGGTGGCTGCCGTGCCCGCCAACGCCGCGGGCGCGCGGGTGGAGGCGACCGGTTCGAACAGCGCCCGGCAGAGCCGGTGCAGCGGCCAGCCGATCACGACCACGAGCACGCCGAGGATTTCGAGTGCGCGCAGCGGCGGCGCGGCGGCCGGCGTGGCCGCGCCGGGCGCGTGCCAGACGTAGTCGATGTTCTCGGCAGGCGGCGCCGCCATCAGGCCGAGCGCGAGCGCGCCGAACACCAGGGCGCCCTGCAGCCACGGCGCGCGGCGGTCGTAACCGTGCCGGCGCAGCGCGTAATACAGCAGCGGCGGCCAGGCGAGGTGGTAGAGCGAGAGCGCGCGCGTGAGCGCGGGGATCGACGCATCCCACATGTAGGCCGTGCCGCCGTGCAGGAAATGCCCGTTCAGCAGCCGCGTGCCCGCGTCGGCGATCCACAGCAGGGCGATGCCCGGCGCGATCAGCGCCTGCGACGAGATCATCAGCTGGTTGCCCGCGATCAGACCGAGCGCGGTGACGAGCACGCCGAGGTTGCACAGGAAGAGGAAATGCCAGGCGCCGTAGGTCGCCGCATAGGCGGGCACGTAGACGCAAAGCCACGCGACCGCCGCGACGCGCAGGACCGGATAGGCGGGCGCCTGCGCCTGCGTCGCTGCTCCGGTCTGCATCGGCTGCGCCATGGTCGATCCCGATTTCCCCAACCGAAGGATAGTGCAGGGACGTCCCACATGCCTGCGCGTCGCGCGGGTAGCGGTCCACGCGACCCGGGGTCGCGCCGCCGTCGCCGCTTCGCCAAGGCACCGACGGTTCCCGACGAGGTGCGCATCGACGAAAATAGGTCGAGCCCGGACTTCACCATGACGCCCACCCTGCAGCCCAGAGACCTCGTCGCGCTGGCGATCCCCACGACTTACGTCGTGATGGTCGCGATCGAGCAGTTCGGCACCGGCCGGCGCTGGCCCGCGATGCGCCACTGGCAGCTCACCGGCGGCGCCTGTTTCGTGATGCTCGGGATGATCAACGCGGCGACCGGCGCGCTGGCCGCGCGCTGGCTGCCCGCCGCGCACCTGTTCGACGGCGCGCGGCTCGGCGTGGCCGGCGGCACCGTCGCCGGCTACGCGCTGCTGTCGCTCGGCAACGCGCTGATGCACCGCGCCTACCACCGCTGGGACTGGCTGTGGCGGCACGTGCACCGCTTCCACCATGCGCCGGTGCGGCTGGACGTGGCTGGCGTGATGGTCCAGACCCCGTGGGAAGGCCTCGGCGACGCGCTGCTGTTCGTCGCCGTGACCGTGTTCGTGCTCGGCCTCGATCCGCTCGCGGCGATGCTGGTCGCGTGGATCGGCGCGTTCTACGGCATGTTCCAGCACTTCAACGTCCGCACGCCGCGCTGGCTCGGCTGGTTCATCCAGCGCCCCGAGGCGCACAGCCTGCACCACCAGCGCGGCGTGCACGCGTGGAACTACAGCGACCTGCCGCTGTGGGACCTGCTCGCGGGAACGTTCCGCAACCCGGCGGATTTCATCGACGGCGAGCTCGGCTTCACCGATCCGGCGCGAAGGGCGGCGGAGTAGACTGGCGACCGAGCACATCGCTTCGAGGCTCCCGCAGCCGTCCCGGTCCCAACGCATCGATGCCATCCGAAAGCAAAACGCCGTTCCGTCCCGCCCGGTATCGAAGCCTTCGTCCTGCCTGGCGCGGCGTGCTCGCCGCCGCCTGCCTGCTCGCGCTCGCGCCGGCCGCGCCTGCGGGAACGCTGTACAAGTGCATCGGCGACGAGGGCGTCGCGAGCTACGTCAGCCAGCGCGTCAAGGGCGCGTCGTGCGTGGTCGTCACCCACTACGTCTCCGAGGCGCCGGCTCGGCCGCAGGCCGTGGATCCGGCAGGCGACCCGCCCGGCGCATCGGCCGCCGCGAATCCGGTCGCGGGCGACAGGACGCGCGCGGCGGTTCCGTCCTACGGCGAGCCTTCGCGCAGTGTCGTCCTTTCCGGCCACGTCGAGGACTTCGGTGACCCGAACGGCGCCGCCGTCGCCGCGCGGATCCGCGATCCCGGCAGCGGTTTCCGCTACGTGCAGATCGGCGATTCGCACACCGCCGGCGACTACCTGACCGACGCCCTTCGCGTGCGGCTGCAGGCGCGGCTCGGCGACGGCGGCGTGGGCTGGGCGATGCCGATGCGCGTGCCGGGGCAGCGGCTGGCGCGCGTGAACTACGACGTCGAGGGCTGGCAACTGGTCAGCAGCCGCACCTCGGGTCCGTCCGATTACCCGTTTGGCGGCCTCATCGCTCAGGTCGCGAGCGACCAGGCGGTGCTCACGGTCAAGCCCAAGCAAGGCAATCCGCTGCAGGCGATCACCGCGATCATCCGGCAGGGGCCGCGCGATGCCCCGCTGGTGGTCAGCGATGCCGACGGACGCCAGCAGCTCGTTGCCAGCCCCGTGTCCGATGGCCGCTGGCACGCCATCCGTTTCGAAGGCCGGCTGCCACTGACCGTGCTGGCGCAGCACAGCCGCGACACCGCGATCGGCGGCTGGTGGCTGAGCGCGCCGCGGGCGGGCGCGATCGTTTCGGCGGTCGGCATCAACGGTTCCGAGCAGTCGCAGTGGAGCCGCTGGCGCGAGGACTGGATGGCCGACCTCGAACCCGCGCAGCCCGACGTCATCGCCATCGCGTACGGCACCAACGAGGCCTTCAGCCGTACGCTCGACGCGGGCGCCGTGCGCGGCGACCTCGAAGCGGCGATCGACCGCCTGCGGCAACGCTTTCCGCACGCCGCGATCCTGATCCTCGGCGCGCCCGAAGCGCTGACGGGGCAGGACGGCCGCTGCGGCGTGCGCGCGCCGGGGCTGGATGCGGTCCAGCGCATGCAGCGCGAGGTCGCCGCGAACCGGCGGACGCTCTACTGGGACTGGCAGCAGGCGATGGGCGGCAGCTGCTCGATGAAGCGCTGGATCAGCCGTGGCCTCGGCCGCGGCGACGGCGTGCATTTCTCGGCCGCCGGCTACGAACAGCTCGGCGATGACCTGTACGCGGGACTCGACGGCCTCGCGCGGCGCCTGGGCGGGCCAGGCGACGCTTCCTCTTCCTCCGCATCGCGTTCCGGCAAGTAGCCCGTCCTACTGCGACGTGCCCGCCCGGTCCGCGGGCAAGCCGTTCTTCGCGAGCCAGGCCATGTGCCGCTTGCGCGTCGCCTTGCTGTAGATGCCGTCCGGCGCCGCGCCGAGGAGGACCTGCAGGTCGCTGACGACCTGGCCGCGCTCGCCGAGATGGAAGGACTGGGCGATCACGCTCTCGGGCGTGTAGACCGTTGCCTTGCCATCGGCGGACCTCGCTTCCGGCGGCGGCAGCGCGGCTACGCAGCGCCAGCGCGCGAAGCCGACCGGCCTGACGAGGGAACCGTCGGGGTGCGTCCAGCCCTGGCTGGAAATCCGGTTGGCGACTTCGATCTGCTGGGCCGGCGTGGCTTCGGCCGGCGTCTTCGCGAATTCCACGCCGCCCCAGGTGTTCCAGTCCTCCTGGGTGATGGCCAGGCCGCCCGAATGCGTTCCGGTGCGGCTCCACTTCGCATCGGTCTCGCACAGCGCCATCTTCTGCCAGTACTTGTCGGGCGGGGCCGGCCGCGCGGCGAGGACCAGGGTCGGCGACGCGTCGCCGGCGACCGTCGCGTAGTCGCGCGTCGGATCGATCGAGCCGCGGCTGGCCGTGCGCGACGCATCGGGCACGAGGTGGGCGCTGCGCATGATGCTGGCGAGGAAGGCGCGCTGGCCGCGGTCGGTCAGGTGCACGCCGTCGGAGACGAAGAAGTCCGGCTGGCCTTCGGAAACGTCGCTCCAGCGCACGACCACCACGTTCGGAAAGTCCGGCGCGACCTTGTCGATCATCTCGTTGTTGGCTTCCATCCAGCGCCGCGGCACGTGGGTGTTGACGAGGACGACGCGCTCGCAGTCCTTGAGGGCGGACAGGATCTGGCGCAGCTGGTCCTCGTAGACGTAGCCGTTGGTGCCCAGGTGGACGAGGACCACGGGCCGCAGCGCCTTGGCGTCATGCAGCGCCTTGACCTGAGCCAGCACGTCGGCGGCCTGCCAGCCGACCTGCGCGTGGAGGTCGGCGTCGTGCATCGTGACCTGGAGCAGCGCGCTCGATCCGAGCAGCACCGAATCGCCGACCGCGGTGAGCTCGTCGCCCGAATACGTCTCGAACGGGGCCGCATCGGGTTGCGCGGGCGCGGCGAGCGTGAGGTCGGGCTGGAGCGTTCCCACCGGGAGGTCGAGGCTGACCGGTTGCAGCGGCTGGCGATCGACGACGCGCTCGAGCGGGGTGGGGGTGTCGCTGCGGGCGGGCGTGGGGTCGAGGTGGAGGGCCTCGCGCACGTCGCGCGCCGGCGAGGCCTGGGTCGGGGCCTGCCAGAGCACGGTGGCCGACGCACCGAAGGCGATCAGCACGGCCATCGCGAATCCGGCCGCGCGCAGGCGCAGGGTGCGGCGCGCGCTCGCCGAGCGCCAGTCGTTCCACATGCGTTCGATCGCGCCACGGCGGATCGGCATCTCGACGTAGCGGTACGACAGCGCGGCGATGCCGAACGTGAGCGCGAGGCGCAGGAGCAGGATCGTGGCCGGGCCGGCGAAGCGCAGGTCGATCTCCGGGCGCGTGAGCATGAAGATCGGCCAGTGCCACAGGTAGATGCCGTAGGAGCGGTGGCCGATCCAGCGCATTGGCTTGCAGTCGAGCCAGCGGCCGAGCGCGAGGCCCGGGTGCGAGGCGGTCGCGATCAGCACGACGCCGGCCGCGTCGGCGAGCAGCAGGCCCCACGGATACAGGCCGGGGTTCTCCTCGCCAAGCCGCGCGAACAGCGCAACCAGAAGGGCCAATGCGAGCGCACCGGCCGACAGGCCGAGCGCGCGCGGCGCGCCACGCAACGTGCGCGCGGCGAGCGTGGGCTGCCAGGCGAGGCCGAGGGCGGAACCGAACAGCAGGGCGAAACCGTGGGTATCGGTGCCGAAGTACAGGCGCGAGGGGTCGCCGTGGCCCGGGTAACCCATCTTCGCCGCGAGCACGGCCATCCAGACCGCGGACACGATCGCGAGCAGGCCCGCGAAGACCGCCATCGCGCGCCGGCCGGCCAGCTTCAGGCCGACCGGAACCACGATCGCCCACGCGAT
>Ga0070672_100001957_pt1 | contig 12920 bp, 19 predicted proteins | sample KBSM13metaG_FD_66151 | JGI IMG/M metagenome (GOLD analysis project Ga0070672, IMG submission 66151) | Miscanthus rhizosphere microbial communities from Kellogg Biological Station, Michigan, USA - KBS M1-3 metaG | ecosystem: Host-associated > Plants > Roots > Rhizosphere > Soil ... | reverse complement strand
GCGCAGCGGCGGGTGATGCCGTCGACCGTGCCGGTGATCGAGGGCGACGAGCTGAAGCCGCGGTCGCTGGTGCTGCGCGCGTTCGTGGTCGCCGACGGCGTCGACGGGTACGAGACCATGCCGGGCGCGCTGGCCGTGGTGGGCGGCGCGGCGGACGAGATCGACATCTCGATCGCGCGCGGCGCCCGCAGCAAGGACACCTGGGTGATCAGCGAGGGCGAGGTCAGCGAGTTCTCGCTGCTGCGTCCGCCCGCGCAGCCCGTGGCGCTCACGCGGGGCGGCGGCGATCTGCCCAGCCGCGTGGCCGACAACTTCTTCTGGCTGGGCCGCTACGCGGAGCGCGCCGAGTCGATCGCACGCCTCGCGCGCGTGATCTGCCATCGGCTGGCGGATCGCGGGCGGCGCGCGTTCGCGGCGGACTTCGCGCCGCTGGTCGCGGCGCTGCGCACGCAAAGCCGGGTGGCGGCGGGCCGGGCGGACGGCAACGGCACGCCCCGCAAGGGCGGCGAGCCGGAGCGCGCGGTGCGCGAGTCGCTGTTCGACACCACCCACGACGGGACGCTGTATGCGACGGCGCGATCGATCGAGCGCGTGGCGCGTTCGATCCGCGATCGGCTGTCGATGGACAGCTGGTCGGTGGTGGTCGGGCTGCAGCACGAGGTCGAGGACGGCGAGCGCGCGGGCGCGAACGAGCGGCTGCTGACGCTGGCGGCGCGCCTCGATCGGGTCGTGATGATCCTGACCGCGCTGGCGGGCTTCTCGTCGGAGAGCGTGACGCGCGAAGCGGCGTGGCGCTTCCTGGACATGGGCCGGCGGCTGGAGCGGGCGCTGAACACCGCGCTGCTCGTCGAGCAGACGCTGGGCGCCGTCCGGCCCGACGAGACGCCGATGCTGGAGGCGCTGCTGGACGCGGCCGACAGCGCCATGACCTACCGCCGCCGCTACCGCGCGACGTTGCAGGTGGCGCCGGTCGTCGATCTGCTGGCCGCCGACGAAGGGAACCCGCGCTCGATCCTGTTTCAGCTGGCGGCGCTGGCCGAGCACATCGCCGCGCTGCCGCGCGATCCGGCACTGGCGCGCCGCAGCCCCGAGGAGCGGATCGCGTTCGAGGCGCTGTCCGCGTTCCGCCTTGTGGACGTCGACGTGGTGTGCGCCGCCGACGGCGACGGACGCCCCGCGCTGCGCGAGCTGTGCACCGGCCTGGTCGCCAGCATGCAACGCCTGTCCGACGCCCTCTCCGGTAGCTACCTCGCCCCCGCCACCGTCTCTCGCTCCCTCGCCTCCCCAGGCCCAGCGACATGATCACCCGGCTGCAGATCAGATCTGTCTCTTACTCCCTCGCCCCGCGAAGCGGGGAGAGGGTAGGGGAGAGGGGTCCGGCGACATGAAGTACCGCGTCCGCCACGTGACCGAATACATGTACAGCGAGGCCGTGACGACGTCGCACCACGAGCTGCACCTCCTCCCGCGCGCGACGCCCGGGCAGACGGTCGCCGACGAATCGCTGACCATCTCGCCCGATCCCGCGCTGCGCCGCGATCGCCTCGACTGGTTCGGGAACCCGGCGACCCACCTGGCGATCCATTCGCGGCACACGCGCCTGGCCGTGACCTCGACGTTCGTCGTCGACGTCGACCGCGCGCCCGTGCCCGACGACGCGGGAACCTGGGAGGCCGCGCGCGACTGGGTGCGCGGCGCCGCCGACGCCGAGGCCCGCGAGACGCTCGACATGGCGTTGCCGTCCGCGCGCGCGGTCCCGTCGGCCGCGGCGCGCGCGTTCGCCGAGCCGTCGTTCGCCCCCGGCCGCCCGCTCGCCGAGGCCGCGCGCGACCTGATGCACCGGATTCACACGGAGTTCACCTACGATCCCGTGGCCACCGACGTCGCGACGTCCGTCGACGAGGTGCTGCGCGGCCGCCGCGGCGTCTGCCAGGACTTCGCGCACGTCCAGCTCGCCTGCCTGCGCGCCTTCGGTCTCGCCGCCCGCTACGTGAGCGGCTACCTGGTCACGCACCACGCGCCCGACGAGAAGACGCTGATCGGGGCGGATGCTTCGCACGCCTGGGTGTCGGTGCGGTTACCCGGCGGCGCGTGGCTCGACCTCGATCCCACCAACGACGTCGTCCCCACCGACCGCCACATCGCGATCGCCGTCGGCCGCGACTTTGGCGACGTCACGCCCATGCGCGGCGTGCTGCTGGGGGGAGGGCGGCACGAGCTGATCGTCGGGGTGGACGTGTCGCCGGTGGAGGGGTAGGCGAACCTCGGGCCGCCTGCGCCGAGCGCCGCCCAACTGGCCGTTGCAGTCGGACGGGCGCCTCGGTCGCTGCGCTCCCTCGTGCTCCCGCCGCTGAACGGCAGTATCGTTAGCCAGACATGGAGCAGAGTGGCCCAGGACCGTCGATGCTCACGCTTCTCGGGCTGATCGAGAGACGCCCGGGGATGTATCTCGGGAAGGAAGGAGAAGATCCAGATCGTCGACTCAGCGCGCTCGAACTGTACATTGCGGGCTACGCTGGTGCCGTCCACGCACATCGATTGCGCGATTCAGGGTTCGACCAGTGGATTTCTTTTTCCGATCATCTCAAGACGCGGTTCGAGTGGAATCTCCGCGAGGGACCGATTCGCGCGATTCGCGGTGCCTCATCGAGCGAGAGTGAAGCCTGGGCCAGGTTTTGGTCGCTGCTTCACGAGTTCGTGCACTTCGGGTTCGATGCTGGCTAACCCGCCGTTGCAGGCGGACGGGCGCGTCGGTCGCTTCGCTCCCTCGTGCGTCCGCCGCTGAACGCCAGTATCGTTAGCCAGTCCGCAAGCGCCCGATTGATGGGTCTCCCAGCGGAGTCCAGTATTCGCCGATGGATCTCGACATTTTGCGGCAGATGCACGCCCGCGCGGTGAGCAGCCTCGCGAGCTTCAAGGGTTCATCCGTCGCGTCGGATCGCGAGCGGATGACGAGCCCATCGAAGTTCGACATCTTGGGCGGCTATTTGAGGGACATCGGGCGCGCCCTTTCGGGAGAGATCTCGGTTACCGATCTCCACTTCGTTGATGATGCGTGCGACATGCGCGGGTTGTACTGGGACACGCCGGCAACGCTGTTGGAACGCCAAGCACTTGACGATTCTGCCGCACTATTCTTGCGTCTTCGCGATGAGCTGGCTAACCGGCGTTGAACCCGACGGCCGCTTGCGCTGCCGCGGGTTAACGCCATATCGTTAGTCGGACACTCGACACACGAGCCCGTGGATGAAACGTCGGAGAGCGCTTCTTCTCGCAGGGACGCTGGTCCTCATCGCAAGTGGCGTCTGGTGGGCTCGTGCGCGACTGATCGGGCGCACCATTCTCCGCGCCCGTGGCTCTGCACACGAGGCCCAGATAGTGGTGACTCGATCTCCTTTTCCGTTCTGCTGGATGTTCTGCGACCAGGCCTACGTCCAGATTGATAGCCTGAGTGGCAGGTTGTGGCATGACCTATACGCAGGCCGGGGTGGGTACGAGGCGCGCATCGATGCGATCACTTGGCTCAGTTCGGATCGAGTTCACATTCGACGGACGCTTGACGACCAGCCAGGTAGCCTCACGTTCGACGTCAAGTCACGGACGATGAAGACAGCGGAACGATGAGCCGGCTAACACGCCGTTGCAGTCGGACGGGCGCCTCGGTCACTCCGCTCTCTCGTGCGTCCGCCGCTGAACGCCAGTATCGTTAGACGGACAGACGAATGCCGCAGGACATCGACAGCCGAGGCAACTGCTACTGCAATCTGTGGGACTCGGCGCCAGAGACTCTGTCGAAGCAAGGCCTCCCGCGCGGATTCTGCGGTTTCTGTAGTCGATGCGGGAAGCCGGGCCACCTTCGTCACGCGCCGGAGGGACCTTTCACCGACGCGAGATGCGACGAACACTTCGACGAGGCGCTCGCCAAGCTCAACGCGAGGTGAGGGTCGTCGACAGCGATGTGCGTCTAACCCGCCGTTGCAGTCGGACCGGCGCGTCGGTCGCTTCGCTCCCGCTCGCGCCGGCTGCTGAACGGCTATATCGTTGGGCAGGCGCGCATGACTTCGCGACGAGCACGAAGCCGCAGAACACGCGACGTGCACTGCTTGAATGAAGACGGGATGGTTGTGTGCAATCCTCGGGACCGCGAGGCCGCACACCGTGCTGAGGTGGAAGGGATCGCGACCGAACAACCCGCGGCCGTGACCTGCCGGAAGTGCCGAGCGATTTTGTGGTCAACCGGCGAAAAACGATTACAGACGGGCGAACCCAGCTAATGGAAGCGGAGTCATCACGGCACCTGCCGCGAAATCGCGCGAACGCGGTATCCAAGGTGAGACGCGGAGGGAAGCACTGTCCCGTCTGTCTGGCTCCTCTCCCGAAGACTGCGACCAGGACACGTTTGAAGAGAAAGTGCGCGGCTTGTGCGGCGCAGCCTATCCAACTTGGGCGCTGCCGGAAGTGTGGAGCCGACGCGGTGTGGGCCGGTCCCGCGGGCGCTACGTGCCAGTCGTGCGGCGTACGCGGTACGAAGCAGTCGGTCGTCGGGCGGTAGGACACCGGTCCGCGCTGCCCAACCGGCCGTTGCAGCGGACGCGCGCGTCGGTCGCTTCGCTCCCTCGTGCACCCGCCGCTGAACGGCCGTATCGTTAGGCGGACGAGGACATGGATATCAATCCTTACGCGCCGCCGCGTCGAGAAGGCGAGCCTGTCAGAGATGGCAGGCGTTCAGTGAAAACCGCTGTCAGGTGTCTCGTCTGCTCCATCGGCTTGATCGGTGTCACGATCGTTTCGTCGTGGTTGAATCTATTGCCCGCAACAGGCGCGTCGAATGGCACGGGTTCAAACGTTGTGACGTTTTTTGTTCTGAGCCTGCTGACCCTCAAGATCGCCGGCGGGAGAAACTGGGCTCGGTGGGTTTTCGCGGTCGGTTCTGGTTTTGGGACCCTTGTCTTCGTTTTCTTTCTACTATCAGCGCCCCAGCAAGTTTGGGCGATGCCAGCACTCCTACTTGGGGTGATGGTCCTGCAGTTCGCGCTTCAAGGTGTCGCCATCGCGTTGCTTTTTACCCGGGGAGCAAGTCAATGGTTCAAGACGGCGGCAGATAGCGTGACTAACCGAACCGTCGGCGCGGGTTAACGCCATAACGTTGGGCGGACAGACTCGATGTGGGAAGAAACGATCGCGCGAATCGCGGAACGCAGAACGAATCCGGCGACCCGAATCGACGCGTCGCGAAGCAGACCGCTTCTCATGCCTCCGGTGAACGAGGAAGCGATCCGGGCTGCAGAGCGGAACCTCGGGTTCGCCTTGCCCTCGTTCCTGAGCGCGCTCTATACCACCGTCGGCAACGGTGGTTTCGGGCCCGGATACGGACTCGTTGGCCTACAAGGGGGCCACACCAGCGACGATCGCAGTCTCGTCGACTGGTACACGGCAGTTAGCTCGGCGGAGCCTGATCGCGTCTCCATCTGGCCGCGCGCTGTTGTTCCTATCTGCGACTGGGGCTGCGCCATCTACTCTTGCGTCGACTGCTCTACCCCAGACGGCCGTGTGCTGACCTATCACTCTGGTGAACTGCTTTGGGATGCTGCTGGAGAGCATGTCGTGAGTCTCGACCAAGCGTTCGCGTTGAGTCACGAACAGCTCGTTGATTTCTTCGACGACTGGGCAAGGAGCATAGACCTTTGGTCGCTGATGTTTGAGGACGATCCGACCAAGTCGCGCGTGGTCGGCATCAACCCCTTCACGCGGAAGCCGATGACATTTGCGGCCCCGTCAGCGACTGCGCCGACGAAGGCGACCAGCATGATCCTCGAAGCCCAGCGTGGGGGAACGCCGCCCACCCCACCGTTGCAGTCGGACGGGCGCGTCGGTCGCTATGCTCCCTCGTGCGCCCGCCGCTGAACGGCAGTATCGTTGGTCAGACAGGGGTTTCGGTGTCGATGATTGACGAGGTTCTGGCGGAGTTCCGCAACGCCGCGATCGAGAAGGCCGACTTCGCGAGCCCAGCGCGACGCGATAGTGATCTCCACGACCGCATGAAGAACGCACTCATCCGCCTTCGCGAGGCGGGCGATAGCGGTGAAGCCGCATTTCGTCGTCTTCTCGAAGATGAGTCGCCGCATGTTCGGTCCTGGGTTGCGGCGGAACTCTTGTCCCGCGGAGAAATGACCGCGGTCGCCGTCCTCGAAAGGCTTTCCCGCGAGCCGGGCTCGATCGGATTCGATGCCCGGACCACGCTGAATGAGCATGAGGCGGGGCGTCTACGTTCGCCGTTCGGACTGCTGCCCAACCCGCCGTTGCAGACGGACGGCGCTTTGCGCCGCCGCTGAACGGCCGTATCGTTGGGCAGTCGATCCGGTGAGCTCGAGTGGTACCAGACCTTAGCGAGCTGGTTGTGTGTGGCCACTACCTGGCCGACTCACTCGGTCTGCCGCGCGCGGACGACGAGGCACTTCGGGAGGAACTGGTTGAAGTCTTAGCGCGGAAGCACCTCGTAGAAGGCGCGCGTAAGGGGATAATTACACGCCAGGAAGCCCGAGACGTCGTCCTGGACCACATATGGACATTCATCTGCGACGCGTCGGGAGCATCCCTCTCAATCGGTTGGCAAGATGACCCGGCGCTGAGAGAGCGAGTAGAAATGGCGCTCTTTGGGGACTCCTGAGCGCGCGGCTGCCCAACCCGCCGTTGCAGTCGGACGGGCGCGTCGGTCGCTGCGCTCCCTCGTGCGCCCGCCGCTGAACGGCAGTATCGTTGGACAGACAGCGATGACGCGATTCAAGGAGCTCGAGCGAATCGAGGCAGCGCTGGAGAGTGGTGTCCACGCCGAGCTTGAGTGGGCGCTCAGGTATTGCGAGGCACGGATCGCGGTCTCGCCGTCGTCGCGACACGAGAAGGCGTGGCAGCAACGCCGCGCGAAGGTTCGAAGCCGGCTGGGAGCACGGGCGGCCTCGTCGACCCGAGCCGATATCCCAGAGCGCTAAACCCTCGCCGGTGGGCGTCCTTTGGCTGTCCAACCAGCCGTTGCAGCAGTCGAACGCCACGCCCTTCCGCTCGGAGCTGAACTCATGCCGCGACGCCGCGGGCTGCGCCCGCGGCTCCTCGCGGCCGTGTTACGCTCGAACGCGACCTTGGCGTTCGCTGCTGAACGGCAGGTCGTTGGGCAGACAGGAACACGCTGAAATGGCGGCGACGGTTTCGATCAAGGAAGTCGTGGATGCGCTCGAGACGGCGTCGGACGAGATGTCCAGCTACGTGAATCGCGCGAGCGGGAAGGTGGTCACCATGTCCCACGAAGATCTCCGTCTCGCTGAAGAGGATTCAGGCGCTGACATGCCCGCTTGGCAGCGAGAGGTAGTGGCCGAAGCGAAGCGTATCCTCGAGTCTGACGACTGGCTGGAGCTGCCGAGCAAGTTCGACATTCATGAATGGCAGATCATGGACGGCTTTGGTGCGTCCTTGGCGGCGGAGTCGGAGCGCACCGCAGTCGCCGACGCAATCCATGGGAGTGGCGCCTTTCGTAACTTCAAATCGACCATCCGTCGCCTGGGAATCGAGGCCGCATGGTTCGCATACAAGACGGCCGCACTTGAAACCATCGCTCGGGATTGGCTCGGGCGAAATGGGTTGCTGCCCAACCCGGCGTTGCAGGCGGACGATCAGCTCGGTCGCTCCGCTCCCTCGCCTGCTCGCCGCTGAACGCCAGGACGTTAGCCGGACGGAGGGAGCCGATGGACGAACTGCTGATTGAGGCAGTGCGAACGCGTGCGACGGACGCGTCGCGTGCGACGGACGGCACCGACGCCGTACCGGCCAAGGTGTTCCCAGTGGCGCTTCCGAGCCAGGTCGATGAAGCGGAACGCGCTCTCGGATTCAGACTCCCCGAGGTCCTCAAGGCGCTCTATCTTCGCATCGGCAATGGTGGCTACGGACCGGGGTACGGCATAGTCGGCCTGCCAGGAGGCGCCACCGACGACACCGGAAAGAGTGTTGTCGACTTGTACGCTGCGTACACTGCGGCGGACCCGGATGACCCGCATTGGAAGTGGCCGGCCCGCCTCTTACCGGTCGCACACCTTGGCTGCGCAATGTACGCGTGTCTCGACTGTTCGGCACCGGATGCGCCCGTCGTGTGGTTTGAGCCGAATCCTCATGCCGACGGTGAGCCTTGGACTGATTCGTTCATCCCACTAGCGGCGTCCGTGTCGGACTGGCTCCGCGCTTGGTTGGCTGACAGGGACCTGATGGAAAGCGCATGGAAGGTGAAGTTCGGCGACGAGAACTGTGTGAGCAACCGGGAAGATCCTTTACAGGTGTCCGGGGACATCGTTAACACTCGTCCGAGCGGAACGAAGCCCCGCTGATCTTCCCGGTGCGCTGGCTGAGGCGCCCCAGCAGGGTGCTGTAGTAGAGGATGTTCCAGAGGCCGTCGTCGATCGGTTCGAGGCCGATGTTGTCTCCTTTGAGCGCGTGGCTGATGAAGTAATGCTGGGCGCCCATTTTGAAGTGTCCGGCGTTGCTGACGCGGCGAAGCTCGAAGTGACCGGGGTACTCGGGCGGCTCGATTCGAGCTGGGTACGCTCGAGGCGAAGGCGTCCACAGCGACGCGGGCGGTTCATCGTCGAGGGCTTCGTGCGGCCGGTCGAAGTTGTACTCGGTCTGGAAGCGATCGAATTTCCACTGCTGCCCGCGAAGACTCGCTGCCGGGGGGCGCGTCGCCCTGGCCTTCAAGGTCTTGTGCATTCGCTCGTGCGCGCCGTTCTCCTGGGGGCTGCTCGGCTGGATCCGCTGGTGAACGATGCCGAGCTTCATCCACCATACGTTCAGAGCGCACAGGCCATGGATTCCGGTCGACGCGAAAGGCGAGCCGTTGTCGCTGCGGATCGCCGCCGGCAGACCGTGCTCGCGGAACACTCTCTCGAGGGTGGCTCGCGCTCCCGCGGTCTTCACGTCGTACAACGCGCGGCACGCGAGGAGGTATCGGCTGTAGTGGTCCAGAAGCGTCAGCGGGTAGCAGTAGATACCGTCGCGGGTCCTGAACTGGCCTTGAAGTCGATCGTCCAGACCTCGTTCGGGGCGTCCGTCTGAAGCCGGACCGCGCCTGGGTGCTGCCATTTCTGGCGTCGTCGCCGGCTCTTCACCAAGCCGTGGCGCTTCAAGATGTCGAAGACGGTGCTCCGGCACGGAAGCTCGGCGGCCGACACCTCCTTCCGCAGGAGTCGGTGCAGCTTGCGTGCCCCCCAGCCATGCGTCTTCTTCAACAGCACGACCTTCTCCTCGATCTCGGTCGCGGTCCGATGCGGACAACCGCGCGGCGCACGACTGCGCTCCTTTAGCCCCTCGTCTCCGTCTGCGTCGTAGCGAGCCGCCCACTTGTACCCGGTCGGTCGCGAGATGCCGTGGTGCTCGCACAGCTCGCTCATCGTCCACTCGCCAGACGCGAGCTCTCGCACGAACCTCGCCCGTTCCATCAGCGCACTCGTCTGCTTCCACGGCATCCTCGAACGTGTAAAGGATGTGCCCGGACGCGTGTAAAGGATCTACCCCGGCTGTACCAGTCGGCGGGCTAACCCGCCGTAGCAGACGGCCGGCGCTTCGCGCCGCCGATGAACGGCAGTATCGTTATGCGGACGAAGAGAGGGTGACCTTCGTGACGTACGGACGCTATTTTTCCCTGCTGTTGATGCTTTCAGGTGCCGGCTGTGGCGGAGAGACTTCGGCCGCAAGGGCGCCCGCTTCCCTCGCCTGTCAGGCACACGACGGGCGCTGTGTCGTTTGCTCCTGGGAGGAGAATGGCTCACCTCGCTGCCGGATCACGATCTTCTCGGGGTCATGTCCTGCAGCGGCCAGCTCACCGGGGTCGTCCTGCCCTTCGGGACCGGTCGCAAGTTGCGATCGCAGCACGCCCGGCTATCTCGATGGTCAGCCGGGGTTTGGCGACGTGGATTTCTACTATGGGCCCCAGGACCTTACGCAAGCCGAGAACGATTGTGCGATGTCGGAATCGTCGATTTCGAGCGCGGCGCCAACCTGGACTGTCTATGAGTAGATGGTGGGCCCGCCGCTGAACGGCAGTATCGTTGGACGGACAAGCGGACGAATGAGTACCTCGTGGTCTGTGCGCCGAATCGAGAGCATCGACGACCGGCACGTCGATGAACTCGCCAACCTGTTGATCGACGCCGTCGACGGTGGCGCCTCCGTAAGCTTCATGCACCCACTTACACGTGAACGAGCCGTGACGTTCTGGCGTCAGGTGGCCGAGCAAGTGAGCGCAAGCCGCCGAGCGCTGCTGGTCGCGGAGGATGAGCACGGAATTTGCGGGACGGTGCAGTTGCTTCTCGCCCAGCCCGAAAACCAGCCGCACCGCGCGGACGTCGCGAAGATGCTCGTTCATCGCCGGACGCGTAGGCGAGGGCTGGGGGCGGCTCTGATGCGTGCGGCTGAACGGACAGCGCACGAGGAGGGCAAGACCCTACTCGTCCTCGACACGGTGACTGGAAGTGACGCCGCTCGGCTCTACGAGCGCCTAGGGTGGATGCGCGCTGGCGACATCCCCGCGTACGCGCTGCTGCCCCAGGGAGGCCTGTGCAGCACGACCGTGTTCTACCGTATGCTCAACAAATCCGGGACGTAGACAGGGGTATGGCCGTCCAACCCGTTTCGCCGGTCGAGACGTGACCGGCGTCGAGATCCACGATCGCGCGCCGGCGGGTCCTCTGGCGTTCGACCTTCGCGACATCCTGGCAGCGCTGGGGGCGCGCCCCCGGACACTCTCGTGGACCTGCTCCGGCGTCGAGTGCGTCGGCGATGGCGCCGGCGAGCTTCATCGTATTGCCGACAGCGGCACTGACGTCGACGGCGCGACGCTCGCCAGGCTCGCGGCATCGATCTCCCAGGTGATAGACGGCGACTTCTTCGGGCGTCGCGAGCCGGGCGCGCCGCCCGACATCATCATCAAGGCGGTGGACAGCAGCTTGTGGGAGGTCTTCGCCGACGCCGACGCGCTCGCCGCAATCCGCCGCCGCTTCGCGGACGTCAGACCCGCGGCGTATGACGCCGGCTAGCTCGATCTCTTAGACTTCGTGCGTGGAAGACTTCATGGCGCCGTACTTCTGGGCATTCATCCTCGCTCTGCCTGCGGCACTGGCAGCCATCGTCTGTACCATCGGCGTAACTCGGTTGGCGCGAAGACATCTCGTTCGGCTGCCGGTTGCAGTGCACGTGGTCGTTACTCTCGCCGCGGGCGTGGTGTTGTTCTTCATCCTTCTGGTGGGCGGGGTGTTCCTGGCGTTGTGCCTGTGAGCGTGGAGATGAGGTCGAGGGACGAAGAGGCGTCTCACGGGCAGGAGGCGCCGCCGACCCATTTACCGCCGCAGCAACTGGCATCGAGGTACGGCGTGTCGGTGTAGCCGTTCCCGTAGCTGCACGTCACACCATTGGTGCACGTGTCCGCGAGCGGCAGCGCGCATGAGGGGTCTTGGCCCGCGACCGGCCTCGGGCACACCGCGGTCGACACGCCCGGGACGAAGGCCGTCTTTTCCCATCCGGACGTGGGCGACAGCGGCGGCATGTCACAACAGACGAACTGTGCAAGGCCGTACGCTTGGTCGCAGCTGGTGCTGTGCCCGACAGGGAGATTGCAGGCGATGCCTGGCGTGCAAGTCCGCAGATTGAGGGCATTAGCAGTCAACGGGTATATCGTGATGTGGGGGCAGGCAGGGTCGTTCGCGGGGTCCATCGGGCATGGTGTGCTCGTGCCGCCCGCGCCGCCACGACCGCTCGCGCCGCCAGTACCGCCGCCCCCGGGCGTTCCGCTCGCGCCGCTCATCGCGCCGGCGCCGCTACTACCGCCACCCCCGCTCATCCCGCCCGCCGCACCGGCGCCCATCGATCCTCCGCCCCCACCTGCGCCCGTCGCGTTCGCGTCGCCACCATCGCCTGGCGTCACCTTTCCGGCGCTGCATCCCCAGAACGACGCCGCGAGATACAGGACGCTGCAGGTGAACGCCTTCATGACCGCAATGCTCGTGCAATCGATGTACCGCGTCGATTCCTGCGGTGTTCCGGGGGCCCGTGGCTCCCAGGGATGATCGCATTGTCGCGGTACGCGCGGTGTTCTCGCGTGTCCCCGCCGGCGAACGAGTATGAAGTATCGTTGGCAGACCGTGGTCGGCGGCGTGGAATTTCGCTGCACGAGCCGCCCAATTTAGAGACAAAGCATCGTGAGTGAAGACGCGTCCGCCATCAGATGTCTTCTTTGTGGGAAGAAGCTTCGTTCCCCGATTACCGAACCCGCGAATGGCGATCGACATCAGGTTCTCGTTTGCGGCGCGCACTCCGATCAGGACCTTCGAGACCAGGGCCTGGACGATCTGTGGGGCGGAGTTGACGCCGGGCAGTCAACGTCCTTCTTCGAGGGACCGGCACGTCGCGTGATGGGGGTGTGGGAGCAAGGTAGAGGAGGACACAGCGTGCACATCCTTCTCGATGACGGAGATTTGATAACGGTCCTGTCGTTGGGATTGGATACGGTCCACGCCGCGCGATTGCGCAGGTCGCAGCGGCTGCTGGATTCCCCGATCGGCGTGCCAAAGTGCGATCGAGATCCCTGGGTGCAGGCTGTTCGAGAAGGGTGGCAGCTGCTTTCTCTGCAGTCGCTGCCCGATGGATCGGTTGCCGCGCGACTGATCGGGCATGGCACGGTCGTGTTCAAGATCGAGGGATATTCGTGGCGCGAGCTGGGTGACTACCGTCATTTTCTCACCGAGGAATGGAGTCCTTCGACTGATGCGCATCGACGGTGAGAATGGTTGGCTCGAGATCCTTCTGCGAGACGATGAGGAAGCCTTCGATGTGCGATGCGCGGTCGGGGATTTCGCCGGTCGCAATCCGCACATCTGGATCGACGCCAATGA
>Ga0070672_100001955_pt1 | contig 12924 bp, 11 predicted proteins | sample KBSM13metaG_FD_66151 | JGI IMG/M metagenome (GOLD analysis project Ga0070672, IMG submission 66151) | Miscanthus rhizosphere microbial communities from Kellogg Biological Station, Michigan, USA - KBS M1-3 metaG | ecosystem: Host-associated > Plants > Roots > Rhizosphere > Soil ... | reverse complement strand
CCTGCGTCGAGCGGCTCATCTCGCGGATCGATTTCACCTTCGTGCGGATGAGCACCCCGCCGGTCGAGATCAGCATCACCTCGTCGTCGTCCCGCACGAGCGCGGCGGCGACCACGGTCCCGTTCCGCGCCGTTTGCTGGATCGCAATCATCCCCTTGGTGCCGCGCCCGTGGCGCGTGTATTCGACGATCGGCGTCCGCTTGCCGTAACCGCGCTCCGTCGCCGTGAGCACGGACTGCTCCTCGTCCTCGGCGACGAGCATCGAGATGACCTTCTGACCCTTGTCGAGCATCATGCCGCGCACGCCGTGCGCATTGCGTCCCATCGGACGCACATCGTTCTCGTCGAAGCGCACGGCCTTGCCGCCGGAGCTGAAGAGCATCACGTCGTGCTTGCCGTCGGTGAGCGCGACACCGATCAGCCGGTCGCCGTCGGTCAGATCGACTGCAATGATGCCGGACGGTCGCGGCCGCGAAAAATCGGCGAGCGACGTCTTCTTCACCGTACCCATCGCCGTCGCCATGAACACGTACCGGCCTTCCGAGAATTCCTTGACCGGAAGGATCGCCGTCACCTTCTCGTTGTCGACGAGCGGCACGAGATTGACGATCGGCTTGCCGCGCGAGTTGCGCTGGCCCTGCGGCACGTTGTAGACCTTGAGCCAGTAGACGCGCCCGCGGTTGGAGAAGCAGAGGATGTAGTCGTGCGTGTTCGCGATGAACATGCGATCGACGAAGTCGTCTTCCTTCGTGGACGTCGCCTGCTTGCCGCGTCCGCCCCGCCGTTGCGCCCGGTATTCCCCCACCGGCTGCGCCTTCATGTAACCGCCGTGCGAAAGCGTCACGACCATGTCTTCCGCCGCGATCAGGTCTTCGAGCGACAGGTCGACGCCCTGCGCGACGATCTCGCTCTTGCGCGCGTCGCCGAATTGATCCCGGATACCGGTGAGCTCGTCGCGAACGATCTGCGTGACGCGCGCGGGCTTCGCAAGAATGTCGAGCAGATCGGTGATGAGATCCATCACCTCGCGATAATCGCCGGTGATCTTGTCCTGCTCGAGGCTCGTCAGCCGCTGCAGGCGGAGATCGAGGATCGCCTGTGCCTGCACATCGGACAGCCGATAGCCCTTGTCATGCCATCCATATTCAGGCGCAAGGCCGTCGGGGCGTGCGACGTCCGCCGCAGCGCGCGCCAGCATCGCTTCCACGACGACGGAGCGCCACGTGCGGGCCATCAACGAGGCCTTGGCGTCGGCCGGCGTCGCCGAAGCCTTGATCAACGCGATGATCGCGTCGACGTTCGAGAGCGCAACGGCGAGGCCTTCGAGCACATGGCCGCGCTCGCGCGCCTTGCGCAAGTCGAAGCGCGTGCGGCGCACGACGACCTCGCGCCGATGGGTGATGAAGTGCTCGAGAAACTGCTTCAGATTGAGAAGGCGCGGCTGGCCGTCGACGAGCGCGACCATGTTCATGCCGAAGCTGTCCTGGAGTTGCGTCAGCTTGTACAGGTTGTTCTGGATGATCTCGGGCACTTCACCGCGCTTCAGCTCGATGACGACGCGCATGCCCGACTTGTCGGACTCGTCGCGCAGATCGGAGATGCCTTCGAGCTTCTTCTCGCGAACGAGCTCGCCGATGCGCACGAGCAGGTTCGCCTTGTTCACCTGGTAGGGGATCTCGTCGACGATGATTGCCTGCCGATTGCCCTTGTCGAGATCCTCGAAGTGCGTGCGCGCGCGCATGACCACGCGGCCGCGCCCCGTTCGGTACCCCTCTCGGACGCCTTCGAGTCCATAGATGATTCCCGCGGTCGGGAAGTCGGGCGCGGGAATGATCTCCATCAGCTCGTCGACGGACATCTCGGGGCTCGCGAGCAGTGCGAGGCAGCCGGTGATGGTCTCCGTCAGGTTGTGGGGCGGAATGTTGGTGGCCATCCCGACGGCGATTCCCGACGAGCCGTTGATGAGCAGGTTCGGAAGGCGCGACGGCAGGACGGCCGGCTCCTGCTCCTTGCCGTCGTAGTTCGGCACGAAATCGACGGTTTCCTTGTCGATGTCCGCCGTGAGCTCGTTCGCGATGCGCTCGAGCCGGCATTCGGTGTAGCGCATCGCCGCCGGGTTGTCCCCGTCGACCGAGCCGAAGTTGCCCTGCCCGTCGATCAACGGATAGCGCAGCGAGAAGTCCTGGGCCATCCGCACCAGTGCGTCGTAGATCGCCGTGTCGCCGTGGGGGTGGTACTTCCCCATGACGTCGCCCACGACCCGCGCACACTTCACATAAGGCCGGTTGAACGCGATGTTCGACTCGTGCATCGAGAAGAGGACGCGCCGGTGGACGGGCTTGAGGCCATCGCGGGCGTCCGGCAGCGCCCGTCCGACGATCACGCTCATCGCGTAATCGAGGTACGAGTGGCGCATCTCGGCCTCGAGGCTTACGGGAAGGGTTTCTTTGGCGAACTGCTCCATGGATCGGGACGAATCCTTGCGGGAGAGGGCGGATCAGTTGAAAAAATGGCGAAAAAGCGCCTGTCGGCGCAGTTTTCGCCATTCCGGGTCGAGGGCGGACCGGATGCAGGCGGCGAACAATTGCGTGGCCGTTGTGGAAAGCTTTGAAAACAAGGCATTTTACCACGGCGTTGTATCGCTGCGACAGTCGTTTCGCCACATCATTTAGGGTGGCCCGTTTCATTGCGAGCGCGAAAAACTGCGTGCTATAGTCGGCTGGAACACAAAGGATTCGGCGCGTCAGGGAGTTACCGCCTCTCGCGCGAAGTCGCTTCGTTCGCATAAGACCTGTTTAAAACCAAAGTCAAAGGGGTGGAACAATGACTCGACGTCTCGTCTCCGGTGTTGCCGTCGGCATGCTCGCGGCCGCGATTTCCGGCAGCGTTGCGGCGCAAATTTCGCCGATGTTCGGCAAGGCCGATCCGAAAGGCTATGTCGGCGGCACGGCAGGGTGCGACCCGAGCACAAACTGCGGCTACGTTCTCGACAGCTGGGGCCCTCCAACCAATAACGTCGTGAAGAGCGGTTCGTACAACGGGGCGCTGGGCCTCGCCGGCAACCTCTGCTGGCGGCAAGGCTTCTGGACGCCGCAGATGGCCATCGCGCAGTGCGACCCGGACCTCGTTCCGAAGCCCGTTCCCCCACCGCCGCCGCCTGCGGCAGCACCCCCACCGCCGCCACCGCCCGCGCCTGCTCCTGCGCCGGCACCCGCGCCGCAGGTGCAGCGGATCACCCTTGCGTCGAGGGCGCTGTTCGACTTCGACAAGGCGGTGTTGAAGCCCGAAGGCAAGTCGGCGATCGACAGCGAGATCATTTCCAAGCTGTCGGGCGTCCAAAAGCTCGAGCTCGTGCTCGTTACCGGCCATACGGACCGCATCGGATCGCAGCAGTACAACCAGCGGCTGTCGGAACGCCGGGCTGACGCCGTGCGTGATTACCTCGTGAGCCGCGGGGTGCCGAGGGATCGGATCGAGACGCTGGGCATGGGCAAGACGCAGCCTGTCCCCGGTGTCGTCTGCGACCAGAAGGCGCTCAAGGCGTTGATTGCCTGCCTCGCACCGAACCGTCGCGTCGAAGTCGAAGTGAAGGGTGAAGGCGTGGCCCGTCGCTGACGCTGTCCGGTAGTCGCAAGGAAAAGAGCCCCGCGCGCGGGGCTCTTTCTTTTTGCCCTCCGCCTCTGACTCGTGCATCGGACGCGCAGCATCGCGGTCTGCTGCCGAGGCTTTTCGTTAGAATGAATGCATGAAGGAGCCGCGCGCCGTCGACCTCCGCATCGATGCGCGCTGGATCGTACCGGTCGAACCCGTCGGCGCGTTGCAGGATCACGCGCTCGTCATCGACGACGGCCGCATCGCGGCGCTCGTTCCGATGCACGAGGCGGACCGCGACTATGTGCCGCGCTCGCGCGTGTCGCTGCCGGAACACATCGTCATTCCCGGCCTGGTCAACGCGCATACGCATGCTGCGATGACGCTCCTGCGCGGCATTGCCGACGACCTGCCCCTTCAAGCTTGGCTCGAGCAGGCGATCTGGCCCCGCGAGGCGCGCTTCGTCACGCCCGAGTTCGTGCACGATGGGACGCTCATCGCAGCCGCCGAAATGCTGCGCGGCGGGATTACCTGCTGCAACGACATGTATTTCTTCCCGGATGCGGCCGCGCATGCGTACGAGCTGACGGGGTTGCGCGCGATGCTCGGCTTGCCGATCCTCGACTTTCCGACGTCGTACGCGGCAGATGCCGACGCCTATCTCGCGCGGGGACTTGCGGCGCGCGACGCCTACAAGCACTCGCCGAAGCTCGCGTTCTCGCTCGCGCCGCATGCGCCCTACACCGTGGCGGACGAAACCTGGACCAATGTCGTCGTCTATGCGCGCCAGCTCGACCTGCCGATCCAGACGCACATCGCGGAAACGCAGCGCGAAGTGGACGAGGCCCGGGCAGCGACGCACGAGACTCCGCTCGCACGTCTCGACCGCCTGGGTGCGACCGGACCGAGCTTTGTTGCCGTCCACGCAGTCCATGTCGACGACGCCGACATCGAACGGCTGGCCGCCCAGCGATGCCACGTCGTGCATTGCCCCGGATCCAACATGAAGCTCGCGAGCGGCGCGGCACCCGTGGCGAAGTACCTGGCGCGGAACGTCAACGTGGCGCTCGGGACGGACGGTGCCGCCTCGAACAACCGGCTCGATCTCTTCGAGGAAATGCGGCTTGCGAGCCTTCTCGCCAAAGTGACGAGTGGCGACGCAGCGTCCGTTCCGGCTGCCACCGCGCTGCGGATGGCGACACTCAACGGCGCAATTGCGCTCGGTCTCGATGCGGACATCGGTTCATTGCGCGTCGGCAAGGCGGCGGATCTCACCGCGGTGCGGATCGGCGACGTCGAAACGCTGCCCATGTACGATCCGGTCTCGCATCTCGTCAATGCGGTGAGCCGCGAGCACGTGAGCGACGTGTGGATCGGCGGCGCGCGACTTCTCGAAAGCCGCCAACTGCAAGGCGTGGATTCCGCCGCGCTCGCAAGCCGTGCGCGCGCATGGCAGCAACGACTCGCATAGGATTTCCCCATGAACACGCCGTCGAACGTCGTCCCCATTCACCGAGCCGAAAGCAGCAATGCGGATCCCGCCGAGCTCGCGAAGTTTTCGGCGCTCGCGCATCGCTGGTGGGACCCGCAAAGCGAGTTCAAGCCTTTGCACGACATCAATCCGTTGCGATCGGAATGGATCGAGCGCATCGCGGGCGCTCTCGCCGACAGGCGCGTCGCCGATGTCGGCTGTGGCGGAGGCATTCTCGCCGAAGCGCTGGCGCTCCGCGGCGCGGTCGTCACGGGCATCGACCTCTCGCAGAAGGCGATCGGCGTCGCGCGCCTGCATCAATACGAGTCGGGCACGAATGTCGAGTATCGCGTGGCGGACGCCGAGACCCTTGCGCTTGAACTGCCCGGTGCGTTCGATGTAGTGACGTGCCTCGAATTGCTCGAGCATGTCCCCGATCCCGCATCCACGGTACGCGCGTGCGCGACGCTCGCGAAGCCGGGGGGCACCGTCGTGTTCTCCACGATCAACCGCAATCCGAAGTCATACGCCCAGGCGATCATCGGCGCCGAATACCTGTTGCGACTGTTGCCGCGCGGCACGCACGACTGGTCGCGCTTCCTGCGTCCGTCGGAGCTTGCGGGCTTCGCACGGAATGCGGGACTCGCGCTCGTCGCGATGGTGGGATTGACGTACAACCCTTTGACGCGAACCTATCGCCTCGTGGACGACATGTCGGTCAACTACATGGCCGCATTCAAGCGAAGCGCCGGCAATGCCTGAGGGACGACCGCCTTCGCGAAGGCTGCCTGTTTCCGCCGTGCTCTTCGACCTCGATGGAACGCTCGCCGACAGCGCCGGCGATCTTGCGGGCGCCGTCAACCGCATCCGCAGCGAGCGCGGGCTCGGTCCGGTTTCAGTCGATGCGCTGCGCCCTCATGCATCCGCCGGAGCGCGCGGTCTCCTTGGAGCCGGCATGAACGTGACGCCCGAGGACCCCGAATATCCGCGATTGCGGGAGCAGTTTCTGGAGTACTACGCGGCGGGTCTCGCGAACACGACCGCCTTGTTCGAAGGCGCCGCGCAACTCCTCGACCAGCTCGACGCGCGCGGACTGCGTTGGGGCATCGTCACGAACAAGGCGCAGCGCTATACGCAGCCCGTCGTCGCGGCGCTCGGCCTTGCTCCGCGCGCAGCCGTCGTCGTTTCGGGCGATACGACCGCGCATCCCAAGCCGCATCCGGCGCCGCTGCTGCACGCCGCCCATCAGCTCGACATCGATCCAGTGCGATGCGTCTACGTGGGCGACGATCTGCGCGACGTCATCGCCGGCAATGCCGCCGGAATGGCAACGATCGCCGCGGAGTACGGCTATCTCGGCGAGAGCGGATCCGCTGACGACTGGCCGGCGACCGGCTGGATCGCGAATCCGCTTGCGCTGCTCGATTGGTTACCGGAGAACCCCGGCGACGGCAGATAGCGCGCTTATCGGTTGTCGCTGACGCTCACGGTCTTCATGTGGGCTGGCCCGGCACTGGGCCGCTCATCGGGCGCAGCCGTTTCTGCGCGCGCTGCTGGGCGAGAAGCTGCGCGCTGCGCGGAAATAGTCGCCCATCGTGGGCACGCCATTGAGGTCGAGCCAGAATATGTCGGGGTCGAACGATTCCTTGGCAGCGCCGGTCGTCTGCGTCACGCCGTGCAGCGAAGGATAGTGGCCGGTGTACAGGCTCGCGCGACCCGGCACGCAGGCCGTCGACGCTGCATAGTGACGGCGAAACTCGATGCCGGTTGCGCGAAGGGCGTTCTGCGTCTTCAGATACGTGGCGCGAAAGGACTTGAGCTCGGACGATTCATAGACCGGATTTCGTCGACCATCAGGAACAGGAAGTTGGGGCGCTCCCCCTTCGCTGCTTTGAGGGTGCCTGCGACCGACGCGGCCTGCGCCATTGCGGGAAGGCCGAGCGCGCCGACTGCGGCGGCCGTGCTCGTCAGAAAATCGCGACGCGCGGGCTGCGCAGGATCATTCGCTTGTTATTGTTGAATTGGACAACAAGCATATTAGGCTGTTGGCGCCCCCTGAAGCCACCGTCCGTCAGGCGCCTTCAACCCGCCTACCCCGCGCACGCGACGTTCGCGAGCCACATCTCCTGCGTGAGGCCGTTCCGTGATCCGATGAGCCTCACCCCTTGGTTGCCCACGAGTGGCCGTACGATCGCGGTGCTCACGTCGTCGGGAACGCTCAACGCAATCCCGTTCGCCTGGGCGATCCGATCGCCCGTCTTCAGACCGAGCATCGCGCCAAAGCCGTTATCTTCCCGGACGACGAGACCGCCCTCGACGGGCGCGAGCAAGCGATTCCACTGCATGGTGTCGCCGCCGGCGCCGCTCATCAATTCCGTGTTCAGCCGTACGACCGTGCCCGAGAATCCGGGAGGAGGCGCGCAGGTCCGGTTGGGAGCGACACGTCCCGCGGCGAGGGACGGCGCGGGTGCCGTGGACGGTGAACGCGGCGTGGACGTGCCATCGCGCGAGGGCTCGGTACGCAGCGACATGCGCCGCTCGCCTGCGCCATCACGAATTGTCACAGCGCTGGTATCGATCGACACGAGCACGACGCCGGAGGCTATCTCCTGACCTTGCGCGACGAGCCTTGCGCCTGCTGGACCCCGGAACAGCGCGTAGCCGTGACGATCGTCTTCAGAGATGATGCCGAGCAGGCGCGTATCGTTGCCGAGGACCGGATTGCTCGACGCGAGCGGCGCGGCGCCGGTTTGTGCATCGCGCCCGAACAAGTTCGCCGCGACGATGCTGGCCGCCGGATTGGCCGGCTCGGGGACTCCAACATGCGCGACGGAAGGTCCGAGCGCGTGCCATCCCCAGTAGGCGACAACGCAAGCGAGCGCCGCGGCCGCGACGAAGGTCGCAAGCGCCGAAATGAATCTCATCGATATAATCGCCGCCTTTTCCCGGTGTCGCCCAAGCTCCCCGCATGAACTTGTTGCTGCGGCAGTTGCAGCCTTATCCGTTCGAGCGGCTGCGTGCATTGCACGCGGGTATCGTTCCGAACGGCGCGAAACGCGCCATCAATGTGTCGATCGGCGAGCCGAAGCACGCGACACCGAAGCTCATCCTGGATGCGCTTGCTGCCGGTGCGGTTACGGGTCTCGCCAATTATCCCACGACGATCGGCAGTGTTGCATTGCGTGAGGCGATCGCGCAGTGGATGTGTCGACGTCATGGACTCGCCGCGCTCGATGCGGCGAGCGAGGTGCTGCCCGTTCTCGGCAGCCGGGAGGCACTCTTCGCTTTCGGCCAGGCGATGGTCGACGGCAGCCGGCCGGGTGCAACCGTCGTCGTCCCCAATCCTTTCTATCAAATCTACGAGGGCGCGGCGCTGCTTGCGGGCGCGCAAACCTACTGCGTGAACGCCGATGCGGAATTGCGATTCGCGCACGCATGGGAGCAGGTTCCGGCCGACGTCTGGACACGCACCCAACTGCTCTACGTGTGCTCGCCGGACAACCCGACCGGTCGGGTGATCACCCTCGATGAATGGCGCACGCTCTTCGCACTGTCCGATCGCCATGGGTTCGTCATCGCGTCCGACGAATGCTATTCCGAGATCTACTTCGACGAGAGCAAGCCGCCGCTCGGCGGTCTCGCCGCAGCACGCCTGCTCGGCCGCGACGGCTTTCCACGGCTCGTGGTTTTCGGCAGCCTGTCGAAGCGATCGAACGCACCGGGACTTCGCTCCGGTTATGCGGCCGGCGATCGCACGCTTCTGCGCGCGTTCCTGCAATACCGGACCTATCACGGCTCCGCGATGTCCGGCGCCGTCGCCGCCGCCAGCATCGCCGCGTGGGCCGATGAGGCGCACGTCATTGCGAATCGCCGCGAGTACGCCCAAAAATTCCTGACGTTGACGCCGGTGCTTTCGCCGGTGTTGTCCTGCGAAATGCCGGAAGCCGCGTTCTATCTGTGGGCAAGGACGCCCGGTGATGACGTGGCGTTCGCGAAACGGCTTTACGCCGAGGAGCACGTCACGGTGCTGCCCGGCAGCTTCCTTGCGCGGCCGGCGCACGGCGGGAATCCGGGCGCGAACCGGATTCGCGTCGCGCTCGTGCCTGCCCTCGCCGAGTGCGCGGAGGCTATCGACCGCATCGTCGCTTGCGCCCGACGCGGCTGAACGCGCTCCACCCTTTCCCGCCAGCCGACTTTCCTCAACTCGATCAGGGGCTCGCTCGTCCCGGGCGGCAGCACTTTGTCTCCGCAGCGCACGCTTTGTCGGTCGCGCCGCGAGCCAACGGGCAAATGTCTAGAATGGGACGCATGCCGACAACCGCTCCTTCTCACAGTCCGCATCCGCTCGTCGCCGCCTTGCGGGTCAATTGGCGGACCCTGATGCTCATCGCGGCGATCAACACGGGCATTGCGCTCGTGCTGTGGATCGACGATATGCGGCCGTTCTGGCACCCGCTCCTGACCGTCCAGCTTTACGGCTTCGCGATCGCATACTGCGTGAATGTCGCGGCGCCGTGGGACCACGAGAAGCCGCTGCGACGCCTGGCGATTGCCGCGCTGATCGGCTCGCTGATAGGGGTCGTGCTCGTCATCGTGTTCAAGGGCTATCCAATGGCCTACGTACGCGAGCGATGGGGCTTCTTCTTCTACAACGTCTTCGTGGCGTTCGGCAACGGCTTGCTCATCAGCCTCATCTTCTACGTCAAACGCCGCGAGGCCCGCGCGGCAGCTGCATTGCACAAGGCCGAAGCCGATCGCCATCTTCTTTCCAGGCAAGCCGTCGAGGCCGAGCTCAAACTGCTGCAGGCGCAGGTCGAACCGCATTTCCTGTTCAACACGCTCGCGTCCGTCCAGTACCTGATCGAAACCGATCCGAAGGAAGCGAACGTGCTCCTCGGTCATCTGATCGGATACCTGCGCGCCGCTTTACCCCAGCTGCGCGCCAGCTCGTCCACACTCGCGCGCGAGATCTCGCTGGCGGAGGCGTATCTGAACGTCCTGCGGATCCGCATCGGACCGCGTCTCGCGTTCACCATCGACGTTCCCGACGAGCTGCGCGGTCATCCGTTCCCGCCGAACCTGCTCATTTCGCTGGTCGAAAACGCGATCAAGCACGGGGTCGAACCGTCCGCCGATGGGGGATCGGTTTTGCTTGCCGCGGAACGTCGCGGAGATGCGATCGTGGTCAGCGTAACGGACACGGGGCGGGGATTGGCGCCGGAGGGCCGCGCCGACGGTCAGGGCGTCGGGCTCAGCAACATCCGCGAACGGCTTGCTGCACTGTACGGCGCGCGCGGGCGCTTTACGCTCGAGCCCGCAACGCCGCGCGGCACACGAGCAACGCTCACGCTGCCGTTCGACGCGACAGTCGCCGCTTGATGGCTCGTCGCAGCTCGGGACCTGATTGGGACACGGGGATCGCATGCCCACCGCGCTGATTGCCGAAGACGAGCCGCTCCTTCGCGCCCAGCTCCGTTCACGGCTCGCCGAAGCGTGGCCGGAACTCACGATCGTCGGTGAAGCGGAGAACGGCGAAGAGGCGCTCGCGCTGATCGAAGAACACCAGCCCGATATCGCGTTCCTCGATATTCGGATGCCGCTGGTGTCGGGCCTCGAAGTCGCGCGCAGTGCGGGTGGTCGCTGCCACATCGTGTTCGTCAGCGCTTACGACGAGTATGCGGTCGCGGCGTTCGACGAGGGAGCGGTGGACTACCTGCTGAAGCCGGTGGCAGCCGAGCGGATCGTGAAAGTGACCAATCGGCTCAAGCAAAGGCTCTCCGCGCCGCCGCTCGATTTGACGGCGCTGCTCGTTAAGCTCGCGCAGCGCGAAGACGCGGCGACTCCGCTGAAATGGATCCGGGCATCGCTGGGCAACGCGATGCAGGTGATTGCCGTAAGCGACGTCGTCTATTTTCAGGCGGAGGACAAGTACACGAAGGTCGTGACGCGCGAAGGGGAAGCGTTGATCAAGAAACCGATCAAGGACCTCTTCGACGAGCTCGATCAGGAAGTGTTCTGGCAGATTCACCGCGCGACGATCGTCAACCTGCACCAGATTGCCCGTGTGGAGCGCGACTGGCGTGACCAGCCGGTGATCACGCTGAAGTCGAGGCCCGAGAAGCTGACCGTTTCGCGTACCTTCGCGCATCGGTTCAAGGCGATGTAGCTCGAGCGGGGCGACCCTTCACCTCCAGCTCTCGTCTGCATCAATGGCAGAGTGCGGCAAAACCCGCCTCTCGCATGGCGGGCATTGTCTGCTCTTTCAGGCGTGGTATGTTGCAGCGGTTTTACCCGAGGCGAGGTGATTCGATGACGAATCGGCGGGCCTTTGTGCAGGGCGCAGGGCTCGCAATCCTCGGGGTTTCACTCGATGCCTTAGCACAGCGCCCCGGCACGATACCTCGCGTTGCGTTCCTCACTCCCGGCACCAAGCCCAGGGAGGCTGCATTCTGGGAAGGCATGCGTGAACTCGGCTATGTGGAAGCGAAGACAATGGCGGTCGATGCGCGCTCGGCAGAAGGCGATTTTGCGCGCCTGTCGGGTCTTGCCGCCGACATCGCAAAGAGTCATCCCGACGTGATCGTCGCGATCGCCCTCGGCAGCTTCCATCGCCGCGAAGCAGGCCACCTCTTCGATACCCATTGTGATGGTCGGCTCTGCCGACCCTATTGGGGCAGGCCTGGTCGGCAATCTCGCACACCCGGGGGGCAACGTAACGAGGACGTCCACCCAGTCCACGGCCGCCGTGGGCAAGCTGCTCGAGTTGATTCCCGAGACCCTCCCGAGGGCCACTCAGGTCGCGGCGCTATGGGATCCCGTGAACGCCGTTTCGCAGCAAATGAGGTTGGGCGAAACGCTCATTGCCGCCGCTCGACTGCACCTCCTGGTTCGCGTCATTGAAGTGCAGACGCGGGAGGATCTGGATCGCGCATTTGCCACGCTCCAGGCCGCGCGGCCGCAAGCGGTCTTGGTTGTCAACGCCGGGCGAGTCGCAGAGCTGGCGCCGGCAAATCGCTTGCCGGTATTCAGCACGGGGCGTGCGCTGACTGATGCAGGCATTCTCGCAAGCTATGGGGCGGATCTGCGCGAGGCGTCCAGGCGGTCGGCGACCTACGTACAAAGAATACTGCGAGGCGCTAAGCCCGGCGACCTACCCGTCGAGTTGCCCTCGAAGTTCGAGCTGGTGATCAATCTGAACACTGCGAAGTCGTTGGGTCTGACCATTCCGTCGAGCGTCCTCGCACGCGCTGACGAGGTGCTTCGGTGATCGCTTGTGCCGAGTCGACTGCCTCGCCTTGCGGCGTGTCCTGCCAGCATCAGGCGTCGATTCCGGCTCCAAGACTGGCCGTTTCGAAGTTCGCTTCGCAGCAACTTGACCGCCTCCGTGCGATGTCGAGCCGTTGCTGACGACACCTCGGATCGGCCAATCGAGCTCGCTCGGGCAGCGGTCCAAACCTGCGATTCACGGTGTGCTGATGTGAGCGCATGTCCGCGTCAGGTTGGTCTCTAAGCGTCACGATGCGGCGGTGTAGCCACGCGATTGAAGGGCTCCAGCAACGCCAGGCGCAGCGAGCACGCGGAGGCCGGGGACCGTTCTGCCAGCCCGAGCGGCATTCGGCGCGGGTCGTCCTGAGACCCCGGAACGTAGGTACCTAACAAACGATCCCACCATACCAGTCCGCCGCTGAGATTCCGCGCTTGTTCGAGCGCCGCGGTGCTGTGGTGAACTCGGTGAAAGTCCGGTGTAGCGAATGTCGTTCGAAGAATGGCATCGAGTTTGGGCTGGAGCGCTACGTTGCCGTGCACGAACGCACTCAGCGCCTGACGGACAACGCGATATGCAGCTACTGCAAGCGGGGGCA